>Ga0105055_10008517_pt1 | contig 13328 bp, 7 predicted proteins | sample BON03_FD_78090 | JGI IMG/M metagenome (GOLD analysis project Ga0105055, IMG submission 78090) | Freshwater microbial communities from Lake Bonney liftoff mats and glacier meltwater in Antarctica - BON-03 | ecosystem: Environmental > Aquatic > Freshwater > Ice > Glacier meltwater | place: Lake...
ATTATAGGGGCCAGTATATACCCCTAACTATATAAAAAACTAGGCTGAAAGCCATAAGCCGAAGGCTAATATATAATGTTAGGACCATAATAAAGTCTTTGATGTAGGTTGATAAACTCTTTTTATCAATATTCTAATCTTTACTTCTCAAAAAATCCAATTAAAATAGTATTTATATACAAACGTATGTATTACTATGGATATCAATAGCACAGCACCAACTTTCAGACAAATACTATTAGGTAGGAATATTGTATCCGATAGTGTATCCAATAATGGGTTAGAAGCACTTACTCAAGGGATAGGTAGTTTTGTATCAATAGGACACGGAACACCAAATGTTCACCCTTCTGAAGACCTTGAGTTAATAGGTAACCTATATCGTGATTTAATGATAGTTAATAATAAACATCAAGGGTCACTTGATGAAAGAAGGCGGATATCAATAGTTACTATACCCAATGCTGAAGCTGGGGATGAATCATATAAAATTAATTACGCTGATTTAATTGAAGATAGTTTATTGAGAAAAGACCTCAATATTATCAATAATAAATATCGTAATGTATTAGGTGAGGATAGAATAATTGATATTAAGTTATTCCAATCACTTACCCCAAGTAATATTGAGTATGGTGTTAGTTCTTCTAAATTAGGTATTGATGATAAATCCGTAGGATATCGAAAAGCTAATACAACTAAATCAATGTATCTTGATTGGGATGCTCAACTTCTTAAAGATATTGTAACAACGCCAGTAGTAACCAATAAATCACTCCCCAACTATCTAACTCGTACCACAGGTATTGTAGGTAGTAATAAAAGTGTAACAACTGCCGCTTCAATTATAATCGGAAGTATACTTGGTGGTACTCAACCTACATATCAAGTAGGTTCACCTAACCCAATATTTGAAATACAAGGAGCATTAGGTAATTCTGATATAAATGAGACACCATTGGGTATAGCTGCGGCTCAAGGTTTAAGTAATTCAATCAGGTATAATATAGGTGCCAATCTATATGAGGAAACTATTGGTAATATTAACACCAACCCTCTTTCAGTATTGATGGGTAATAGTATTATAGTACCTAATTATAGTATTACCGTTGCCAAGGGTACTTTCGGGGGGCTTTTGGATTATACCGAGAAAATACTAGGGTTTCAAGTACCAGTAAGTCTATTAGCCCAATCATCATCTATTTTTCAATCGGAAAATCCTGTAGCTAATATACTTAGGGCTAACAGTATGATTGAGAATACTGGTAAAGGACAAATACTTAGTTTATTCGCAAACTTACGAGCTAGCTTATTAAGTAGTAATAATGTTAAAAGTGGTTATGCTCCAGGATTTGTCGATAAGCGTAACCCAAATGGTGGGATAAATCCAAATATATACGCATTCTACGATAATACTGGTGGTGTTATAGACCTATTACATGGTGTTGATAATAATCCTATTTCACAATCCAATTATAATGAAGGGTTGGCTAAAGCTGCTGGATTTGAAGGTCTAACTAACGTTAAGAGTGAAATATTGGGTGGTACTTCTAGACCAGTGGATTTTACATGGGGTGACCAATACAAGGGTGTGTTTACCAATAAGGATTTTAATAAGAAGTCAATCCTATTTAAAACATCATACTTATTCAGACAGGGTGGTAAAATGGTTAACCTAACCACAGGTAAGTTTGCCAAAACAGAACAAGGTGAAACTAATACAACCGTGGATTCTGCTGCTGGTTCAGTAATATCCAGAGGTAGTGCTGTTAGAAAGTTCAATGGTAGAGTTCCTGAGAGTGACCCTGAGAAGATGTTTACTAGAGCTTGGACTACTTTTGATAGGTATGATAAAGTATCATCCTTACAGAAGAGTTCTGGGTTAAACTGGAAGGCTGGTACAAACCAACGTTGGGGTATGGAGAATTCGGTGTTGGGTGATAATGGATTTGTTAAGATAGGACCGTACGGTGACCAACAGGGTGGGGCTGAAATATTGGATAACCCAAATTTACGAAACTATATGTTTTCAATTGAAAACCTTGCATGGGCTGACGTATCGGCTACCAAGCTGATTCAAAGTGAAATAGGACCAGGAGACCCGATAACAGGTAAGAAGGGTAGAATCATGTGGTTTCCACCATATGAGATGAACTTCAATGATAATACCAGTGTAGATTGGGAACAAACCAATTTCATTGGTAGAGGTGAACCTATTTACACCTACAACAATACCACTAGAATTGGTACCCTTCAATTCAAGATTATAATCGACCACCCTTCATACATGAATAACCTTAAAGGTGAGAGTGACCAATTAATTGACGCTTTTTTTGCTGGTTCCTTCGATGTGGATGATAGGGTTAAGAGTAAATTGAGTACTGATGAAATTAACTCAATGGAAATTAAAAGTAATAATAAGATTGAAGAAGTTAATCATCAAGCAACACTAACACCAGACCCTTATTCAGTATACTTTCCATTCAATACTAACACGATACAAGAAGTAAATAATGATTATGAGAATGGTGTAAATTTTAATTTCGTAACTAATCCTATGGGACTTGGTGAAGGTGTCGGTTCTTATACGACTATGGATGGTATAACTATTGTCGATAATACTAATTATACTTTGAACGATATTTATTGGGAAGCTATTAATGATTTAGACGTTAAAATGAGGGAATGTCCCGCATGTAAGATTACTATTAAAACGTTTGGTGTTAATGGTGAGAATGACTTAGCTAGATTCCAAAGAGCTAAAGTAATCTATGATGAAATAGTATCTATTGTTGACCCTAATGACCCAGTTAAGAATAAGCGATATGTATACGAAGATGGTGGTAATACACCAGTCCAATTAATTAACTCTACAACAGGGCTACCTTTAGCTGACTTTGGGTTGAATATCAAACAAGCTATAAAGGTTAGTGTATCATTCCAATTCGATAGTAAATTAGCGGAAGAGTTAAATCCTAATAAGAAACAATTACTAACACCATTCGAACCTAATAACGTACTTAATCCAGATATTAAGAGTAGGTTCTATAACGAAGTTGGATTCTTTAAGAAATTAGAACAGGATGATAAGGTGGTGTATGATAGTATTAGTGATAAGATTGCATTTTTCCATCCAGCCTTCCACTCTATTACTCCTGAAGGATTTAACTCAAGGTTAACCTTCTTACAACAATGTACTAGACAAGGTCCTACAATAGCCGCTAACACACCAGATAACTTAGCATTTGGTAGACCACCTGTCTGTATTTTAAGGATTGGTGACTTCTACCATACGAAGATAGTAATTGATAATCTAAGTTTCAGTTATGAGCCATTGGTTTGGGATTTAAACCCTGAAGGTGTGGGTGTACAACCTATGATTGCTACGGTGGATATGCAATTCTCATTCATTGGTGGGTCAAGTATGAGAGGTCCAATTAATCGACTACAGAATGCAGTTAGTTTCAACTTTTTCGCAAATACTGAGATTTATGACCCACGGGCTGATACCATTTTAACTCAACAAGAACCAACAAAGGGAACGTCTGGAACTATCATTAATGGTACTGACCCAGATAATAGTGGTAATGCAGCTAAGAGTAGTAATGGTGGTGGTAATACAAATGCTGCTACTGCTAATCAAGCGGCTGTAGCTATCGCTTCAACAGCACCTACAGTACCACCAGTAACTGCACCAAGTGGTGATGCTAACGCATTACAAAATAGTACTCTGATGCCACCGTATTGGACTCCAATCTTAACATTAAAGGTCATTGATGTAGCAATTACGAATGATTGGTCAGTTAAATTAGAAGTTAATGATTATATTAATAATCAGAAGAAGACCATTAAAGAATTCCCAAGTATCACAAATTTAATTGATAGTGATAATAATCTGGTGTTAGACACTGGATTGATTATTTATGACATTGATGAGTTTACGCAGGAGATTGCATCACCTACTAACCCAACAATCATGTTAACTTATGTGATGTTATTCCTAACATTCCATAGGAATGGAGAAGCTAAGATAACTAAGTCGGAAAAAGCGTACTACGACTAATACTATTCATGACCAATGTTAAAAATAGATAAAAATGGCAGATTATTTAGATAGATACGCAGCATTCCGCACCAATGGTGGGATGACACCAATACCAGGTATTAAGATACCTGAATTGGGTACTGATAAAGCAGTTGTATATAAGGTTGGTGAGACAAGACTTGACAAATTGAGTCAAAAGTATTATAATAACCCATATAGCGGTTTCTTAATTATGTTGGCTAATCCTCGATATGGTGGGTTAGAATTCGACATCAAGGATAGAGACGTTATAAGAATACCTTTTCCGTTTACTAGTGCGGCTGAAAGGTACATTAATGGAGTAAAAGAATATAAAAAGTTGTATGGGTAGAATTTTATATCATGACCCTAATCCTGACGGACGGGAATTAGTACCATTGGAAGACCTATCAATTAGTGTTGATATGACGGTTAATAAGAAGGCGCGTACCATTATCACTGATGGTAGTATCAATTCGATAAAAGGTACTAACGGTACAATGTCATTTCTTGATGGTACCGCTCATGGTGATAAAAAATCGTTAACCACTAGTTATACTGATATTGGTACCACCTTCAATAAGCCTAGTGATGACGCGATGGAAGGGTTTGGTATGACCGACATCCAAATTCAATTCGATACTTCATATGCACCAGTTGTTAAGATAAAATTCGTTGACATTCGTGGTGGTATGCTCACCAGACAATCTTTCACACCTGATGATAATAAGTACAATATATTCTTTGATTTACCGTACCCTATGTTCAGTTTAACAGTGAAGGGATATTACGGTAAAGCTATTTCCTATTGTCTTCATATGACCAAGTGGAATGGTATGTTTAATTCTGAGACTGGTAATTTCGAAATTGAGGCTGAATTTATTGGTTATACTTATGCAATCTTGACGGATATGTTGATGGGTTATTTAAAAGCTATACCTAAGACGGATGTGGGTGCGCCAATATTTAAAAAAATACAAGAAGAATATGCGAACTCTGGTATACCTATACTAACTATCGATGAGATGCTTCTGAAGATTTCCAAACTTAATGATAATATTACTAAATTTAAGAATGATGACCCAGATTATCAGAAACTTATAGCTAAAAGTAATTCAACTGAAGTATTACGTAAAATCAAACAGAGGATGATAGACTTCCTTAATGAGATTAATACATTACAACCTAAGTTTGCTGGTGACAACATTTACATCATAGTTACTGAAGGTTCCACGTCTACTTATACCAGTAATCCAAATGTTACTTTCAATTCTCAAGTGAGTACTAATGATTACTCTGATATCATAAATAACTATGAAACCGAAATAGAGGGTTTAATTTCAGAGTTGAATAGTGTTGACCCAGATGCTAATATTGATTTTGAATTATTCAAAGTTATTGAAACTAAAAATGTGCTAGATGTTGATATTGTAGAAGATGCCAACCCATCACCAGCCGCAGTATTCAGAAAGAATGATAATTATCTTGAATCTGAAGAGAATAGATGTTTAACTTTAGCAGCAAAAATTAGAAGTGCGGCTGGACTTACAACAAGTCTAGTATTAAACTCAATACCATCTAATACCACATACCAAGTATTCGACCTTTTCAGGGGGAGTAATGAATTCAATAGGGTTATATCAGAGAATTGTGATAAACAAACTGAAATAAAGAGTGTGTTATCAAGAAAACTTAAAAGGGATGCACATAAGGATTTGGAATTCAACCCAACTATAAAGAATTTGGTTAGAACGATAACAACTCATTGTGAAGTATTATTAGAGAGTATTCAAACAGTAGCTAAACATGCTGAACTTGAAGAACCTGAAAGGACTAAATTACTCCAAAAATTGAATCCTAATAGATTAGACGCACCTATTAGTGATACGAATGTATATGCGTTTCCAGAATACAATGAAAATGGTACTGAGAAGTGGATTGGTACTATAATCGATGAGGCTAATATGGGTGAGGTTAAATTCGTTAAGAATTTATTGGATAAACTTATTGAGAGTAAACAAGATGATATAGAGATTGAAATTTTAGCTAAAGCATCTACTGTTGATTGGTGGGCATTAACACCAATAGATATAGGTAGAATAAGTAGTACTAGTAATGAAATTATTGGTAATCCAGGTTTAAGTATTAACCCATATAAGACTATCCCTGCTAATGTTAAGGTGGATGACGTTTTGAGAATATTAATGTATAGGATGTTCCTATATTTGGGTGTGGCTAATATTGAGATTGAGGATAACATGTTGGCTATGATGGGTAAATTTGAGGCTAATAACCTGTTCTACGGTATGACTGAGGGAACTATTAGAGATGGTCTGGCAGACAATTATAATTCGGGGGATAAATATAAAAAACATTTCTTAGAAGGGAGTGACCAAATACCTAATTATTTAGGTAAATTGAGTAAGATACCATATATGTATAAAAATGGTAATGATTATCTATACACTTACTTAAAGGGTGCTATTGGTACGAATAAGGTTTATATTCCTGTAAATGGTGGGTGGTCTGGGGAGGAATTTTATAATGGTAGGACTATTAAGACTGATACCGAATTAGTTACTCTAGGTAATTCAACTAATATAGGTGAGTCGATTAGTTTTATTTCTAATTATATAAATGGTAATAACGATACTGAGAAAGTATCTGATGGTGGTAGATATATTGATATTATTTCTAGTAATGCCTACAATAATACCAAATACACTAAACCAACAACACTATCAGGGTTAATAACCAAAGACTTCAGAGAAACTATAGCCGAAGAGGAGGTTAGACCTACTCAGAACGCTATAGAGAACGTTTTAACGGATAATACACCAATGAAGGGTATTAACCCGATTGCGGGTAAATTCGGTTCAACAGAGTTCTTCCATATGGATGCTGATGGGTCTGTTGGTGGTACCAGAGACGCGAAAGGGTTAAAGAAAGAAGGTGATAACACTCTTATAGCACCAACATTTTATGATTTCTCTAAGGATGGTTCTGTGTTAGCTAGGAAAACGGATAATGGTGAGTATAGTGATAGGGGTAATAATATGGTCTTATCAAATGAGGGTATGCTTGATAGAGGTGGTAACTTATGCGTACCTAAGATTGAATTTGGGTTTAGTAAAACATCTAGTAAGGACACTGTATACATGCAATCGTTATTCGGTAGCCCACTGTACTATGCTCAATTGGCATCGGTACAGGAAATGCTAGCTAAGGGTTACTTATTTGTAAATACGTTCCCACTAAGAGGTATTAAAGGTACCGTATTACATTCTGACGTTAATACATTATTTGGTAATGATGTTGAAGATATAAAAACAATTAGTGGATTATTCTCGAATAATGCTGGGTTCGTAAAGGTACCTACTTTATGGTGTTATTGGGTAGGTAGTATTCTATGGCGATATAAGTATATGAATGAAAATAATATAGACCCTATCGTAACCACTGGTATAATCGATAACACGGTTGTAACGTTAGTTGAGGGTTTCACTGTCAGACCAACACACGATGAGTTATTCTTTTCGTTAGGTTTAACCAATGATACTAGTAAACCACCCATGTATGTAAGTGGGGAGTTTGTTACTGGTCAGGATACTCAATACAAGAAATTAGATATTACGTTAAGGAGGTTACCACAACAAGCTAAGGATACATTTATCACATTATTTACGAATTGGGTTAGTAAGGACTTTACTAGGATTGATGAACAATACCGAATGGATATAGCTTCAACAATAGTTACTACTACTATAACACCAATAACAAATCCACCGACCACATTAGCCAACTTTACTAATTGGAGAAATGATTATGTAACTAAATTCGCGAATGGGTATGATGTTAATAATGGTAGATTATTTCCTAATTCTATATCAATTCAGGAGGCGCGAGTATATACTAAGATTGGTATGGTAGAAGGTATAGGGTATTACTACGACCTAACCAATAATCTAACTACCCAAATCAACACCGAAGTAACACAATTAATGTTAGAAACATCGGTAATAGCTAACTACTCCCCTCACACTTTTAGAAAAACCAATTTGACTGGTACTACTCGCGTGATTAAGGTTAGTGAAACTAAGATGAATATTTTTCTAAATAGTGTTGCTACAGAATATGCTAAACTATATAAAGACTTCAAGACGAAGACAACTGATGAGGACTATGCCAAGAACGGGGTATTCAATTCAACTAATCATGAAGAAATATTATTGAATATCTATCGATATGTTTCAGCACTGAATAATAAATGGGTTGGTTCATATGAATCTGATGGTGGCTTATTTTTCCCATGTGCTATAGGTGGTGCGGGTACTGATGCTGATAAAGCAATCGCTTCTGGTGAAACGAGAACTAATATAAGACTTATTGATACATTCAGATTCGTGGATAAGGCGTTCAATAATATTGGTGACGACTTCATAGTTAACCCTAAAGTTATTGCTAGTATGATAACCAGTAATTACAATCAGAGTTTCTTCGATTATATCAATAGAATTCTAGCTAATAACAACTTTAATTTCATACCGTTACCATCATTTGTTAATTTCAAGAATGAGCAAGCTATGGATGAGATATTCAAACCTATACCATATAATCAAGCGGTGGAACAATCTAATGTTGGTCCTACATTTGTATGTGTATATGCTGGACAAATGTCCACACACTTGGATTTGGGTAGTTTATCTGGATATAAAAGTGATGCTTTAGACCTACACCCTGATGCTATTAGGAAAGATAGGACGTTTGATATTGCGCCAGATTTGACGAAGGGTGATATGTATGCACCAGTATTTGAGGTTAACTACGGACAACAAAATCAAAGCTACTTCCAGAACATCAAGCTTGACCAAAGTGAGTTTACTGAAACCGAGGAATCGTTAACAATTATTGACGATTTGAGTAAGTCATCCGATAAGAATAAGGGTGCTTACATAGGACAAAACCTATTCAACATATATCAAACTAGGTCATACAGTGCTGAAGTAGAGGCATTGGGTATGCCGTTGATACAACCTATGATGTATTTCCAATTGAATAATATCCCTATGTTCCGTGGCGCTTACTTGATTATTAAGACTGAGCACCATATTACAGCTAACCATATGAAAACCAAATTCAAAGGTGTTAGGATTAAAGATGTGACAACACCATTATATAAATCAGCGTTCGAGATAATGGATTTTGTTGGTGATATTGACGATTGTGGTAAGAACCTAATATTTAGAGGTGATAACATAATATTTGATGATACTGTTAAATCTGGTTCTGAAGGTGCCGATATTTACGTACCATCACCACTAACCGATATTGATGCAGCAACTTCAGAGTATTATAACGGTGGATTTAAGAAGGGGTATACATTCACCCTTGCCGACTTCGATAGAAAGTCTAATACTAAGAGAAGTGACGGTACTAGTCTAACCTTTAATGAGATTTTTGATAGCGTATCAAAAATAACTAAAGTACCCGTAAATACACTTAAGGTAATGGCAGTTGTGGAGTCTTATGTTGGTAAGAATAAAATAAATAAGGGTGCTAAGACTGAGCCGAATAATGATGGTATGAATACCTTTGGGTATGTAGGACTTAATCAATTTGGTGACGCTTCAACTAGGCAGGTTAAGAGTAGGGTGTCAGATGCAGTATTTACACCTAGTAATAGTAACTTAGTGTTTTTCGGGGCTACTACTTACGCGAATCGCTTAATATTAGTACCTTCAAATTGGAGTACAAACCCATCACTGAATAATAAATCAAATAACTCCATGTTTGATGACTACATTAACACGATGGCTACAGCTTATCTGGCTATAGATAACATCAAAACAACACCAAGTAATATCACTAACGTGGTGGATACATACTTAGCCCACCAACAAGGTAGGTCAGGATTAAACGCTATCAAGCAACACCAACTTAGCGAAGTTAATGGTAATGCTATTGGTAACCCACCAAACCCAACTGATACTAATAAAAAACTTAAGGATGATATTGAGGATTACCTAAATAAAGAGTGGTATGCTGCTTGGGCTGGTCGTATCGACTCGGTGGCGCTTAAAATAGACCCTAACTATAAGTCTAGTTTGAATAACAATTTTCCTAACGCTAATAAACTTAGGGCTACTCTAACAGAATTAGCTTATATTGAGAAGGGTAATAGTTTAACATCAGCTAACGAAGACATCACACCAGAAATGGAAAAATTAGCGTCAGCAGTACTTAAAAAAGTCAAAGAATTGTACCCTACTTTAACTTTAAGAGTTACGGCTGGTAATGATACGGCACATGTTGGTTCTGCAAATAGTAGACACAAGAAAGGTAATGCAATTGACTTTACTATTATAGGTTCAAACGGACAACCTATAATTGTGCAAGGTAGTTATAAAACTAAGAAGAATGGTGGTACACTTAAGAATAGCTATACATCCGCTGAGAAAATAATTATAGTCAATGTAGTTAATGTCGTTAGAGGTTTTACTAAAGGTGGTAACCCTAATGTTAGGTATCTTGATGAATATACCATTGGTAGCGCACATGCAACCGCACCTCACATTCATTTATCTTATGGTGGTGGAACGGAGGGTGATGCTGAAAGAATAGCTGCTATTAACGATACTAACCTCACATCATATACGGTATAATTGTAAGTTTCAGATTTATGTGATATATTTGCGTAATGGTTATTGGTAAAGTAATATCGGAGACGGAAATAGACCTTGGTAATAATTTCGAATGGTTATCGGGAACAAACGAGGATATTAATGTCCCAACCATTATTGTAGGACTAGTTAAAGCCACTGAAACTCTACTTAAACGAGGTAGAGAGGTGAAACTATTGGATAGGAAGATAGGTCAACACGATTTCTGGACGTTTACTCGAAAGGAACATAGAACCCATCATGCCAACGATTTAGTAGATTTCAGAACCTACTGTTACAATACATTAGTGGAGAACGTTAAATACGAGTTTATAGACCCACTAACCTTATCTGATGAGGTACATACTGAAGCATTCGATAAGGTTAAATCTAGCGATATTTTAATATCGATAAACGTGGGTGATATGGTATACATGTATGATGGTACCACTACCTATGGTATCAAATTAACTTTCTATGAATTCTTGAACTATGATAGGACTAAATTATTAAGTAAAATAGAGGGGTTCTCCACAGTCTTTCTTGATACTGATGAGATACTTATAGAATATAACGATTTTATGGAAGAATATGAAAATGATTACATGTATCTTCCATACCTATATTCTATTAAAACTCAATGTCCACACGACACATACTGTTAGCGTCATTTATTCCTATCAATAGGGTAGAATGGTTCTATGGGTATATGGAAGGTAAGCACGATATTAGAAAACGTGACATCTTCAGATATGAGCAAAGTGAGGATGTTTCCACTGATATACTAACATTCAGATTTACGTTGGATACCAACGATAATATCAATTTCAATAAATTATTTCCGAATGCGATGCTTATCCACAAAAAAGGTGACGCTCTTTATACGATAAACGGACTTAATAAATTAATAGAATCTGAAAATGAAGGTAGTATGGGTAACCTAAATCATAGTGATATTAAGATAGATTGGTCTAAGTATCAAAACAACTTAATTATGGTAGATGGAGAAAAACTAGTACTAAATACGATAGAACGCATAGTTTAGTGAAGTTTCTGATATTTATTACTATATAACGTGAATGTAAAAACAAGTATCATGAGTAAAGATTTGAACGATAAAGAGTTAGATTCCAAATTAGACGCTTTTCTAGAAGAAGAAAAAGTGGGTCAAACTATAGTGTGTACTGACGATGTATGTATCATCAAGAATGATAAGAGTATTATCGAAAGAGTGAACAAGAAGGTAATAACCCAAGATGGGAGACAACTATTAATGTAATCCAATGAAGAACGTAAAACTAGATGAAAAACTTTTAAATGAGGAAGCTAAACGTATGATGAATATCGTTGAGTATTCATTCGTGGGTATTACTGAGGATGATGAAGAAGTGGATGACCTAGAAGGTGGAGATGTGGAACCAGAGGTTAACCCTGAAGCTGGTGGTGAAGCTGGTGAAGTAGATGGTGAAGTAGATGACTTGGAAGTGGAACTTGGTTTGGATGATGCTGGTTCGGAAGAAGCGCCAGTAGAAGAACCAGCCCCAGAAGTGGAACCAGAAGTTGATATCAGTTTAGATGAGCCAGCCGAAGATGAAGTGGAATTGGATATAACCGAATTAGTCAACAGTACAGAAGAAGCTAAGGCATCATCAGATATGGCTAATTCTAAATTGGAAGCTCTTATTAAAGGTTTTGGGGCATTAGAACAACAATTAAATGTAATGCAACAAACAAGTGCTAAAATAGATGACCTTGGAACTAAGGTAACCGAATTAGAACATGATATTGAAAGACGTAATCCAACACCAGAGGAGCAAATCGAAATGAGGTCATTGGATTCATATCCGTACAGTATTAAGCTTACTGATTACTGGTCAGACAAGGAAGATAAATTAGCTATTCCTTCATCACAACAGAATGGTGGTACTAAAGAATATACCTTAACTAAACAAGACGTTGAAGGTTATTCACCTTCCGATGTTAAGAAGAGTTTTCGTGATTTTGACGAAGATGAGGTAGATTTTTAAAGTATCGACATAACATAATATAAAAGAAAAGTGGAATTTATCCACTTTTTTTCGTTTATGGGGTTGACACTTCGGAAAATAAGTAGTATATTTGTATTGTTGGAAAGTTCGAATATTGAGAATGATTTTGATAACGAAATTAGACAAAAAAGTAGTAGTTTTTTGGTCTTTTTGGGGTATTAGATGATATTTATATATGTTCGAACAAAGATAATAACAAAGCAAAAAAACAACAAAAAACAACAACAAACATGGGAAATTTATCCGCAATTTTAAATCAGTATGACAAAGCCACTAAAGATAATGCTAGTGGTAGTTCAGCAAAGAAGTTTGACTTAAACAACTACTTTACTACATTCCTTCCTAAAGGAATAAACACAGCTAACAAGGTTATCAGAATTCTACCAGCAGACGAAGGTGAAGAAAGTCCTTTCGTTTTAATACATGGACACAATTATCAGATAGCTGATGGAAGTTGGAAAACTTATGCATGTCTTAAGCATGAAAAAAATGAAGACTGGTCTTTGTGTTACACTAGAGCAGGTTTACTTGCTGAGGGTACGGAAGAAGCTAAGGAAA
>Ga0105055_10008519_pt1 | contig 13326 bp, 17 predicted proteins | sample BON03_FD_78090 | JGI IMG/M metagenome (GOLD analysis project Ga0105055, IMG submission 78090) | Freshwater microbial communities from Lake Bonney liftoff mats and glacier meltwater in Antarctica - BON-03 | ecosystem: Environmental > Aquatic > Freshwater > Ice > Glacier meltwater | place: Lake...
CACCTCCAAACTACTACACATGACACAATAGTAGACTTCTTCATAGTTTCCAAACTCATAACCCCGGACATCACCCAATGCACTACTCACTTCAACTCCTGGCACTCCCTACCCCCCATCCACACAACCATTGCTGACAACCCAGGCCAAAGATATCCTGTCCGCACAGATCACAACTTGATCTCAATCTGAGTCATCAACCAGACGAACAACGACCCACCCGACAGGTGTAACACTCCTGGAAACTAAAATATGGTAACATACCAAAATCCCTCAAAGAAGACCTTGATCTCAACGCTGCCTCAATCCTCCCCTCCCTGAAAGATATTCTTGAAAACACCAAAAATCCCCCCCCCCAAGCACGAGATCGAGAAAAGCAAAAAAGAATTTCTTGCTTTTAATTTAACCCCAACACACACATTCACGCCAACCCCCTCCTGACACCTCAACACACCCTCCCAGACATGAACACACAAATCCTACTCCCGACGCAAAAACCCTACTAGTAGTACGCACTGACATCCAAGCCCTAAGGGACACCATCGCTGCCAAAACAAAAGAAAACAGTCACAACCCACTCCTTGCACCCTCAAAACTACAATTAAACCAAATGAGAAAAACCCTGAAACAAGTGTACAAAAAACAAAACAGCGCTCATCTCCTTGCCCACGCGCATGAACTCAAAGTTACTCCCTTCACTACCACCATTAACACTGCTTGGAAACTCCTCCGAGACTACAAAGGCGATGACTCCTCCGCCTCTCCTCAACTACCCTCACAAATGCGCACCAATATCTCCGCTGACAAACCAATGTGGACAGAGGGCAACATACAACGTGACCCCCATATTGGAATAAAAAGTTGTTTGCCCTCTCTTCTTTCTCCCTCTCTCGCCTTGAATCCGAAGCAGATCGGGTCACACAGACCCTCAACGCGCCCCACCCCCCCGACTCGCATATCCCAGATCCCGAACTCAACAAAACTCCCACTAGAGAGGAAGTCAAGGAAATGATAAAACGCCTGTCATCAGACAAGGCTGCAGGCCCAGATGGCATTACAAATAGAATCCTGCAAGCCAGTGGAGAACAAGCCATTGACGTGATCTATCTTTATATGCTCATCATATGGGAGGTAGAAGCTTATCCTGGGGCCTGGGCGTCGGCCCTTATGCAACCAATTTACAAAGGAGGCGGAAAAGACCGACACTCACCGGTGTCCTACTGAGGTATCTACCTACTCAACACACTTACAAAGCTCTTTGAAGGTCTTATAGAAGCACGTCTCTCAAAATTCACAGAACTCAACGACAGCCTTACCCCATCTCAGCAGGGGTCACGAATCACCCGACAAACCCATGACGCCATCTACGCACTTATTGCAACTATACCAGAACAATCCCAATACGGGTTCGCCAGCTACTGCTGCTTCATTGATTTTGCTACTGCCTACCCATCCGTCCACAGAGAACGTTTGGGTCTGACACTCAAAAAATATAAAATCACTGGAAATTTTTGGCACCTACTGAAAGAAAACTCCCGAAGTGTACGGGTTCTCCATGCCCTTATTTACCAAAAAGATGAAGTGAAAATTCTCCGCAGCCTCCCTGAAGGCAGCCGACATAGCCCTACCCTCTTTGGCATCTGTGTCGTGGAACTTATCCTCGAACTGCGAGCCAAATTCCCACTCCTTGAATTCCCTCAGATCACCTCCATTGACGACCTCAACTGGATTGGAGCCTTCCTCTATGTCGACGGCATGGTACTCATAGCCAGATCCCCAGCGCAACTCCAATCTATGATCGACGCCTGCCAGGACTGGGCAGAGCGAAGTTGTATGCGCATCAACCACGAAAAAATAGAGGTCATGATGTTCTATGAAACCCCCCCCCAACGAGCCACCAGACTCCCCTCCACTTTGCAAATCACCACTCGCTTCCCCCTCTCACTACCCCCTCGAATCCTCCCACTCAAAGAACCCCTCATATTCAAATACCTGGGTCTTAACACTTGATCCCTACCTCACTATGGAAGCAGCCATGAAACACATATGCTGGAAAATCAACGCAGCACATCCGAGTCAAACAGTGGCTGCCGTAGCTCACAGACTGAGATATGACTCCTCAGCCACGGACAGAGGCATCCGATCCAGCCCCTGTGTCCTCTTCCGCATATGGCAATCTTGTGTTCTCAGCTTCGCAACAGAAAATCTTCGCTGTTTAGTCACCAATGCACAAATTGACGCGGTGGAACGCACCCTCATCCACTCACTACAACGCACCCTACACTGCTTCACCTCCCCACACATCACAATGATCGAATTTGGCATCCCTCCGCTCATCTTGCAACAGGCGCTTCAACTGGTAGCCCTTCACTTCAGATACACGGTCCTCCACGCAAACACAATCGCAGCAAAACTTTACAACCTCAGATGTCAATTTCGCTGCAGTAATTTCCACCCCCAACACACCATTGAAAACAGAATTGCTAAGGCACACTCTACACTCATGATCTCTAGCACCTACCCTGGTCCACCCTCCATGCCTCGCTCAGTCACCCTTGCAAAACCCAAGAACAAAGGTAAGTCTTACACAACATTCCTTAAACCAATTGTGAGCGCAGAGTGGCTGCGCCAAATCCGAATGAAATACCCACATGCAACTCAACCCCCTACTGACAATGTCTCTGCAAGACTACATGCCCATTTCATCCTTCACCACCTGTCCCTCTGTAACATCCTATACAAACTCCCCCCATACCTCACAATGTGTGGGCACCACAACCCCATGTCTCTTCTCAGACTTCGGTCCCAAAGCCACTAATCCATTCCCACCCACATGCTCATCATAGATGACAACCAACGAGATACCTATGACTCCCAAGTGTGCCTCTACTGCCCGTCTGGAGTGACTGGATCAGAAATCCACCTCATTTTGGAATGCCCTACGACCTCTCACGTCGCACTAGACCTGATTCAACTTCTCACAACTCTTCTCTATGACACCTGCCAACCAGAATAGACACCTGACCCCCCATCAACAAACCTCCCTTATCCTAGGCGACCCCCCATCTACCCTCCCCAAAAGATTCCATCACGTGTGGTTGAAGTCAACCCTCCCCGCCATCCTTGATTATGTCTCTCACCTCGAAAGTCTCTTGTACAACATGACTTAACCTCATACTTGCCAACGGGAAAACAAAATATAGATTACAAACAAAAAACAATAAAATCAAAATCAAACAAATCAAAAACATCCCTCTACCCTTCTCCACCCATCCCCCTTTCATCTCCACAACCATACCCCCCACCTAACATCTGACACACCCCCTCTGTCAGTCCCTTAGCAGGTTCACTGGAATTGGGTTCGTCCGCACCAAACGCCACCAATTTTTTTTCGGGGGGTTCTCACAATAATCAATCAGCCGCAGTCCACGCGCGGGTGTGGACACCTGTCGGAACCGGGCTCTAAACGCCTCGGGACGGGGCTATTATGGCCAGGCCAAAGCTGGCGGGGCGGCAAAGGTGACTCACGTGACACATGTACCTTCGTAACAAGTTGTCCCACAGGTATGTCTCTTCCTTCAGATTCTTCCTGAAAAGCAGTGTCTCTCCCTACTTCACGCGGACGGGGTTCTTAATACCTACGGCAGCGGGCTTCGTGGCTGAGAAGGGGTCCTAGTACATATTGGCCCACACTGGGCCGAGGGAGTTGGACGGGCACCCCCTGGGGTGGTGTGGGTCGGGGTTTTGGTTCAGTTCTCGGTTATACTACCCTTTCGGTAATGTCCAGGCCAACATTAAGTCGGTGCCTTAAAAATAAAAAGTGTGAGAACGAACGAATCTGTCGACATTTTGATTTGTTTTAAACATTTTGCGACTTACACAGATTTTTTTTGATATTTGGTATGTATTTGGCAGGCAACGCTGCTAAATTTTAGCCTCCCGGCGTTCTCGCATGCGACCAGACGCTACCGTGATTCCTTTCCTTTGGATGTCGAAACCCCAACCCAATTACTGGACTAAGCAGATGGTGAGCATGATTGATTGGTTGCCATCCGCTTAGTCCAGTAATTGGTACTGGTATGTGAAATCATGGGAAAAGAAAAAGAAAAACGAACGAGGTGGAGCTTGGTACTGGTTCGAGCGCAACAATATGAAGTGGGGTTTATAAACGTACTGATCATTCCTGTAAAACCAATAAAACTGTCGAAGATCCTTTGGAGCAACTGACCACTCAGGTGGGAGGGCGGATGGACAAGATGTCGAGTGTCGATTCTCCTGCACTAGACCAGCATGGTGGAGATCCATTAAATACTTTAATTATTGCGCTCTGCATTTGCTTTGGATGTGCTATGTGTCCAGCGGTGACACACATTTATACATCTCTCGCTGAACGCCCAGGTCGTGTGTGTGTGATGAATGCTTGCCTGGGGGCATAGGCAGGCCACGTACACGCACAGCAACCCGTACACGGGGCACGGGACATACCACCTAGCGGCGAGGAGCCTGTCCTTACTCTGGGTTGAATTTAGGCCGACAAGGGCGATTCTGTTCGGATTCTGATCAGAATCCAGCGGATTCTTGTTGAAATCAGAACAGAATCCAGATCAGATCCGAACCAAGCTGGCGCGTGCAGGCCCGGGGCGTTCGGAATGGCGTCTGCACTCGCTCAGCCACCCACAGGCGAGCTCGTTCTCCAGCACAGTCCGTTGCCACAAATAAAAACTCGCGCTTACTTGCCTCCCCTCGCTCGCTTGTGGGTGGCTGCAAACACGCATTGCCGCACAGCGGCGTAAATTTGCGGCCAAACTCGCCGCGCCAAGACACTTCACTTCACCCACACACAAACAAGCGACCAACTACACCTCACCCCACAACACTACACTCCCCCCTCCCGCCCAACCACACCCTACCTACTCAATCCCATCACCCACCTCTCGCACCCTCCACCCCACAAGCACACCCTTCACACCGCGTGAAACTTTTGTACAATTCTGTTCCCCAAATATTCCCCTCAGAGTCTTACGGACACTCGTGAGGGATTCTATATCACCAGAGTGTGAATCCCCAACCTTGGCGCTTTACCAATAATAGTCTCGGTCTCCCTCACGCACAATCCTTCTCTGCTTGCCTGTCTTCCGAGTCATGAGTCTATGTCGTGTGTATATGTTTGATTCTCTATCTGTCTGTCTATCTGTGCTTTGCGCGCTGCGTGTGTAGTGTTCTGTTTTATATTCATTTCACCTTTTTCAAATCTCAAAACATACATCTGTATGAATGAAGTTGTACATGTAATATTGTTCTTGTGACTCTATTTGTTTCATCAATATGTTTAAAAAATCTATTCATGTGTGTATATACTCCCATGACCTACACGCAATATCTTCATAATTAAGTGTACTTGTATTCACACCCACATAAATAAAACAATGAAACTCCAAATACGTAATAAATGTAATAAAAAAACCAAAAATTCAATACACAAGATACATGAGAAACATAAATTCATACATAAAATTAGAATAACTTGAATACACAATGAAATACATTAAATACACACAGAAACATAAATGAAATAATTACAACTTGAATACACTAAATACATGATAAAATATATAACCAAACAATTGTATAAATACGATTGTCTGTAAAAAATTGATTATTGTTCCACGTGTGTATTCTTCATCCATGTTCCGTGCTGCTTGATGTGTATTCTGTTGTATTTCTCTTTGATTTGACTACATGTGCATGCGTTTGCCATTCTTTCCATGGTCCATTGCGGGAGTGCCTTCGAGCCAGGTGCTTCTGGGCTTCCTTATTACTGCACCTCCATCTGTGCGCGTTCCTGCTGTAATTAGCTGTGTGGATTCAAAACCCAAAAAAAACTGTCGGCTAATTGGACGCTCGCTATCCGCCGCTTAGTCCAGTGATTTTGTTGGGTCTTCGAAATTCAAGAAAGAAAGTAAGAAAGACATTGTGAATTGGTTTAAATATTTTGTGGCATTTTATATTTTTTGCGGGCAACGCCGCTAAATTCTAGCCTCCAGCGTCCTCGCGGGCGACCAGACACTACCGTGATTCCTTTCTTGGATGTCGAACACCCAACCCAATCACTGGACTAAGCGGATGGTGAGCACCCGATTAACCACTTGACACCCAAGAAACTGTCCCGGACCGGAGAAACGGAACCTACCTAGTTTAGGGCAGACTCAATCAGATCCCCTGCTGGTAGGTAAAACAGCTCACAATGTTGGTGGGCTGGCATGTATCCTCGGGCGGCTAACCAATTCCCACAATCAATCTCCATAACTAACGTAGCGCCCAGGAAATGGTGCCCCGCCACTAGGGTAGGAAAGGCACCAAGTTGACCTAGTGTCCTCCAAGCAGTGCTCATCAAGATTATGACTGAGACACTCTTCGGCAATGCGCCTTTGGCGAACCATAAAACGACCGTCTTGGAAGCAGATCACAGACCAGCTCACTAAAAGGACAGAGACCTAGACCAAACGCACCGGATTCGGGGGAATTGCTGATACTCAGTATCATACTTTTAGCAAAGCGGAAACAGCATGTACCAAGAGCAAGTCAGGTATTGTAGCGTACCAGGGTGGTGTCCACACTGTCAGTGTATGTATAGTCATCATGATTTTATGTGTAACAAATATCACGTCAAGTGTAAATCGATTTTTTTTCAACATTTGATTGTCACATTTTGATCTATTCTTTTTTGTATTGTTAACATATCTTGTATATTCTCAATATCACATTTCTGTTCACAGATTGCTGTGTTTTGTCCCATTTGATCCAGGCAGCGATTTTTGTATGTTACAGGGGTGGTCTGTTGTTTTACAGATGCAGGTATTGGGGAGAATAAGTGAGGGGAGTGTATTCAATTTGAAAGAGGAGTGTTAATTCAAATAGGGGAGTGTATTCAATTTGATAGGGAAACCCCCGTCTTATCTGCCCCTCTTCAACTAGTATCCGCACGCCAAAATCGAATTTTTCCCAGAAGAATAGTCAACAATTGGAAAGTGGAATAAACTTCTGACAATTTAGATCGCTGACTGAGCAAGTCCGATTGGTGAGACGTGGAACTTTATGATTAAAGCAGACTTTTTCATCATGCGCGTCAAGGTTGCCAGCATTTTGTACCCGATGCCAAAATCAGCGGTGGTTGTTGTCGGCATTGTCACGTTCTATGAATTTGCCTGATTGTTCGTAGTCCATTCTTAATTTCCCCTCTTTTTTGGCCTGGTTGATTTTTCAAGCAAAGCTCCTTTTGGCCGCTTTGACTTTTCAAGCAAGGCATGAGCTTGACCAAAACCAAAAAGCGAAACAAAACGACACCGACCAGCGATTTTGGATGGACGAAATTGTTTTTATTTTCAGATGCATTTCAGGCATCGTGGTTTGGTTTCATTTGGTACCGTACGTTTACTAACCCTACTGCTTCATATTGTTGCGGTGGAACCAGCCCCAAGCTCCAACCCGTTCAATTTTCTATTTTTTTTTCCATGATTTCAGATATCGGTACGTATGAGGCTTGGCCTACAAACCCCATAGCTTCATATTGTGCTTGAGTTTGTTTTTGCTTTCTATTCCATTTCTTTTTCTAAAAAATCCGCATAACTGCACTCATTGTCTTGGAGCCAAAGTCCTATAGTCTGCTTTGAGCAGGTCTCACTTCCCGAGACTATAAAGGCCACAGACTTTGAATCCTATAGTCTCGGAGCCACTGAGTTTGAGCAGGTCTCACTTGCGCGAGAGTTTCCCACAAAGGGAACGAGTGTGGGAACAAGAAGCAGTTGTGCAGACTGAATGAGCCTGACATCACTGCCATGAGCCCTGCCCAAAAGAAAGCTCACAGAGCTGCTGGCAAACTCACCAATACGATGAGTGCATATGTCGAATCCTTAACCAACTTGAGGGCGCTCACGTGCAGTGGAGAGCTGATGTCTCCATCAGACACAGAGAAGCTGGCGGCAATAAAAATCCGCCGCAACTCAGCCAAACGTCAGAACGCCAACACCGCCAAGAACAACGCCAAGAACAACGCCAAGAACAACGCCAAGAACAACGCCAAGAACAACATCAAAACCCAGCTTGCGCGCATGCGCCAGCACTTTCAGACTCTGCGTGACAATCCCGACATCACGCTGACAGACAAAATGACAACAGGTCCCCCAGCCCGAGTGTACCTGATTGATGTTATTGTTGTAGCTGCATAAGAAATAGCCTAGTTCCTTTGCTCTATTGGCTTGATGTGACTGACTCGGGATTTGTATGCTGCGCAGATGAGCTGGACAAAAAAGCAACTAAGCTGCTCCAAACAGCTAATATTCAAGGCCTCACTCTCGACGAGCGCCACGATTACAACGAAGAGACGCTGTGCATGCGAAAGGCCGGCCAAAACACAAACGGGCGAGTATTGTACACCGAGTACTATGGCATCACGGAGCGCGATTGCCATGAAGAAGATCTCAGGTGGCCGACGGCAAGGGGCACCAAGCAGGCCGGAGACAACAAAAAATGGCAAGCCACTGCGCTAGCACTTTTGGCTGGTGCAGATTCAGCTGAGGATGTGCAATCAACAGTGACCTTGGGAGAAGGTTGCTCGGCGGCTGTTGCAAGTGCAGTGCAAACAACAGCTGCCTCGGTTCAGTTTCAAGATGCTGCGGACAAAGTAAGGAAGAGTTTGCAGGACGAATATGACTCAGACGACGACCTTCCTGTCTTGTACAATTCAGTACAGCTCGAAACGATGGAGCTGTTCGATCAAGAAATGATCAAGCTGGCCGGGCAAGAAATGAGTGATGAGGCTTTCAACGATGCCACTTGCAAGTTCCTGGATCTTCATGAGGTGGAGCTGGATAACGAGGCTTACAATTCCGAGTACTATGGCATCACGGAGCGCGATTGCCAGGAAGAAACTCTCAGGGTGCTGACGGATAACGAGGCTTACAATGAGACCACAGATCACCACGGTTCCAGCAAGAATTCGCGCATTGCAGGAAAGGAGGCGTGCACGAGCGGCAAAAAGGAGGCGCGTGCTGACGACATCAACAAGGTCCGTGTTAGCGACGTCAAGGAGGCGCCCGCTGTTGGAGAAAAGGTACATGCTCTTGGCACAACGTATCATCTCTTTAAAATACGGACATTGTTGTTCGGCCTTGGGTCAGAGTGCGTCTGCTGATATACACAATACGCTGACAGAAAAAGCACGATCACCCGATTAACCGTGCTGTGTTGACAAAGGGTCAGCCGCCACGCCAGAAAGAGGCGCCACGTCCTGAATACTGGGCTATGGAAACAGGTTTGAAGATTTGCGAAATCATACTCAAGTCTTGTCATGTTCACACTCAAAAACCCGCTAATCTGTTTATAATGTATAGCCAGGAAGCTGTTAACCCCAGAGGAAAAGGTGCTGTTCATTGCGCGCTTTACAACATACTCGAAGTACATTGAAGATGCGCTGCAACGCAAGATCGATCACTTGCCCCTGGGATTCAAGCTTCACAGGTGTGTACTCAGCTGAAAACATATGTAACACGATTGAATCACAGTTTCCATACAGAAGTCTCACTATATCATTGTTGTTTGGTGTAGGGCCGTCTCAAAAGGCGGGGTAAAACGTCCCAGGGATGGAAAAGAAAGGTTTCTGTCAAAGTGCTTTGTTGCTGGGTTCACCGGAACAAACATCGTATGGCAGGAAGGCAGGTGTGTTAATACATAGTTGACTCACATCACTTGCCTCTGACTAAATCACTAGAACCCGCTCTGACTTTCGTTCTGACGTTCTATCTCGCTCTCTGGCTTGTTTGACACACTTTAGCACGAAGATCGTCTCATATGAGATCAATGGACACAAGGTGTGGGTGTGGCACTAGACTCGAGACAACCTCGAGGTACACGTCGCACGACCCCAGGCATCAATCTCGAGACACGTTCGTCGACGTGATCTCGACAAGACCTAAGAGCGTCCTCTTTTCCGCCTGGAAAAGCTATATATCTAAATATCTATGTATCTTAATATACAGATATATAGATATGTAGATACAGCCATAAATATAAGCACATATATGGGAGGCTCGTGGTGAGGGCTCATGAATTGTGACATGCAACCTTATTACAAAGACCTTAAGCAAGAGATTGTGTATATGTTTTGTTGGAGGAATATGGTGTGTCGAAGAAGTGGGTAATCATCATGGACAAGAGGCGAGACAAAACTGCGGCTTCGACTCAAGCAGAAACAAGTGGATCGTCGGCTCAGGATCGTTACCCTGTTTCAGGGGCTCAGGAGGATGCGCGAAGAAACGGCGTGGAAACGGAGACGAATACAGACAAGATCAATAGCTGTGATGTTGCTGTTACGTGTCATGACGTACGTTGTTTTTTGTAAACTATTTTGGAATTGAAATGGTGCTGTGCGATTTGTATCTCACGAGGTTTGATCAAACCCCACCAAAAAAAGGAAAAAAAAGGGAACTCTGTGAAATATTTCAACCACTCGCAGAGGATCTGATTGGGTCTCCCCTAAACCAGGTAGGCTCTGGTCCTCCGGTCCGGGACAGTTTCTTGGGTCCTAAGTGGTTAATTGGGTGTTCGCCATCCGCTTAGTCCAGTGATAAGGTTGGGTCTTCGACATTCAAAGGAAAGGAATCACAGTAGTGTCTGGTCGCCCCGCGAGGCGAATTCCCCCGACAACCTGCAATTCTGGCAGATTGCACAACCATTATTGTTCTGAACACTGTTTTTGGCAAGCACTGTGAGTGCATTGCACAGAAATGCACACATCTGGAACGCCTCCCACCCCTTGCTAGTCACTTACTACTGCTGAGTCAATGTGTACTCACCCGGCATGGAGGCAAAAAAATGTCACAGATGTGTATGCCACATCCGTGACTCGCACCAAGGCCGGTTAAGACCAAAGTCAACGTGTCGGCCTACTGTGCTATCCGGATAGTCGTACCCAATGGGTCGTACAGTACAAATCTTCAAATGCCGATTGATTTAAACTTTAAATCACAAAACTTTTGCTGAGGACAATTTCTTTTTGTTAACACAGAAAATAACGCATCATTTATTTACATGCTATTTAAATTGTATGCGCATGTCTAATCCTGTTTGCCTAAATCAACAATGGTCCATCATTATTTTGTTGGGCTCTTATGTGCAATGACCCTATTTTCTGGTTTGGAATAGGAAAATTGACCCATTGAACTTTTCCCATCTATGTTCACTCTTACAGCCCGTTTCGTGGAAGTTGAGACTCGAAATGCTGCATTAAATGGTAATCGAAATCCTGAATGGTGGGGAGATTTTGGTCAACTAGTCAAAATCGAGAAAATCAAATTTCTCGGTATCTCACGGTACAAAGTCGAATTGAGATTTTGATTGGATTTGAATTCCGAGATATCTTGCGGTACAAATTGAAATTGAAATTTTGGTTTAATTTGAATTTGCAGTTGACTAAAATCTCCCCACCATTCAGGATTTCGATTACCATTTCATTCAGCATTTCGAATTTGATTGATGTTGCTTTTATTACTTCCTAAGAAATAGTTTAGTAGCTTTCATCTTCCACGGAACGGGCTGTAGCGTGTATGCAGTTGAGCGTTTCACTTCATCAAATGAATGAATATATTTTTGTACTACGATTTAGACAGATTCGCATGCGTACGAATTCCTACGCAGATCAAAATCAACATTACAATACAAATCTAAACAACCGCATGCACCCCTCCGTTCACACACGTTTGGCACGGTTTGGGTTCAGTTCAATTCATCTCTTTCCAAAGTCCGCAATATTACTTTTGCAGGTGCTTGCAAAACAGAATACACGATACGTTTTCTAACGAATGCAAAAATTAAAAAACATTGGAATTAGGTCTCTTTCACCACGCTGGGAGAAACAAGTGAGCAAAACAGAAACGCTTTCTCCAAACCTGAACCTTGTAGAGATGTTTTTGCAAAAAAACCCAAAATTTGGGGGTGTTTCTGGGTGTTTCCGAAAAATCGAAAATTGTTGAAAGTAGACGGCCAAGCAGAGGAGTGGGTGGAAGGTTGGAACATGATGCCTTCGCAGGCTTGTGCTTTTGTTTGGGCCGCGCACGGCCATGCCAAGGCGCTGCGCACGTGGCCTCAGAAATGACGAGTTTCAAGAACAGCACGGGGAAGGCACGCGCACCTCACCCAGGGGCGAGGCACGCGCAGGCGGTGGCCACAGCGCTAGACATGTCCGGACAACCAATGCTGAGCACTCGGGCGAAATATATTCGGGCTTTGCACAACGGGTTCAGCCAGCTTCCACTCCGCGTGGACAACAGAGGCCACGAGCGCGGGTGTTGTGCTTGCGCTGGCCCTGTGCGCGCGTGCACTTCACCTGCTTGTGTGTTCCTTGTCCGTCAATGCACGTGTGTCATGCTTGCGCGTGCCTGTGCATGTCTTGCCCTTGTCGGCGGAAGCTTGCCCTGTTTGTCCTGTGTCTTATGCAGATGATCTCCACTCTGCCATCTCGTTCGGAGCCCAAGCGCCACAGCCTCTCTCACCCGACATGATCAAGATCATGGCACAAGTGCAGCAGTCATAACAAGGAACATTGACAGCGACATGTCTGGTACCATTGCCCGGGTGCTTGCACTGCATGTACCTTTTGTGTGTGTGCGCGCGTACGCTTGCCTTGCACCTATATGCGCGTACCCTGTCCTTGTTTACACGTTTGTTAGCCTGCTTGTGATGGCAGACAAGCCGTACTTGCACGCGTGAGTTGTGCTGGCGCGGGCCATTTGTGCGCTCGTGCCCTGCTCCTGCCTGCGCGTGCTTTCCCTGTGCCTGCGCGCGTGATTTGCTTTGCATTTGGTCGACCAAATGCTCAATTGTGGTAAGTTCCCCAGCCCCTAGATAGTCTTAGGTAGGGTGGCGTGCAGTATTTCATAGAGCGAAATGGCATCGAAAAAAAGAGGACAAAGCACAAATCCCTTTGCATGCGCGTGTCTGGCTCTTGCTTTTTGTATGCCTTGGTCTATTTTTGTGACAGGGGTGACATATTTTTCGGGGCAAACGCCACTCTGTCTCCTCGCGGCCACGTCATGGGTTCCAGCTGTGTGTTCATCACGTTCATTTTGCTTGTGCAACTGATTTGTGTGCGATATTTTCTGATCTTTCAAAATTTGTTTGTTATCACTTACAGCAGACCTGTACTGCGCTCGTCGTTCTCGACCAATCTATATAGCATTATGTGTGTGTGTGTGTGTGTGTGTGCGTGTGTGTGTGTGTGTGTGTGTGTGTGTGTGTGTGTGTGTGTGTGTGTGTGTGTGTGTGTGTGTGCGG
>Ga0105055_10008523_pt1 | contig 13321 bp, 5 predicted proteins | sample BON03_FD_78090 | JGI IMG/M metagenome (GOLD analysis project Ga0105055, IMG submission 78090) | Freshwater microbial communities from Lake Bonney liftoff mats and glacier meltwater in Antarctica - BON-03 | ecosystem: Environmental > Aquatic > Freshwater > Ice > Glacier meltwater | place: Lake...
AGCAGCAGCAGCAGCAGCAGCAGCAGCAGCAGCAGCAGCTAGGAGTAGTAGCAGGAGCTGTGGCGGGAGTAAAATCGCAACAGCGAGAACAGAAAAACAGACAGTCGGGGTAGTGTTGCGCGCAACAGCGAGACAAAAGTTTGTTGGCGCCGCACAAGGAGTGAGCACTAAAATAGGGCGAAGCAAAACAACCAAAGAAAAAACAGGAAGGAACAAAAACAGCATGCCGCAATCGCATATTCAAATTCAAACCTTCAGTTTTGTTTCTGGAACATCGTGTAGGGTTCGTTGCCGCTTTCACAGCTCACCCTCACACAAGCACAAGCCTTCTACTTTCATACATCTCTTCTTTCTCATCCTCTATGTTACACAACGATCACAAACAAGCATCTTCTCCTCCCCTCTCTCGCCTACTCCATCCTCTTTGCAGTCGCCAAATCCATGTTGTTGATCCTCCACCCCGCCACCACCCGCTCCGGCAACTCATCCTCCGTCTCTCCTTGAATCACCAACGCCAAGTCCACCACCAGCGTCTTCGCATACCCCGCTGCCAACCGCACCACACCCGCCGCCACCGATGACGAGGCGATATTCACGTCTAGTTCAAAGTAATTCGTCCCCCGGTGATACGTTTGCTTGAGCTTCGTGCCTAAAATGGCCGGCGTGGAGCCCACACTCTTCCTCACCACCCAATTCCCCTCCACTATCTTCGGAATCAGCTTGAAGCGCAAATCCCGGTACCCATCATCCGAGCCGAAGAAGAAAGGCTTGAGCACGCGGGAGAGGGGTGTGTCCTCCTCCAACAAGGCCATGTCCGGAGGGGCGAAATAACTCACATAACCCAACTGTTGATCCACCCCCGGAATCTGCAGTTGCACCACAAACACAAACGGCGGGCAATCCCCCGCCGCCATCGCGGCCTGCACGCGATTGTTCTTGTGCCCGGCAATGTTCTCTTGTGCCTCCGGGAGGTCAAACAGATCGACAGCCAGCAAACGGAAGGCCGCTGGCTCCGAGGGCACCTTGAGCTTACTGACGGAGTAGTTGGGGCCGCGCACGACAAAGCTCGTCGCGTCCACGTCGCCCCACATATCGGCCGGCACTGTCGCTCGGTGCGTCACCAGCGTGCCACTTCCCCGCTCGCCATTCCCGCTGCCTTCGCCCGCGCTCGCGCCGCCCTCTGCCTCCCCGTTCTCTCCTTTCCCCGTCCCGTTGCCCTTCCCCTTCCCCCTCGCGCCTACCCCCCCTCCCACCCCGCCCTCCTCGCTCGTGTCGACATGCACGGCCATGAACCGATCCGTCTCCAGCAAGTCCCGCACATCCAGCACCTGACACAGCATCTCCGTCACAAAGGCGTCGAGGTAGCCTAGCTGGTGGCAGACCCACCCCTTCGGGTCCACCTGCAGGATATGCGTGAGCAAGCACTCAGGCGCCTCGTCGAACTCCACCGCGCCGGCCCCTCCCCGCAAATGCCGCTTTGGGCTGATGGTATAGACGGCATGCATGGCCCCACGGACATACCCCGGCATTGGCGGACAAGCGCGGTGCGTGGTGGAATCATAGCAAATGATGTACGTCCCATCCTCGTCGTACCGCCAGGATCGGAGCAAGCAGAAGTCCCGGGGCGCCGTCCAAGTCGGCCACAAAAACAAGGGCTTCAACGTCAAGTGGATTACGTCCGACTGGTCATCCAGCCTCTCCACGTTCCGCACGCTCTCCACCACCCCGTTCAGGACCCGGCACGGCACAGATATCAAGGCAATGAAGGCCTCTAACGGCGTCCCCCTTACTGCCACCTGCACCTTCCGACACGGCAAGGACGCCTTGGCTGCCTTTCCCCACGTCCCCAACCCACCCTTACTGCTGCTGCTGCTGCCGCTTTTTAAAGCAGCCGTCGAAGTGGAAGCGGGCGGTCGCTTGACGACACCCGTACGGGTGGTGACCTGATCAAGCTCATACACACGCATTCCATTATACACTCCCCAGGGCCGCCAGCGCGTCGCCCTTGTCCATCGATCCACGTCCTCCAACCTCCCCGCTGCGCGAGGGACTCCTCGTTGCTTGCTGCTGCTGCTGCTGCTTCCCCCCCCGAGCGAACGGGGCATCCTTCGGTCTAAGCCCACCATGGACATCCATCTTGACTGCGGGAATCGCTGGCTCATCCGAATCTGAGCTTCGATCGCCGCGCGCCATTCCTCGGCACTGTCCTTGCTGTCCAACGCCAGCACCAATGCTATCTGCTTCGTCTTGAGCCCTCCATGCGAAAACGAGGAAGAGGAGGCAGCTCCATAGACGGCCGCGCCCGAGCCTGTAGCTGCTGTGAGACCGACAATCACCATAGGCGCAACTAATCCTAAACCTGCCGTCATGGCTCCTACCACCACCCCGCCCACTGCCATCGCCACCATCGCCCCGCCCGTCGCTAGTGTCGCGGTGCCGCTGCTGCTGCTGCTGCTGCTGCTACTGCCTCCTCCTCGTTGGCTTCCCCCGCCCCCAGAAAAGGAGGTCGAGCCCTGACTTCCCAGACGATGCAGACTTCCACTGCCTTCCGACAAGCTGCTGGCGCTACGCACAATTTTGGTGCTGGCCTGCTGCTGCTGCTGTTGGTGGGCGGGGGCTTGGTACGAGGACATGACGTAGGGGTCCATGTTCACGTCCACCATCTGAGCTCCTCCCGTGACGGCGTTGTTACCGGTGGTATTGGTGCTGGAGGAGGAGGACTCTACTTTGGAACTAGTGCTTGCGGACGAGGGACCGGCAAATCGGCCCGAACCACGTTTGGACTCGCCGTCCTTGCTGCTGGTGGTGGTGGTGCTCGTGCTGCTGCTGCTGATATTGCTTTCGCCGGCAACCACAGGGGGCCCTTCCATCATCTCCACGGCCTCGGGCCACACGATACGAAACGCGTGCAAGGCCTTCTTCTTGTCGTAGGACGTGGTATAAGGCTTCACCTCCGAGACAACGCATGTCCGGTCCAAGACGTAAGCACCCCTCGCCACCCCGTCGGTGGGCTTGAGGTAGTACATCAAGCGGTCGTCCTTCAGGACAAAGTACCGCTCGGACCAGTGTCCTGGTATTCGCGTGCCCCTCTTCTTCAGCCATCCCTCCAAGTGTGCGTCTGGATCTTTGGGGACCATCGGCAGAGCCGCCGCTGCGGCAGGCGGCATGGCAGTGGGTCCGTTGCCTCCCGGGAGGCGTGAGCGTAGAGATCGATTGGGATTCGTAGCCGCCGTCGTGCTCCCCACTTGCGGCGCTGCCCCTCGCTCTATCCGCTGCGGCAACACCGGCCTGCCGTTGTCCATGCAGTGGGTGGAGGCCTCTGCCTGTTGTACTGGGGTTTAATGATGGGAGATGGGAGGCGATGAGCGTGATGACGGCGAGGCGCGAGGCCATGGAGTTTGTAAACGCTGGTGCCCTGTTAAACGCCCACCAAGGTGCCCTACGGCTTGTCCAGGCTGTCCTCGTCGTGATGTACCTGGTTGTGCGTTGGGTGGTTGGGTGGTCGTGGTCATTGTGGTGGCATTCAAGTCAAGGAGGACACGTCGTCGGTTTTCCTCTCGCTGGAGCCAGATCCGCGGTGGTGGACGCTGATGACGAGCGTTTTGAATGCCTCTGTCCATGCGTAACCAGTACGCCAGCCTTGACCGTCAATTCAGCTCACTCACTGTCCCACACCATCCTTACATCTCCAGCAGGGACGACGACGACGCTGCCGGCCGCCCCTTTTGTTGCTTCTGGCCGCCCATCATCACCCGCCCGCCGAACGAGCAGCATTCCACCCGCCCGCGGCGCTAGGAAGGACCAGCAGCAATCAGACATTACCCACGCCACGCCACGCCGCCTAACCACTACCCAGAAGCACGGCGTCATCAAAGGTCAAGGCGTTTGTGAAGCGCACATGGTCTGGTGTCTCGACGTCCTCCGCACCAACCAACACTGCCGCCAGCACCCCGCAGACCAGTTTTTTGCGTCGTCTCCGCACCCAGAGCAGTAGCACCACCACCGCGTCAGGCCGGTCACAGGGATTAGAGGCTCAGGAGCAGCAGGAGGGTATAGCCATGGAGAAGCTGGTGCTGTTGTCCTTAACCAAGATTCGCAAGCTGGTTAGCAGCGCGCGGAAGCATAAGACGTTGCGGGATGCCTGCGACACGGTCATGGAGCACCTGCAGGCCAAGGGCGCGCGGGAGGAAGGCGCCCTGACCAACAGCGGGCTTGGCAATTCGGGTGGTGACGAGAGCGGCCAGCAGCCCTTGAGTCACACCAATTACAACCAACGGCCTGACACGGACGCGGACAAGTTCTTTGAGCCTTTCAAATTGGCCTGTGAATCCAAGGTGCCTAAAATCATGGAGGCCGCCTTGGACGCCATCCAGAAGCTTGTGGCCTACGGTTACTTGCGGGGCACTGCCACGGTCACGTTTGCTGGGCCGGGGAGCGCGGGCTTGCGTCAGACGGGCAGTGCGTCGGCGGGAGAAGGAGGGTTGGCGGCAGCGGACGCGGCAGGAGCGGAGGGGGAAGAGACGGCGGCCATCCTAATGGACGTGGTCATTCAGACCATCTGCGATTGCAACGACCAGCCCGAGGACACGGTGCAGCTGCAAGTGATGAAGGCGCTGCTGGAGTGTGTCATATCCAACAACACGGAGGTGCACCAAGCCAGCCTCCTGCAAGCCGTTCGGGCGTGCTACAACATCCATCTCGTCAGCCGCAACCCTGTCAACAAGACCACAGCCCGGGCCACGCTCACTCAGATGCTTTCCATCGTATTCCAGCGCATGGAATCTCACGATTTAAGGGCGCGGGAGGAGGCTCAGTTGGCTTTGCAGGCCATGGAGCAAAGCATCAGCAAGTTTGGGGCGAGTGGAAGCTTGTCCTTGTCCCCAGGGAAAGGCGGCCTGTTCAGCGGCATCAACAGCCCCGCCACTCTCTCCCCCGCCAAGATACTACAACCGCCCCCGTCGCCACAAAGGCCCGTGCAGCTGCCGTGTGGGGAGAACCTGTACCCGAGCGTGTATGTCAAGCTAGGCTTTGTCCCGCAAGGCAACAAGCCCATCTCCTTGGTCCCCCGCGGCGGAGCCGGGGCGGGGGGCGTGCCTTCCTCCTCTCTCTCCCTCGGCACGCCCGAATTCCCTTCCGTGCTGCACAAGGATGCTTACCTGCTCTTCCGAGCCCTGTGCCGTCTGAGCGTCAAGGGCCAGTACAACGATGGGAGCGACCCGAGCCTGCCTGCTGACCCCGTGGCGCTGCAATCCAAGGTGCTGTCCCTCGAGCTCCTGCTCTCCATTCTAGAGCGCGCCGGCCCCACCTTCCGGTCGTCGGAGAAGTTTGTGTATCTGGTGCGGAACCACTTGTGCACCTCGTTGTTGAAGAACGCGACCTCGTCCAACACGGCGATCGTGGGCTTGAGCTTGCGGATTTTCATCGCCATGACGGCCCATTTCAAGGACTCGCTCAAGGCCGAGCTAGAGGTGTTCGTCTCCAACATCTTCCTCAAGCTGCTCGAGTCGGAGAACTCCTCCTTCGAGCACAAGTTGCTGGTGCTAGAGGTGTTCCAGAACCTCTGCCAGGACCCTCGGCTTCTGATTGAGATTTTTCTGAATTACGACTGTGACTTGGGCGCCACCTCCATGTTTTCCCGCATCGTCCTCGCCCTCTCCAAAGTGGCCCACGGCCGCGGCCAACAAGCTTTGGTGGGGGATGGGGTGTTGAATCAGGGTGCCGCCCGGAGGCAGCACGAGGAGACGGCGCTTCGGACGGGGGGGTTGGAGGGGCTGGTGGCCATCACCCACAGCTTGGTCAAGGCGGGTGGGTTCGACGATGACGCGGCCACGGCCAAGAGGGTGGCGACGGGCAGCCCTGGGGAAGAGGTGCATGGCTCGGTGTTGTCGCACGCGGGGGAGGTGGGGGCTGGAGGGGACCCGCTGGGGGAGAGCACGCACACCATCGCGAGCTCGACGACGGTGGGCAGCAACGGGACGGGGGAGGGAGGGGGGGAGAACCCGCACCCGCCGCCGCCGAGTGAGTCCTTGTCGGTGGTAGAGTCGTATGACCGGAAGCAGAAGCTGCAAGAGGAGATTTCATTGGGGCTGTTGAAGTTTAATTTGAAGCCGTCGCAGGGCTTGGCATACATGGAAGCGCATGGGCACTTGCGGAAGACCCCGACGGATGTGGCGCGGTTTCTGCACGACTACCGGGACCGGTTGGACAAGACGGTGATTGGCGATTACTTGGGGAAGGAGAAGGAGTACGACTCGGGCTTTTGTGTGAAGGTCTTGCATGAGTACGTGGATATGATGGACCTCCAAGCACTGGATTTCGATGCGGCGATTCGGCATTTCCTGGCTGGCTTTCGCTTGCCCGGGGAGGCGCAGAAAATCGATCGTATCATGGAGAAATTTGCAGAGCGCTTTTGTCTGCAGAACCCCGCTGTGTTCCCCTCGGCGGACACTGCCTTCATCCTCTCCTTCTCCATCATCATGCTCAATACCGACCTGCACAACCCCTCCGTCCGGGAAGACCGAAAAATGACCAAGGAGGACTTCATTCGCAACAACCGTGGGATCTCCTCTGGGGCCGACCTGCCCGAAGCCTTCCTCTCCAAGATCTACGACAACATCAAGCGCTCCCCCATCTCCTTGAAGGAAGACGACGACATGCGAGCCAAGCGTGCCGGTGCCGGAGGCGCCGGCGGCGGGGGGCCGTCCGAGAACCCCTTCTTCTCCACGCTCTCCCTTGACAAGCGCCGAAAGGAGGCTTACCAAAAAGAACGAGAAGCAATGGTCCAGGCATCCGAGGCCATTTTCCGGCAACGGAAGCGCCGCGAAGCGGAAGGAGGAGGAGCCGCCAAGACCAACGGCACCGGCGGCGGCGCTGGCGGGAGCAGCGGTGGGGGGGCGGGGCAAGCCCCCATGCCGTCGGTAGGTGCGTTCCGTTCGCCCTTGGAAGATCCGGCGCAGTACGTGCGGCCCATGTTTGAGGTGGCTTGGGGGCCGATGCTCTCCGTGTTTTCGCAGACGATCAAGAGCTCGGATGACCCCAAGATGATTTCGTTGTCCTTGGAAGGGTTTCAGCATTCCATACGGATTGCCGCTCGGTTCAACCTGCCAACGGCCCGCGATTTGCTGGTGAACACGCTTTATAAGTTTACCACGCTCTCGGAGGTGACGGAGGTGAAGCCGCGCAACATCGATTGCATCAAAACCCTGATGGCCGTGGCGCTGTCGGACGGGGACTATCTGAACGAGTCCTGGTTTGACGTGCTGCAATGCATTAGTCACCTGGCCAGGCTCCAGCTGTTTGCCTCGGGCTTGCACACGGACGACGTCTTCTTCCCCGAAGGCGCCATGGGCAGTGGAGGAGGGGTTGGGGGCGGGGGAGCTGCTGGTGGTGGAAGCAGCGGTGGTGGCGCTGCTCTTCCTTTGCAGAGGGCACGGAAGCCAGGGGGGTCGAATGCGGCAGATGGTGGAGGGGGAGGGTTTGGGAGTCTGCGAGGGCTGTTCTCGGCGCCGTCCAAGGCGGAGGCTGCGCGGCAGGTGGAGGAGTTCAATGCCGAGCAGATCATGGGGGCAGTGGACGCGGCGATGATTGAGCGGGTGTTTACCACGTCGGTGGCCTTGGACTCGCAGGCGATTCAGTACTTTGTGCTGCAGCTGTGTGAGGTCTCCAAGATGGAAGTTGCGGTCGCTCCTACTGCCCACCACGGCGGAGGGGGGGCTTATCGCCCCAAGCAGGATCCTTTGGGTGGAGATGCGGCGTTGCAACCCCGCGTATTCTCCTTGCAAAAACTCGTGGAAGTGGCTGATTTCAACATGGCGGCACGGTCGCGGTTGGTGTGGGCGAATGTGTGGGAGGTCCTCTCAAGGCATTACGCGGCGGTGGGGTTGCACGAGAACGTGGCTGTGGCCATGTATGCCATTGACTCGCTCCGGCAGCTGTCGATGAAGTTCCTGGCCAAGGAGGAGCTGCGGGACTTCAACTTCCAGCGGCTTTTCCTCAAGCCGTTCGAGGTGATCATGGCCGCCTCCCGCTCCATCGAAGTGCGCGAGCTCATCCTCCGCTGCCTGGACAACCTCATCTCGGCCCGTGCGCACAACATTCGGTCAGGGTGGAAGTCCATGTTTGCTGTCTTCTCTCTCGCCGCCGCCTCCTCCGACGAAGGCCTGTGTCAATTTGCCTTTGACATGATCGACCAACTTTTCCGCACGTCCTTCCACCTCCTCGTCTTCGACTTTGTGGACCTTGTGCATTGCCTCCTTGTCTTTGCCGAGAACCCCAATCATCTCCACATCAGCCTCGCAGCCATCGCTCACCTCCATAGTGCTGCCAGCCTCCTCGCCGAAGGCGCCGTCACTGCAGGCGTGGTCGCTGCGGGAGGTGCTGCCCCTCGAGGCAGCCCACGGCCGGGGGATGGCAGCGAAGGGCTCGTCTCCGCCGAGAAGGACGGCAGCAATGGCGTTCTTGTATCCTCCTCGTCATTGACGGGCTCGCCGCGGTCTTCTTCCGGCTCGGGTGTGGCCACGAGCTCTCCTAGCTTCCCAGCAGCAGCGGAGGGGACTGTGAGTGCTGAGGCAGCGCTGCAGCTGTGGTGGCCTTTGTTGGTCGGCTTGTCCGCCCGTGTCGCCGATCCTCGCCTGGCCACCCGCACTGCTGCGTTGGAGGCACTTATGAATACTCTGCGGCAGCACGGTGGTCAGTTTGCGCCGCAGACCTGGAAGCTCATTTTCCGAGGGGTGCTTTTCCCCATCCTTGAGTCGGCGCGCACGGACTGTACCCCGCAGGTCATCTCGGAGTGTCCTTCCCTCAACCCTAGCCTGGAGGTGCGGGAGGAGTCGTGGATTCTGACGACGACGGAGACGGTGCTGAAGGGGTATGTGGAGCTGTTGGAAGCATTTTGGCCTCTGACTCAAGCCTTGGCGCCGGAGGTGCTGGCGGTGCTGGTGGACTGTGCCTGCCAACATGAGCGGGAGACCCTAGCGCGGATTGCGGCCACGGTGCTGCATCGGGATATCGTCCGAGGGCTCGCGGGTCGGTTGCAAGAGCCAGGCTTATGGGACGCCTTGTCCTCTTCTTTGCTAGGGCTGGTGAGGAAGAACCTGCCGGAATGGGGGTCGTTGGAGCTGTTGGCTGCTGCTGTGGAGGCGGGGGCGAAGGGCGCGATTTCCTCGAGGGGGCTGACGCCGAGTAATCGGGCGACGTACGCAGGGACGAGGGAGGGAGGGAGCAGGGGCGAGTCGGCTGGATCGTATGAAGAGGGGACGGGCACGGATTTCTCGACTCCGGCGGATGATATGGACGAGGACGAGGAGGAAGAGGACGAGGACGAGGACGAGGACGAGACGGGCGAGGCGGAGGCAGCGAGACGGATGGCCGCGACGGGTGGACGGCCTGGGCGGGATTTTAGCTTTAGCTTTGCAATGGTGAATAATGGGACGATCATGACGCAGATGGTGGTGAGCCTCCTGGCGCAGCACATGCTCCGAGACCTGCTGGCCGCGGCCTGGCCTTTCTTGAACGAGGAGAATCTGCGGAAGGTGTTGGATGCCCTGGTGGAATCGGCAGATTACGCCTCGGAGTTCAACATGAACTTGAGCCTTCGCGAACGCTTGCGGCAGGGAGGGTTGATGCAGCTCCCGACGCAGCAGCAACAGCAGCTGCAGCACCAACAGCGAGGAAGCCTGAGTCTGAGCGGGGCGGGCTTGGCCGCGGGGGCGGCAGGGGCGCGGTTGCCTCATTTGCACGAGCAGGCCATTGAGGGCTACATTATCTTGCTCCGAGCTTTGCTACGACTCTACGCTTCTACCACCGCGCAAGAAGCTGCGGAGGCGGGCGGGCTAACCTGGGATAGACGCCCAGTGGTAGAACGAGTGCTGGTGCGGTACGCGGCGTTGGTGTTGAGGCAGTATGTCGAGTTGGAGGACGACCTGGCCCGTTCGCGGGAGGGGAAGTCAGCGGCGTCCGTGGCGGCTGCCCACGCCATGAACACTGAGGTGGGGGCCTATACCCCTCTGGTGCTGTTGGTGCTGCGGGCGTTCAAGGCCTTGCCGTCCCCGGAATTTGGGTGGCATTTGGACTGGCTCTTCCCGGCCTTAGCGGAGCTGTTGACGGTGCGTTCGCTGGAGGTACGGAAAGAGGTGCGGACGCTTTTGCAGACAAAGGTCGGGCCCTTTGCGTTGGGTGAGCAGGTGTTGCCACCAGGACCGCGAGCGGCGGCGGCGGCAGCGCTGTTGGAGGGGGAGGAAGAGGAGGAAGACGGAGAGGGAGAGGAGGAGGGGGGGGAGGAAGGGAAGGAGAGGGAAGAAGGGCGGGATGTAGAAATAAATGTGTTGTAGGTTGAGTTGGTTTTTGGTAGCATGTGTGTTTTTAGACGAACAAATTGAAGGGGGGGGGAGGCGCTCTTGTATCCGTGTGGCGCCTCTTATCCCATCCAGGAAAGGGTATGTGTGAGGCTGGCAAAAAGAGAGGAGGGAGGACGAGCGAAAGGCGTGCCTTGTGCGATGCGGATAGGAGGCCAACAAGAAAGCAAATTCCTTTAAGACAACGAATGAACAAAATAGAGCAGAAAAAGGAGACCAATGCTATTATTCTCTTGTGTTTATTTTTCCTTCTTCATCTTCGTCTTCCTCTATTTGGGTGTCTGTCCACACCTGCACAGAAGCCAACCCGTTGTTGTTGTTGCATTGCCACCGTCGTCGTCATATACGTGCCTGCTGCGCAAAAGCCGCGCTTTCACTGGCTCTCACTCTCTATCTTTTTTCATCTTTTTTGTTGTTGTGTTTGCTTGTTGGAACCAGCCGGAGGGCCAAAGAAACTAGTCTGACAAATTGTGTTCCTTCTTCCTTGTTCTTCTTCACCTTTCCTCTTTCACTTCTTCTCCTCTTCTCCCCGTCTTCTTCCCATGTCCTCGTGCACGCATTTCAGCCCCACAACGTAGGCACACGAAACTTCTCTTTCTTGTATTCTTCCTTCGTCTTTTCCCGCCTTACACAAACGCCCACCGGACCGCCAAACCTACTCATCAATCTATAAAATTAAATGTAGAACCATAAAAAAGCAGAAAACAGAGGCCCTTCCTTCCTTCTCTTCTTACCCCACACCCGATCCACCACCAATACCTCTCCCTCCTCATGAGAAAGACCCCTTCACCCATCCCTCTCTCCCTTCCTCCCTCCCTCCCTGCTTCTTCTTACTCATCATCCGCAAAGCTCATCCAGGTCGGCTGCTCCTCGGGCTCGCTCTCCAAGCTCTCCCCCCCGCCCTCGAACTCCAACAACTTAGCCCCCGCCAGGAAAATCACATCACTCTCATCCGTCAACACGTTCGGCGAGATCTTGTTCAGCTTCAGGTAATTCTTCAGCCGCTCGTCCTCCCCGTGCGTGGTCAGGTACTCCCGGCACGCGCGCGTCACGTACTCGTAGCTCTGTCGCGAGGGCTCAAGGCTCATGGCCTTCAGCTCCTCATATAAATCCATCACACCCTCCCACATCTCCGCCTCCTCGCACGCAGCCATCGCCCCGTGGTAACTATTTCGATCAGGAATCAACCCGTCCTGTCGCATCTCGCCCAGCAACGCCGTGGCCTGCACCCACTGCTTATCCCGACGACAGGCAAAAATAGCCGCATTGTACGCAAACAGAGACGGGGCAATCCCCTTCAAATGCATTTCTCGCAGCAACTCCAGCGCCAACACCCACTGTCCGCCCTTCTCGCAAGCCGTGATGCCCGTCGTGTACACCCCCTCCGTTATCTCCATCCGCTTCTCCTTCATCTCCCCCAGCACATCCAGCGCCTGCTCCCACTGCCCTCCTCGGACCAACCCAATCATTAACGACCCAAAGCTCACGGCATCAGGCCTCAACCCCCTTCGGGTCATGGTCTGAAACAGCTCCTGCGTCTCCTTCCACCGGCCCGCCGCGCCACACGCGCCCATCACCGCGTTGTAGGTAATGGCATTAGGTTCCACCCCATTCTCCCTCATCCGCCCAAACACCTCCAGCGCCTGCTTCCAGTTCTTGAACCTCTTCAGGGCCGCCATGATGCTGGTGTAATCCTTCACATTCAACTCCTGCCCGCCTTCCTCCAGCTGCGTGATCACCGCAAGCACCTCGTCTTCCGAACGCGTCGTTCGCAAAGTCTGGAACAAGCTCGCCTTGTCGGCGGTGCTGGTGCCCTTCCCACCCATCTGTGTACGGAGCCCCCCCGCCAACATAAAGAGCTGGCTGCTGCTCCCACTGCTGCTGCTGCCGCCGCGTGGTCTTGCTGGTTGGAGGAAGAGGGGGCGGGAAGGGGAGGAGGCGGAGAAAGTGGAGGGGGAGGAGGAGGAAGAGGTGAAGCGGGTGGGGTGGGCAGACCGCGGGTGGTTGCTGCTACCGGGCACCACCACAAAGGCCTGCACGGCGCAGGCCGAGCAGCACAGGGCCAGTGCTGTGAGCTGCCGTCGCATGCTCAGCGCTGCTCCTCGCCGGCGTTCTGCTGCTGCTGCTTCCATGTCTGGCGGCTGCTGCTCTCCTTCCTCGGTCGCTCTTATCCTCCGTCTGTCGTTCATCGTTCGCTGTGGTGGTGGGTTGAGGGAGAAAGGGAGGGGTGTATGATGAGCATTATGCTGCGGTCAATGCTTCAGTGTTGTGTTGGTCGTGCAAGGGCAGGACGGAGGGTACATCTCGAGCAATGCAAGGATTGCGGGCCTTGAGGAGGAAACACGGGAAAAGGCGCCGGGCAATAGCGGCACCAGCCGCGTGGAAAGGGCACACGCAGGCACTGGCTAGGCAGGAAAAACCGTGGCCTCTTGCCATGCAATGTCCACACCTTGTGGCAGCAAGGGCAACAGAGAGGAGTACGTCGAGACTTCGGCACACGCAGGCACGATGTGGATGATGCAAGATAGGGGAGCCGATGTGTGTGTGAGGCTGGCTGCAGCACACCACGCCCACCCAAAAGCCTCTCCGGCTCCTTGGCAGCGTTCCAGTGAAGGTGCCTGTGCGCATGAAGTGGGGCTTGGGGGGCTGGAAGTCTTGGTGTACGAGTAGTCAGACCATGAGCACGGCAATCGATCCAACACTTTCATTCGCCAGTGTCGCTGGTGAGTAAGTGGGGGAGGCAGCGTGGCTGGTCAAGAAGGGGCAGGAATAGGCTGGGGTCCCCAGGCAAAGCACCCCGTCGTTACCCCTCGTGCATTGCCAAGCGTCTTGTCTACTGGCAGGGTGCACGAGTGTATTTGTGTGTTGTGAGAGTCCAAGCCAGAGCCGCTTGCGTCGTTCGCCTGCGTCATTCTCGCATGCGCGGATACTTCGGAGCCGCGATTTTGCCTTCTGCGTGCCCAGACAAC
>Ga0105055_10008524_pt1 | contig 13320 bp, 13 predicted proteins | sample BON03_FD_78090 | JGI IMG/M metagenome (GOLD analysis project Ga0105055, IMG submission 78090) | Freshwater microbial communities from Lake Bonney liftoff mats and glacier meltwater in Antarctica - BON-03 | ecosystem: Environmental > Aquatic > Freshwater > Ice > Glacier meltwater | place: Lake...
AAGTCGCAAATCGCGTCTGGAACTCCTATAGCTGATAATCCTTTCTTGAACAATTCATAGTCGCCACGACCAACACTCTGGAGCTTCTTCTCGACGGTAATTTCATTTTTCTTCAACACAAAAATTGCAAGCAAAATCTCATGATACTCCATATCAGAAAATACTGCTTAAATCAACCCTTTGATTTCATTCAAGAACGGATACTTTCCAACGGCTTCCATCACGGTAGCTTCTACAACATACTTTTCAAAAAGCAAGTCGCAAATCGCGTCTGGAACTCCTATAGCTGATAATCCTTTCTTGAACAATTCATAGTCGCCACGACCAACACTCTGGAGTTTCTTCTCGACGGTAATTTCATTTTTCTTCAACACAAAAATTACAAGCAAAATCTCATGATACTCCATATCAGAAAATACTGCTTGAATCAACCCTTTAATTTCATTCAAGAAGGGATACTTTCCAACGGCTTCCATCACGGTAGCTTCTACAACATACTTTTCAAACAGCAAGTCACAAATTGCGTCTGGAACTCCTTTAAGTGATAATCCTTTCTTGAACAATTCATAGTCGCCACGACCAACGTTCTGGAGATGATCCAATTTCTTCACTCTGTATTTTATCAAGCCACATAATGCATCAATAACATCAACCTCCTCTTCTTCTTTCTCTGCTATGAGATACTTTCCAACCTCCTCAATGAAACTATTCCAGTATAGCCCTTTCGTATCACCCCATTCAACTTGCACTAGTTGCTCCAGAATATTTGCCATGACGACTACAATACACAACTAGAAAGTAGAAACATATGTAAATAGGAAGACGGCTATTTTCCAGGCGGATTCGTCTTGGGGGTCGTCACTTTTTTCCAACTTTGGATTAACTCAATGGAAGGTCAGAGGGAGATGTTGGAAGTGCAAATATATGAAATAGAGAGTCGTGAGAAAAATTCCACCGTATACAGAAGACAAACCAATGTGGGTCCGTTTTTCATGGCTCCTGATGCTTCTAGGATCATACAAGAAAAGAAGTTGCAGCTGGATAATCTTAACGGGGAAGCGAATTGAAACCTTGTTTCAATGTGAACGAAAACTTTATTATTAGAAATCAAACTGAAACTGAATATTTTATAATTATTAACTTTTTAAAGAGTTAGCCCTAACTTCATTTTAATAAACCCTTGAATAACGCGGTCCAACAATTCGACTTCGAAGCATCATTGGTAGAGAATCTTGGATCGAACAACAATAGTACGCGTGATAGACAAACCTGCATCTACCGAATTTTCCTGTAGTATTATTCGTATTCAAACAAACAAAATATTTACAGAACAGTCTTCATCGGTTCCCAGCTTCAAACTGGAGTCACGATAACTCTTTGTATCGCATTCTTGAAGCACATTCAATATTTTAAATAGTTTGTGGATCACAGCATGGGTTAGCAACAATGAAACTCGCGAAGGAAGAATGAAAGCGGGATCGGATTTGCGTCTGAGTGCTCAGTTGTGAATTTCGAAACCTATTTCAATAAAGGTTACTAGAAAGCGATTGATGACATCTATCCGCAACTTGAAGTACTTTAAAATAATTGGTTTCCAATCTTGCAGTCCTTGTTAATTAATTAAGTTACAAAAGTTGTCAACAACGAGACTCCTTTCTCCTTCACTTTTGGTTCTCTGCTACTGGCTCTGTTCCAATCGAATGCTGAATTTGCCAGTCTCCATGACACCGTAATGATATCTGGTTTTATTGAATTCATCTGTAGTAGTGATACAGTTGACACTGGTTGTAAGACTGGATATTCATTTATATCCAAGGCCAAGTGCTGTCGCCTGTCATCGTATTTACAATTGGAATTGAAACCCCTGGAGAACCATTTCGTTATATCCTAGGAGAGGAAGGCATTGATCAATATTCTAGATTTGTTAATCTCCCGTTCTTGAGTTATTGCATACCTTGCTATTTCGAAATTTGAATGAAAATTGATTCCAAAATGGGCATGGATTAAAGCTAAATCACGTGGAATTACGATGTATTTCGTTTCCGATACGTGGGAGATGGTCCAATTCGATGGTAGTTGCTTCTAATGTAAGCCAAGATTGCATCATAGGAGTACACCACTATCACACCATAGATTGCTTCGGGATTTGGTTATTAATTAAAATATTCCCATTTTCCTTTTCACCGTAAAGAGCTCTCTCAATTGAACCAGAAACCTGGTTGATGAAATGCCAAGTCACCCAACAAAAATAAATTCGCTGTCTTGTACTAAGAAGAAGCCTATCTACCATAAATACTATAGAACATCCATCGGAAGTTGAACTGGTGTGTAAGATGTCAACCCCAGGCAAACCAGTGGAGAGAGTTCCGAAATTATGAAGACAGTTGCAGACAGCAGGTGGTAGAGAGGCATTATAAGCTGATGCGGACCAACCAGACTGTAGGTTTTGTAGACAAGATGAATAAGATGTATACCGACCATTTCGGTCGTTCTCATATGACTGTTTGGGAAGCTTTCCAAGAGCTGAAGTCGTATGTGGATTCTAGCGATCCTGATTCATCGCTTCCTAACTTAGAACATATGCTTCAAACTGCCGAGTCCATAAGAGCCGATGGCCACCCTGACTGGATGCAACTTGTTGGTCTGCTGCATGACATGGGTAAGATAATGTTTCTATGGGGGAAACCAGAAGATGGACAAGAAGGTACTGCATCGGGTGATCAATGGGCACTCGGTGGAGACACTTGGGTGGTTGGATGTAGAATTCCCGAGTGCGTTGTGTTCCCCGAGTTCAATGTGTTCAATAAAGACATGAATGACCCTAGGTACAATACCGAGTATGGAATATATGAACCGGGTACTGGACTTAATAACCTAAAATTTGCATGGGGGCATGATGAATACATGTATCAAATGCTTAAATACAATCAGTGCTCGATCCCCCAGGAAGGTTTGGCCATGATTCGTTTCCACTCTTTCTACCCTTGGCATCAGCATAACGCATATGAGCATCTTCTGACACCCGAAGACGAAAATTTGAAAAAGTGGGTGTTGCAGTTTAATCATTATGATCTGTATACAAAAGCGGATAAAAGACCTGTCGTTGAGGAGCTTTGGCCGTACTATCAAACTCTCATTGACAAGTACCTTCCGGGAAAGCTTGTTTGGTAGAAATTACATAATCAATACTTTGATTTTTCGATCCAATTTCTTGTAGACTCCATATTGTCGAATGTCGAGATTTGAAAACCGTCGAAACTACCAAGGTCAAGTTCGTCCATCATGCGTTGTGGATGATATTGTTCTTCTATATTTAACTTGGATGCCCCAAATCCCAATCGGTGAGCTAATCTTGCAACGGACTGTGGATTGTTGGGACCGATTACACCTATAAATATGGAAACGTCGTGCTTCTTGAACCGTCCCAGCCAATTGTTTATAACTCGAGGATCCAATGCCAACTGTGTGACCACAAAAGGTTTCTTCACTTTCCTTAATTTGTCAAGCTTTTTACTCAACGCCTCTTCTAAAACTGGATCTGATATCAGTTTATGGCCTTCGGGATACGCTGCAATTCCAACAGATTTAAATTGATTATCGGCCACGTCTAGTACTTGAGAAGCATTGGAAAGCACACCGTTCAATTTACCTTCCCCCCCTAATGCAAGAATTGATTCTACACCGTTCTTTTTTATTGTATCGATGAAATTTTGTAAATGTAATTCATTTTTGAACCTGCTTGCTGGCACATGACAAATAGGGACAGCTCCGCAACGCTCCGTAAGAATAGCAATCGATTTCAAAATATCTATTTCGGGATTAGCAGGCAAATATGGAATAGTAACCGTTCGATTGTTTAGAAACTCTCTCCAAGGAAGTTCATTACCGTGTTGAAGTATCCACTTGCACGTCACCTCCAAAACCACCTTCATCACAGTTAGCCGGCTAAACACTTGCAAGGATGGGGACTATCCGCATTATAGTTAGATACACCAAATCCCCCTTTGTTTCACACACACACGATGGTAAGTGTTTGTAGGCAGTGAGATGGTCATTTAACAGAATAACAGGCGAATACGTTGAAACCATATCTGGATTGCATCAGGTCAACTCTAACGGCTGCGCTCTCTCTTCGCAACTTCCCATCTCAAGTTGTGGAGCGCCATAACAAACCAGAGATCGAGACGAGGACAAGTAGAGACCTTCTTCTGCAGCCTATTACAATATCGCGCAACGAAAATGAGAGGACTCTGATTGAGGCTTCTATCAATTCTGTTCGAGTGAGCATTTGCATCAAACAGGCCGATGAAATAGAAGAGATTTTGACACATAAATTCACCCGTTTTTTGATGCAGCGAGCGGAACAATTTGTAATTCTGAGAAGGAAGCCTCATGAGGGATATGATATCAGCTTTTTAGTGACGCACAAACATTTGGAAGATATGTGGAAACACAAATTAGTGGATTTCATCATCACTTTCATGGAGGATATTGACAAAGAAATTAACGGAATGAAAATATCCGTTAATACTCGAGCTCGTATAGTCGCCACAGAATTTATGAGCGCGCTTGCTTAGTCAAAGAAATCGATGTTTAGGAAAGAAGTTTTTAATTAATTGATTAAACCAATTTTGCTTTTTCTCTATGTTTTCCATCAGGGTGCTGTACAGCCAAGAGGGATGTATATTTATAATTATAGAACATGGAAAACTAGTTTGATACCCTCATGCTCGTATGTTTATTGGCTGTTCTTTTAAAATCGATGCTCCACTTTTTTTTTTCGACCCACTTGATTTTCCCATGGACTTGCGTCTCTTCTTGGTTGAAGTATTGTTCTCTTTTTGAAATGATATTTCTACATTTTTCTTAGGGGATTCTTCAACTGGGACTTCTTTTCCCTGCATTATAAGATCAATCGTGCTGGAAGAGGAAATGCCTTCATCAACAGACGCAATAGTTGTGCTCAAGTTTTCAAAGGTGTCAGTTACAAAGGTATTCAAGTCATTGCATATTTTTTCATTTTGTTCCGCCAGTCTACGAAGGGTATCGCAACCTTCGATCTCGATCTCGTCAACCGATTCCTCACTACTTGATTCCTCATCATCATTGTTGCTTTCATCTGTTAAGCTAGCAAGGTACATCGATTTAAATAACGCAGGTCCAGAAGCACGTATTTGAACGAGTTCATCAGCAAGCCTATGTGCCATTTCATCCAGTTGCAATACTTCCTTGGCGAGCGTCCTGTCTACTGCCTCCACCAGTCTGAGTTTATCGTCTTGATCTACCTTGGCCTCACAAAGAGATCTAACTTTCTTAACTAGCGCATCGTAGAATGGAACCATTGTACCTGAAGGTATTTCATACTTTCGCTTCACATCCTGGAAGCAAACTTGAAGCTGACGCTCATCAGACATCGGGAAAATAGTTTTTTACTTAACTGGCAAATGAGAGAGCCCCCCTCAAATATGAATGATGTTGATCAATTCAACAATCCATATTCTACAAGGCGAAGTAGAAAAAAAATGATTTCAAAGTAGTTTCCCATCTTTCTTGTTTTCGTTCCTTCGTGAGTTATTCTTTTCGTAACAAATTTGACTATTCCCGTATTCGGGGTATTTAACATTTTGCACGATATGCTGGTTTGGTGAGTTCCCGTTATTTAATCTATGTATCAGATTAATAAGATTGCTCGTTTACGTGCAACTATACCGTCTATGATGTATTTTAATCGATTCCCTCGATCTAAGATCAACGCGCCTTCAGTATTTTCCCAATAGCATTTTGTTTCTCAACACTTTCTACCTTGAAATTGGCTTCATTAAAAATTGTGTAATTTCAATTATTCATATATTTTTCTTGTATATCTTGTATGTCGTATTCGTCGGACTGGAGGTATTCCTGGGCTCCAATAACTTCTGAAAATCCATTTGACTTGTCAATTTGTTTCACTAGCGCCGCAACGCTTGCCTTGTCTTGGATATTTAGTGTTTTAAAAGCAACGAGACTATAGTTTTCTATCAAATCAGTGATTGCGACATTCAACTTTTGAAATTTCTCTTCAAATTTGGTCATAGGGCGTTGAATTGTTTCATCGCTTTTGGAGGCATTTGGAAGAAGAGGAATCAGGTAATTAAGATCCATAACATCGGTATAAAAGTCTAAATTGAAATGCAGCGAACCTTGCGACTCTATGAGATCAATTTTGGATAATACATTTACATGAGGTAGCTCCAATCGAAGCATGGTAGACAACGACAGAAATACCGCAGATATATACTTTGAAGGATCTGTACAATGATGAGCATCAACCAGATTTACCGCCGTTAATCTCAGATCAAGTTTCTTCTGCAGTATGCGCATGACATTCCTAACACTTTCGTGGTGTGTGGAAAGCTCTATCTGCCCAGGAAGGTCAAAGATCAAATATGAGAATGGTGCCAGCGATAGTTGCGTCCGTAGAACGCCTATCAGCCAATCAATATTGGTTTCTAAAAACTCCAAGCAGTAAACCATTGCTCCATTAGGCCCTAAATCTAGCTCTTCCATAACGTCATGCACTTTAATGAGTTCAGAAATATCAGCACAGCAATCATATTCTAAATTGACATTCGCTGGATCTAGATTAACCACACTCACATTACGCCCTAGAGTTCGCAGGAACTCCTGCATTCCCCGGCAATAGGTGGTTTTACCAGATCCAGGAGGTCCAACAATGACTTGACCGAAACTCATTGCAATAATTTTATGGTCCACCGTTGACCATTTTTATCCAAGTTGGGCCTCGATGAAGCACTTCTTATTATTCGGTTTTGGATTTGTTTTACGTTTGCAAATTGTTACCGTGCGTGGAAACGGGATCCGCATAGATACCAGTACAGGTTTTTTTGTTGACGATTTCAATCGGACACGAATATTTCATGGTGGTAAGTTCGTTCAAACGGATTTGGTTGAAAATATTTATCATTCGTGCAGTAATGTTGTTGAGAAAGTGTTTCCGTTTATCCCTGTAACTGAAGGACCAGGATGCATGAGTCAGTTCAATCAGGCGTTATGTGACGATGATATTGATAATTTGGTTTCATGGGGGTTCAATGCTGTGAGACTCGGGGTAATGTGGCAAGGTAGGAATCCGTTTTAGCGTTTCATATGCTATGATATTAACTTTTAGTTAGCTGTGAATCCGATTGAAGGTTTCTATAACTATACGTACCTGAATCAAGTGAAACGTTTAGTAAAAAAATTATACAAGCGTGGCATTTGGACGCTTATCGACGCACACCAAGATACTTTAGGAGAAAGATTTTGTGGCGAAGGTATTCCTGATTGGGTGTTGCGAAAAGCATTGTTGTTTCAGAATTGGGATCTCAAGAATGTATCTCATCCTTTTGCCTTTCCATTTCCATTTAAATATGATTTAGGAAAAGATCCCGAAACTGGATTTCCTGATATAAAGAAATGCCAACAGCACAATTTTGGCAATTACTATTTTTCTTATGAAACGCAACTAGTTTGGGATTCGATATATCGCAGTCCTGAAATTCGTCGAGACTTTGCAGGTTACTGGAAAGCTGTCGCGAAAATTTTCAAAGCAACTCCTGGTGTTCTAGGATACGAGTTGATCAACGAACCGAATTTTTCTAAACTTTATGCAGGACCCAAAGAGCTCGTGGAGAAAGGAATTTCTGATTCAATTTCTCTTCTGGATTTGTATCGAGCTAGTCACGCAGCAATTCGCGAAGAAGATGCTGAATCGATTGTTTTTTATGCTGGTCTTACAAGCGGAGAGTATCTAGGTTTATTCAGCGCCAAACTAGTAACAGACTTCACCCCTGAACAAAGCCCGGGCGGCTTAGCCTACCAAGATCGACAATCGTATGTATATCATATTTATTGCGAGTCAGCAAAGTCAGGCGAACCAACAAATTGGATCGAGTGTATGCTGTTAATTGAAAGAACATGGCAAGTGGAAATGGAAGCCAAGAATAAACTTGGAGGAGGAGGAATGCTTACAGAGTTTGGTGCAGTGGGTGAAGGACCAGGTTCTCTGAATTTGTTACACTTGATGACTAAAAAAGCAGCAGAAAATTCACAGAGCTGGATGTACTGGCAGTTCAAGGACTTTGATGATATCACTACTCAAAACGTCGCCTCAGAGACATTCTATTACAAGAATGGGACGCTTCAAAGTGCTAAAGTTGCAGCACTATCTGAACCGTATGCATCGCACATAGCAGGCACGATAGTTAAGTGCGAACAGAACGACTTACGAATCCTAGTTTCTTTTATTCCTGCAATAGTTTCAAATATGCCAACTATCGTAGTTGTGCCTCGACATTTGAATGTCGTTGTTATAATTCTTGAAGGATCTATGCATACACCAAAAGTGCAATTTGAAAAGAATCAAATTCATATCACGCACTCGGTGAACAAAACTTGTTTGACTTGTCTTATCACATTTCAAATATCGTTTGGGGACAACTTTCAAATGTTATATTAAATTAAGAATACATTCAAAGTCGTTATTCAAGGCCTCGTTCTTGGAAAAGTTTTTCCAACGGGTGTCCATTTATATTCCTACTTCCCAGCCTAAGTAATTTTATATTCTAATTCAAGTCTATTTTGAAACACAAGATGATGATGCTTATTTGCGCTTTGACGCTGGTATTCGTGAGCAATGCCTCCTTAGAGTCGAATTCCTTCCAGGAATTGGATCCATTCGTCTTCTGGTTGACATTCGGTATGACAGTACAATCAACACCAAACTTTCTCATTGAAGCAAAAAATGAAATGTCGGAAGAGTTTTATTCTAACTTAGAGTATAATCATTCTTTGGATGTTATGAAGTATCTTTCCTCGGCTGGTGCGGAGGCAGATATACAAGCGTATTTAAATATTGTAGGAACTTTGGATGAAAACACCAACTATTGGGCTTACCAAGTAGATCCCTATTTGCGGGGCATTCAGGTACAGGCATTGGAAGCGCTAGTTCAAATGAGTGTTGCAGTTCGACTGAATGCAGGATTAGATACTTGGGATACAAATTTAAAATATACGCGGCAAGAATGGCGTAGATTGTTGAGAAAGAGTATATATGAAGTAAGATCGAATAAGCATTCAATGATCGAGTCAGCTGAGAACTTGCAAATTGAATTCAGGCAGCACACACAGAACTTATGGCATGAAATGCAAAGCACGTGGCAAGGAGCGAGTTCGAAAAAAAAAGATGGAGTTCAAATATATTCGCAAACATATTGCCATTGGGGATAAATCTAGCATAATCAACATGATGAGAGCATACAATGGAATTGATATAGGTTTTCATTTTACTGAAAAAATGAGACTAATGCTGATATTTAACAGCGCGATTTTCAGAGTTCCTGTCCAAGTTGATCCAGAAATTTATTCAGAATCGAACGTTTTGCAAACTCTGTACAGCTCGCTTGAAGAAAAGGACGGTATGATTGGTTTACCGAATGCGGGCATTGTTTCAAGATCCGCAGTAATTTTGATCGTCAATTGGCTCTCACTCGGTGCAGACTCTACAACGCACTTTCAAGCATGCGCAGAAGATTCGCCAGCGTCGAAACCATTTTGGAGACTGAATGTTCTGCTGAATGGCGTAGTGGCGGCATAAAATGCCATTTTGAAGTCATTTACTTCAAAGACTATCAATACATTAAAGCAAGTAGACCAAGTTTGGATCGAAACTTGCAAATTCATCATGTTCCTTGCTGCAAACACGTATGTATCGATTCCAGAAGATGCAACTGCTATTTTCGAAATGGCTGCCAACTGGTTATCTCCTCAGAATTCCCCGTTGTTAACTTTTCTAGATTTTGTGGAAATTTTACCTCCGTGGGATACCAAAATACAATGGGCTTCATTTTGGGGGAAAGAATCGCGCTTAATAATGCAAGGGAAAAAAGCTATAGATGGCAGAAGTCCAGAAATGCTTGTGGATGATCTTCACCGACAGTATTTTGAAGCATTGGAATCAATGGATGAAAGTAGTGTGGAAGACTGGAAGATGCTAAGACAAACCAGGCAAGTTATCGTATTAATTGAAGTATTGAATAGAAGATCTGCATCCCCTCTCCATGATCTAAGTGAAGTTGAGGACGAAAGAAAGAATGATTAAAAGTTGCCTCACAGAATACGTGATAACAAATAAATTTAAATGAAGTTGTCGAAATAAATTGGGCAAGTATTCATTTCAAAGTGGTGGTTTTCATATTCTGAAGACATTCAAATAATTTTCTTTGAACTCATATCCAGCGAATTTTTACAGCATCTCATCTTTGATAAAATAGCGTCAATCATCATCTTCAATCCTTGTAACTTATTTTTACTAACTTGAAGGGGGAAACGCAGAATTCCCTTTTGTGTAAGAATTCAAATTTCGAATTTCATTTTAGATCTAATGTTGTATAGCCCCCCGCCATTTCGTTGGTCAAATGCCTGATTCGCCTTCAACTTCCCCAACTGCGAGTCCATCGTCAGATAGGATTCACAATGTCGATATTCATTCGTTTGAAAACAGTTGCAAGTATATATCCATCTCATTTCTGTTTCTATTTCTGCTCTATTCGTTCTTGCGGTCGAGAGGTTCCTATTGGGCTATCAAACTGTTCACCCCAAGGGTAAGTGTTTGAAAGATCAGCGAACTTTAATTGTTGAATATTGATCTTCATGTAGACGCGAACTGCGAGGCTTTCTCCTATTCCGCCTCCCAGATCTATCTTTGGTTGGTTCGAAATGCTTTCCTCATCGAGTATCTCCCGACGGTTGCTTGTGGAGGTGGGTTTAGATTCATTTGTGGTTGATCGTATTCTAGTTTGTTTCGTTCAAGTGTTTACTATTCTTGGACTAGTTTCTGTTTTTGTTTTGATGCCATTCTATGCATCTGAGGCTCCAGATTCCCTTGATCACCCAATGTTTTTCAAAAAGTACACGATTGAATCTCTGTGGCACGAACAGCATAGCTCATTATGGCTTCCAGTTACAATGACATGGTTTAATTCTCTTGTTGTTATATTTTTACTCCATCGAGAATACAAGTTATACATAAAAGAGCGTCATTTGTTTTTGAGGAAAATGGCTCCTCAGAGTTACACGGTGTTAGTAGAACAAGTTCCCGCGCGATATTGCAACGAAACTTCGCTTATGAGCTACTTCAGAGTTATATTTGGTGATAAGGTAGTATCGGCTCATGTGGTTGAGAATAACCAGAATCTGAATTACGCTGTAAAGCAACGTTTAAAAGCGGTTGAATATCTTGAAGACTCTATTTTTGAATTTAAAACTAGTGGGAACCGTCCTTGGAGATTGTATATCCCTTGGTTGTGCTGCGGACAAATCAGACATACTATGGAGCCTCTGGGCATCCCTGAACGACCTGTTGTTCCACGTCAACAACTTAGTTCTTCGCTGGTAGATTCACATGATAGCGACGATGAATATCTCTTGAATGAAGAAGATGCGTATTTATCTCAATGGCATCAATCTTCAGTTGTACCCACGCAAAACGACGAAAGAAAGAACTGCCTCTGGTTGTTAGCCCATTTGAACTTTTGTATGTATATTGATAAGATTCAGAGTTTTGAGAATGAATTAGAAATATGGAATAAACGAGTAGCATCACTACAAGCTAAACAAGAGCGACATCGCAAAAAACTGGAGTTGGAAGCCCTGAAAGATTTTGTTGATCCCTCAGTGAGACTTCAAAGAAGTATTGAAAGAGCACACTTTCGTCGAGGCAGCCATCAAGCTAGTAGTGATGTCACTGAAAGTCCGTTATCAAATGGTATTTCGACCCCGCTTTTAGATGACGAAGACGACACTTATAGCGAAATCATGTCGTCGAGTGATTCAGACCAAGCTCAAGGATTTCGAAAGTTGATGAAATACGGAACCAATCCATTTGAAAGGAGTTCCGCGTTTGTGACATTCTCGTCGTTGATGGCGGCGATGTGTGCAGCGCAATCGGTGATTGACAAACCATTAAAGATGAAAATTTCAATGGCCCCTGAACTGAGAGATGTGCTATGGAATAATATTGGTCTATCAATGTCGGTTATTGCTGTGTCAACATGGCTTATCAGAATACTCTTGTTGATCATGGTTCTCTCGTTTGGAGGACTTACCACGTTTATAGCACAGTATACGAGTTTGGATAGCTTGAGGAAACCTGATGAATGGATCGATGATTTCTTGAAAAGACATGAAAATTGGCTGAGTATATTTGAATCGATCTCCCCTATTGTACTCATGATTGTCTACAAGGTTGTTCCTCCTATAGTGAACTTTATTTTGAAATTGCAAAGGCGGAAATCGCTTTCCGATATTCAAGTGGAGTTTTTCCGGATCTACTATTGGTTTTTGATAATTCAGGTGTTTCTTTTCTTCATTATTGGTGGAAGTATTACCACGCAACTGGACGATATCATGTCCAACCCCAAACATGTTCTTGCCACCATTGCACAATCATTGCAGAATTTTGAATTATTCTTTTTGAATTTTATGGTAACAAGGATTGGATTGCTTCCTCTGGAGTTGCTGCGCGGTACTGATATTAGTTTGGCGGTTTTAAGAGGATTTTTTAAAAGGTCAAGAACAGCTCGAGCAAGGAGAAATGTATGTTGCGCATGGCACACTATTGATAATCCTTCAGGTGGTAACCCGGAAAGAACAATAGCAAATATAGCTCTGTGCTTCACTATCGCCCTTTCCTACTCAGTGATATGTCCGATCATGTGTCTGTTTGCGTTGTGCTTCGCCGTACTTTCGATGTTAGTATACAGGAATCAATTCTTATACGTTTACACTCATGAACGTGAATCAGGAGGTATCTTGTTTCCTTATTTGTTTCGTGCATTAATGGCAGGGGTATTTCTATTTCAATTGATCATGGTTGCAACGTTTTCGTTTCATACCAAACCCTCTGCAGCTCTCAGTTGTGTTCCATTGCTGATCATCACATTGTCATTCATGTTGTTTTGTGAAAATGCATATGGGTCTTCCTCACGATTTCTACCCCTAGGTGTCGCTTCGCAGCTTGATACCATCATGCAAACTCAAAACTATGAGAAAGTTGTCTATAAGCATCCATCCATTCTCGCACCTGCAAACCTTCAACCAGAATCAATAGAAGAATCTCCTTTTCATCAAGTCAGGAGGATTTCCTTTTCTGTTCAAGGCTCTTCAGGCAACGTTTTGCCATAAGAATTCTCTCATAGACAATGATTACTTAGCGAATGAACAATGGCTTCATTGTATTTTACAGGTGAATTTTGATTCTTTTCGAGAATCTAGTATTTCTGA
>Ga0105055_10008531_pt1 | contig 13311 bp, 13 predicted proteins | sample BON03_FD_78090 | JGI IMG/M metagenome (GOLD analysis project Ga0105055, IMG submission 78090) | Freshwater microbial communities from Lake Bonney liftoff mats and glacier meltwater in Antarctica - BON-03 | ecosystem: Environmental > Aquatic > Freshwater > Ice > Glacier meltwater | place: Lake...
GTTGGCCATTGTATTTGCTTTTGCGGGTCTTATCCACTTCTTGTCTCTTTGTTTTTCTGCACCTTATGATCCTATTAAGGGTCGGTATTTTATGAATATGGCAGTTTGGTTTCTGCCACTATTGGCTTGGTTTTTTAAAATAAAAAGAGGAAAAACTTATTTGCTATTATGTTCTATAATCATTGTTATTACTGGGCTACTGACGTTAACTCATAGGGGCTTATATCCTTTAGTGGGTGAGAATAATGTGTTTGAGCTAGACAGGATTGCTCAATTAAATAGTAGCAGGCCAGAAGGCACAGAAGCCTATAGGAATTTTGATAAACGTGTGCCAGAAAACGCAATAGTGGCTTTGGGAACGCAGCAAGAACATGATGATTATGTTTATCCTTTGTGGGGAAAGAGCTTTAAGCGTAAATTAATCCCTATACATCCTTTTCGATCGCCCGTAAAGCCTATTCCAAAAGAAGCAGAATTCTTGTTTTACTCGGAAGGTGTTTTGCCATTTGAAGAGGGTGATATACAATTAAATGAAGGTGACATAGAAGATGATACACCAGTAATGGAGAGTACATTCTTTTTAAGAAAATTATAGAAATGAAATTAGCAGTCATGCAACCTTATATTTTTCCCTATCTGGGATACTTCCAGTTGGTAAATCTGGTAGATACTTTTGTGTTCTATGACGATGTAAATTATATCAAGAAGGGTTGGATTAACAGAAATCAAACATTGGGCAATGGTCAAGCACAACTATTTACTATACCTTTAGAAAATGCCAGTCAGAATAGACTGATTAAGGATATTGAACTATTGGAAGACCCAAAGTGGAAATTAAAGTTTTTGAAAGGTTTAGAACAGTCTTATAAAAAAGCACCGTTTTTCAATGAAGGATTTGCCTTAGTAAAAGAAACATTTGAAGCAGACGCTAAAACCATTTCAGAATTATGTCAATTAAGTATTATACGTGTAGCGGAGTATTTAGAATTGGATACAAAATTTAAAGTGAGTTCTGATCAATATCATAACCAAGATCTAAAGGCACAAATAAGAATTTTGGATATTTGTAAAAAAGAAGGTGCTGATCATTATATCAATCCGATAGGTGGACAAGAGATTTATGACAAAACGCTTTTTGAACGAGAAAACATAAAAATGGATTTCATTGCGTCGGAAAAGATTGTTTATGAGCAATTTGACAAAGATTTTGTGCCTTACTTGTCAATGATCGATTGTTTGATGTTTTTAGACAAAGACCAAATTAGAGGTGAATTGAACAAGTTTAAACTTGTTTAACGTTAATTTTAATAAAATATAATTTACTATGGCTAAAGTAATAATTTTTGGAAATACATTGACTGCCGAATTAGCACATTACTATCTAACGAATGACAGTGAGCATGAAGTGGTGGCTTTTACGGTTCAAAAAGAATATATAACAGAGGATACCTTTCATGATCTCCCCGTGGTGTCTTTTGAGGATTTGGAGACTTTATATCCCCCTGCCGAATTTAAGTTTTTTGCTCCTTTAACAGAGAAAAATATGAATCAGTTAAGACAAGAAATATATCTTGAAGGGAAAAAGAAGGGGTACGAATACATTTCCTACATAAGTTCTAAAGCAACGGTTCTGACTGATAAAATTGGGGAGAATAATTTTATCTTGGAAGATAATACCATTCAACCCTTTGTTGAAATTGGCAATAATTGTGTGTTTTGGTCTGGGAATCATATTGGTCATCATGGAATAATAGGAGACCATGTGTTTTTTACTTCGCATGTCGTTCTTTCAGGAAGATGTACCGTAGGCAACAATTGCTTTTTTGGTGTAAACGCAACGATTAGAGATAGAGCCACTTTAGGTCAGGGAACATTAATTGCTATGGGAGCAAATTTAACAAAACAATTAACGGAGGATTGGAGCATTTGGAAAGGAAATCCAGCCAAACCTGCCAGTTTATCTAGTAAAGACATTAATATTTAATATGGCTTGGAATAAAAAAGGTTTAATCTATGTACCAGATGCCTCAATGGATTGGAGTAAAACACATGCTCAAGTTCCGGTAACAGATTATATAGAAGAGGAAAACATTGTTAGAGTTTACTTTTCTACTAGAGATAAAAACAGTAGAAGTTTACCTGGTTATGTAGATCTTGATGCAGATAACCTGAAAAAAGTGATAAACGTAGGAGACAAACCTGTTCTTGGTTTGGGTGAGCTTGGTACTTTTGATGATTGTGGGGTTATGCCTTCTTGGCTAATTAATCATGACGGAAAAAAGTATCTGTATTATATTGGTTGGAACGTAAGAAACACCATTCCTTATCATAACGCAGTAGGTTTAGCGATATCTGAAGATAATGGAAAATCATTCCAAAAGTTTTCAAAAGGACCTTTATGGGATAGAGACTTTAAAGAACCACATTATTCAGGCACCAGTTGTGTCTTGATTGACGATGACGGAATTTGGAAGAACTGGTATTTGTCTTGTACAGAATGGCGAAGGGTGAATAATATTTCGGAGCCGAGGTATCATATTAAGTATGCCGAATCAAAAGATGGGATAAATTGGGAAAGAAAGGGCATTGTTTCTATTGATTATCGTGACAATAATGAAGCTGGCATTGTTAAAGCATCTGTTATTAAAGAAGACGGTATTTATAAAATGTGGTATTCGTATAGAAATTTTGAAGACTACCGAACAGACTTAAAGAATAGTTATAGAATAGGTTATTCAGAGTCTATAGATGGTATGAAGTGGGAAAGAATGGATAATGGCGGAGAAGGCTTAACTATTAGTGAAACCGGTTGGGACTCCTTAATGGTAGAGTACCCTCATGTCTTTTATTTGAAAGGCAAAAAGATAATGTTATATAATGGAAATGGATTCGGAGGAAGCGGATTTGGGTACGCTGTTTACGAAAATTGAACCTCTCTTTTTAGAGCTCAATACTCATTTAGTAAGTAAGAATTATTCGCTCGACAGCCCCGTCGTTAGCGTTTGTATTATTTCATACAATCATGTCAAATATATTAAGCAAGCCTTAGATTCTATTTTTGCTCAAAAAACTAACTTTCAATTTGAGGTTATTTTGGGAGATGACTGTTCGCAAGATAATACTCAAGAAAATATTGAATCTTACGTAGAAGAATATGCGGGTAAAATCAAATTTTTCTTTCATCCACAGAATTTAACACAAAAGTATAGCGAATTCACGCCAGGGAAATTGAACTTTATACATACCCTTTTTAATGCCAAAGGGAAATATATTGTCTTTATAGAAGGCGACGACTACTTTACAGATGAACTCAAACTTCAGAAACAAGTAGATTTCTTAGAATCCAATGAAGAACATTCGGCCTGTTTTCACAATGCTTTAATGAAGTTTGAAAACGATGAATCATTAAACTATCTCATTAATAAGCCCGATCAAAAAACGAGTATTTTGCCTTCAGATTTGCTAATTGAAAAGGAAACATGGTTTATGGCTACGGCATCAGTTATGTTTAGGCGGAAGTCTTTGGCAGCATTGCAGCCTTGGTTTGGTAAATCTAAAAGCGGCGATATCCCTCTTTACGTTCTTTTTTCAGATAAGGGACCTATAGGCTATTTGCCTGATGTCATGTCTGTTTACAGAAGACATGATATGGGTTTAAGCTTTACAGATGATAGACGGCATTCGCCTTTTGTAGAAAACAGAATATTTATGTTTGAAAACTTGAATAATCAAACCAAAGGCAAATACCAATCTCAAATAAACTCGATTTTGGCGGAATTTTATGAGATGCTGGCAGATACAATAGAATATAAGGCGTCACTTTTTTCGAGAATAAAATTCATTTCAAAGTCACTTATGCTTTCTTGGCCGAAAGATTCAAGTATAACTTTAGAGCGTTTTAGAAAGATGTTTAGGCCAGAAGTCCAACGATTAAAAAACTTATTTAAACCATGATAACCATAATTGGCGGGGGAATGACCGGCCTTACGGCAGCTTATTTAGCAGCTAAAAAAGGAGAGAAGGTTCAAATCATAGAAGGAAGTAATAAAATTGGGGGTCTATTGAACACCTTTGAAATTGGTGGAAATCAATTGGAACATTACTATCACCACTTCTTCACGCAAGATGCCGAGTTGCACTGGTTATTGAAAGAATTAAAGATTTCTGATCAGACAGGTTATTATAATACCTCCATGGGCGTTTTCAGAAATGGCAAGCTTTATGGTTTCAATGGCATCTTGGACTTATTAAAATTTAAGCCAGCCAATCTGTTTGATAAGTTTAGATGGGGCTTAACCACGCTTTATTTAGGAAAAATAGCTAATCCTACAAAAAGTGAAGACGTATCTACGCTGAAATGGTTTTATAAATGGGCAGGGAAGGGGATGACAGACGCCCTTTGGAAACCGATGTTGAATATTAAGTTTGGCCCTTATGCAGATCAGGTACCTTTAACCTGGATGATTGGCAGGCTAGCTCAGCGATTAAATTCTAGAAAAGGAGGAGAAGAAAAACTGGCCTACATAAAAGGAAGCTGGAAAACACTTCTTGATACCATGAAAAAGGAATTGGAAAAGATGGGCGTAGAAATTATCACCAATGAGCCTTTAGAAGAAGTTTTTATTTCTGATAACAAAATTAAAGGCATAAAAACACGTAACCTGACTATTGAGGGAGGTAAATTTTTAATAACCATACCTTCTATTTATTTTAACAAAGTAAAAGGCTTACCAATTGAATTTGGCGGGAATAACATTGAGTATTTTGGAGCGGTTTGCACCATTTTAGAATTAAAGGAGTCTTTAAGCAACATTTATTGGATGAATGTGGCCGACGATGGTTTTCCTTTTGGTGGGGTGATAGAGCATACCAACATGATTCCGAAGGAAGAATACGATGGCTCTCACATCGTTTACCTATCGCGTTATTTTGCTATGTCAGAAGATTTAGCAAGCATGACCAATGATGAGATTAGGACATTGATGATTCCACCATTGAAAAGAATAAACCCTAACTTTTCGGAAGATTGGATTAAAAATGTGTTTGTTTTTAAAACCAATACGGCGGCTACCGTCTGCGATTTGAACTTTTCAAAGAAAGTACCAGCCTGCGAAACTAATGTGGACGGACTTTATGTGGCTAACATGACCCATATCTATCCAGATGAAAGAAGTACCAATAATTCTATCAGAGTGGCGGCAGAAGCCTGTAAAATGATGGGAATTAATACTTCTGACGTTCCTTATGGTGCCTCGCTATCCGCTAAAATTGGATTTGGCTCTTAAAAATCAAAAGTTAGCATTTTACTAAAAAACATAAACCGCTCCTCTGGAGCTGAGGATATAGTATGCTTGCGTTAAATTAATAGTTCAGCCAACACTTTTCGACCGCCGTTAAATTCTTGTGAATTTGATATATTTCATAAGGATTAGAGCATAAGAACGCTAAAACGTTTAAGGCTGCAATTTTTTGGTAGAAACATTACAATTCAGAAACTTTCTTCTTAGCGTTTTGCTTTGCTTTAAACAATAAGAATAGACCAAAAAGCACCATTGGAATACTGAGTATTTGACCCATATTTAAAGACATACTGTCTTCAAAGGCTTCTTGGTTTTCTTTGAAAAATTCCCAAATAAAACGTAATCCAAAAATCCAAACAAAGAATATTCCTGACAATAAACCATCAGGTAAAGCGGCTTTGTATTTATTCCATAAAGAGTACAAAATAGCAAATAAGACTAAACAAGACAGTGCTTCGTATAGTTGTGCAGGATGTCTAGGGATTTGAGCAAACTCGAAATTTCTCAAAAAAGTAAAGGCCCAGGGCACATCACTTGGTTTTCCTACTATTTCAGAATTCATAAGATTTCCAAAACGAATAAAAAAGCCTACTACTGCCACTACCACCGCTATTCTGTCTACTATCCATAAGAAAGTTTGGTCTGCTCGTTTACGAGAATAAAGCCATAAAGCAAAAACAATACCGAAGCCTGCACCATGACTAGCCAGACCCGCGTAGGGTGGAATGAGCATATCAGCCATAAACTTACCAGGATTGACACCGAAATTTTCCCACTCATAAAATACATAATGCCCTATTCTAGCACCTAAAACGGTGGCAATAATCATGGTTAAAAGCAAAGCGTCCAAATCTTTTTCTGGCTTGCCTTCCTCTTTAAAAATTTTAGTGATTATTTGATAACCAAGTAAAAAGCCACCCGCAAAGAGTAATCCATACCAGCGAAGTTCAAAATCTCCAAGCTTAACGATAGTGGGGTTAATATCCCAAATGATTCCAAGAATAGACATACAATAGGTTTTAGTGTTTGGTAAAATTAGGTCTTTCTTAACAAATCATATAAAATTCTTGTGATTCTTAATGGCAATGTGGAATTTTGAGGTCTCATGACAGTTAAAAGTCAATTTCATATCACTTTAGCGACAATCGCCATTTCTAGGCGACGAATTTTCCGTGTCTAAACTTAAAAAAGATACGGCTACTTTACTCAATATATTTTTTGAACAAAACATTTTCTAATGAAAACCATTATTGCAGGTATCATTGGCGGGGCAGGTTATACAGGCGGAGAGCTTTTAAGAATTCTTCTCCACCATCCAAACGTCAATATTTCTTTTATTAATTCTGAAAGCCAATCTGGGAAACTAGCGTCTGAAACACATAAAGATCTATTTGGCGAAACAGAACTACGCTTCACCAATGAAAAGAAATTTGACAATGTTGATGTTATTTTTCTTTGTTCGGGCCATGGCCAATCTGCCAAATTCTTAAATGAAAATACGGTGCCTAGTCATGTTAAAATTGTAGATCTCAGCACAGATTTCCGTGATGAAAGCGAAGGCTTTGTGTATGGATTGCCAGAATTACAAAAGGAAAAAATAAAAAAGGCGGATAAAATTTCCAATCCAGGGTGTTTTGCCACGTCTATTCAGTTGGCTATTTTACCATTAGCTCATGCAGGTCTTTTAAAAAGTGATGTACATGTGAGTGCCATTACGGGTTCTACAGGAGCTGGGCAATTACCCAGTGCTACCAGCCATTTTAGCTGGAGAAATAGTAATGTTTCCGTTTATAAGGCTTTCACACATCAGCATTTGAAGGAGATTGGGCAAAGCCTAAAATCACTTCAACCCGATTTTGATGCAGCCATTAACTTCATTCCATATAGAGGGAATTTCACTCGAGGAATCATGGCTAATGTGTATACACATTTTGATGGAACTTTAGAAGAAGCGAAGTCTATGTACCGTCCATTTTATGGGGATGCTCCTTTTGTACATATTTCAGATGCTACTATTGACCTAAAGATGGTAGTTAACACCAATAAATGTGTTTTGGAGCTACAGAAACATGGCAATCAATTATTGATAACAAGCATTATCGATAATTTGACGAAAGGTGCTTCCGGTCAAGCTGTTCAAAATATGAATTTAATATTTGGCTTAGAAGAGAATATAGGCTTACACCTTAAACCAGCAGGTTTCTAAAACCAAATACATTTCAATCAATCATTTTAAAAAGAAGACTTTCAATGAGCACATTTAATGTTTACCCCGTTTATGATATCACTCCCGTAAAGGCAAAGGGTTCTAAACTTTGGGATGATAATGGCATAGAATACTTAGATTTATACGGCGGCCATGCTGTTATATCCATTGGCCATTCGCATCCTAGGTATGTAAAAGCCATTCAAGAGCAAATAGCGAAACTTGGTTTTTATTCCAATTCTGTCAAAATGCCTTTGCAAGATGAGTTGGCTACAAAATTAGGTGAGCTGGCTGGTTTGCCAGAATATCAATTATTCATGACTAATTCTGGTGCTGAGTCCAATGAGAATGCCCTTAAATTAGCTTCCTTTCATAACGGTAGAAAAAAAGTCATTGCTTTCTCAAAGGGCTTTCATGGAAGAACTTCGGCAGCAGTGGCCGTGACAGACAATCCTAGCATTCAAGCTCCAATTAACTTTGCAGACCATGTAGTCATTTTACCTTTTAATGATGTGGAGGCTGTAAAAGCAGCTATTGATGGAGAAACCTGTGCTGTAATTATGGAAGGTATCCAAGGGGTAGGGGGTGTGAATGTGGCTACCGAAGAATTTCAAAAAGCAATAAGAGAAGCTTGCGATGCACACGGAGCTGTATATATACATGATAGTGTGCAATGCGGCTATGGAAGATCTGGAAAATTCTTTAGTTTTCAAGACACCGACATCAAGCCAGACATTATTTCTATGGCAAAAGGAATGGGAAATGGGTTTCCAGTAGGAGGGATTTTAATTTCACCAAAATTTGAAGCTAAATATGGCATGTTAGGAACCACTTTCGGTGGGAATCATTTGGCCTGTGCAGCCGCCATAGCTGTTTTAGACGTTATAAAAGACGAAAACCTTGTTCAAAATGCAAGGGAATTAGGCGAATATACGTTGGCTAAACTAAAGCCTTTGGTAGAAAATGGCAAAATAAAAGAAGTAAGAGGCAGAGGACTTATGATTGGCGTAGAACTAGAAAACCCAATTAAGGAAATTAGAGAAAAGTTAATATTTGAAGATAAAATATTCACAGGAGCCTCAGGTGCCAATACCATACGTTTATTGCCAAGTTTAAATGTGAAAAAAGAAGAGTTAGATAGGTTTTTGGATGCTTTGATGAAGTACTTATAGTTCTTAGAATATGCTGCAGGGAACGTTTAGCAAGATTTTGGCCAAAGTGCCAAAATCTCGCTAAACAAATTCGATATTTTACAGAAGCCAGAGACTCACTAATAATATATCGCTCCTCTGGAGCTAAAGAAGTTATTTACTTAAACTAATTCTGCGTTTAATTCTTGAGCCAATGGAAAGTCAATGGCGAAACCCGTAAGGTTATGGATATAATTACTGATGGTTTTATCACCTATTATTATCACCACATCGATCAAATGGGCTTCTGTATAACCAGCCGCAAAAAATGCAGCTAAGCTTTCTGCTGAAGCTTTTCCTTTATTGGCAGCTGCAGAAAGTGTGAATTTAACTAAGGCATCTGTTTTGGCATCAAAGCTGGCAGTACCACCCCTTAATTCTAAAATTTCGTCTTCAGAAAAACCGTTCATTCCGCCTAATACGGTATGAGCCGACTGGCAATATTTACAGCCGTTGTACTCACTTACTACCAAGTTTATAACCTCTCTTTCTTTGGCTTTAAGCGTTGACTTGCGATTTTGAAGAGCTAGGTAATCACCTAAAGCCGTTTCGTTTTTGGCGTAGAAAGCATAAAGGTTAGGTACAAAGCCTAAGCCTTTTTCAAGGTTGTCGAAAATGACCTGATTGTTTTCAGATACTTCTTCTCTTGTTGGAATACTAAATTTTGACATTGTATTATTGTTTTAATTGTTATTAATCAAATTGATAATACAAAGGTGCAGGAATGCAAGTGGGAGTGAATAGGCCGAAATTCCTTTTATGTTGGCAATTTTACCTTTTAGACAGAATTTCTGAAATTGTTGGGTGAAAGGGCCTCATTATTCTTGAAAAAACGACTGAAAGCCTGTAAATCTGTAAATCCTAATTGGTAGGCTATTTCTGAAATACTGCGGTCTGAATATTTTAAAAGTCTTTTAGCTTCTAGCAGTCTTCTTTCTTGAATATACTGTAGTGGGGTTTTGCTGCCTATTTTCTTAAACAGGTTAGAAAGGCTTTTAGGAGTAATGCTGAGGAGGTCTGCGTAGTCTGCCACCTTATGTTTTTCTTTAAAGTGTTTTTCTACCAAAAAATTGAAAGTTCTAAGGCTATCAAAATGTTCGTCACCAGATACATCATATTTGAGCTGTTCCTTATATATACGGGTACAGAGTATCAATATTCGTTTTAGCATCATCTGAAGCATTTCTAGCTGCAGGTTGTCACGAGACTCCATTTCTAGACATAGCATTTTCCAGACAGCTTCTAGCGTGTCCAGTTCTTTGGCGTTGGGCCTGATGTGGGGTAGGGTGGCTGCACCAAAATATAGAATCCCTTTACAGCTAATCTCACTGTCGTGGTCTAGAATGCAGTAAAAGGGTCTGTTGAACTTTAATAACCTTAGTTTATCTACTTTTAAGGTCTCCACTTTATGAAACTCCGTTAGCGATATCAATTCATTGGTTTTAAAGTGATGTTCTAGCCCATCTACTTTAAGAATGTTATGATCGGAGTCAAACCAGAGTAAAGAAAGCTCGGCGTTTTTGGAGGCTTTTATCAAATGACAGTTTTCACTGTTGATATGTACTACTTCAAAATATTCTTTGTTTTGGCCGTCGTATCGCATGTGCTGTTTTAGATGATGGTTTAGATACGGTAAATTTTGGGATGGGGTTTTGAGCTTTTCCTCTAGCAGGTGTCCATGTCTGCCGACAGGCAGGCGTAAGGGATACTGCGGTACTAAAGTAAATTTAGTCAAAAGAGCTGCTGTCATACATGTCATCAGACAATATCCTTATTATGTTTCCTTTAGGAGAGGTACCCCTGTCTGCCGACAGGCAAGCTTAAGGGGCCAAAATGACGATTTTAATGAATAGTATGAAAGCCAAATAAAAATAAAAATTTACATATAGGCATGAAAAAACTAGAGCTCGTTTTCATTCTCCAAATGGCGGGAATAGACATCTAAAAGTAGTTCACAGTAAAAGGAGCTAAAAAAACATTTTCTAAATCCTTATTTTTCATAAAGCCGTATAAATGAAAAGGTCTTTCCTTAGAGCTAAAGACTGCTTGTCTTTTAAAATAATACACTCCCTACATGAAACATTCTATATTTCTCCTTCTTTTACTTGGTACTACATTCTTGTCTTTTGGCCAAGTAGAGAAAAAAGCAGAGTTCAGGCTTAATTCAGACTCTAGGAGAACTTTCGTCAATAAACAGTCTGTGGGCATCTTTGGACTTAGGGCGGGAGTATTATTCAATAAGAAGTTTGAAACAGGTGTTGGAGTTTATAGTTCTAGTCTCTTTGGTGTTTTAGGAAAAGACGTTAAGAAAACCTACACAGATTTCAGCATCTTCCCACCTCAAGCATTTCCAGCTCGAGTGAATTTCCAATACCTTTCTGTATATGGAGAGTACATACTAGTAGAAAAAAAAGGTTTTATGCTTACAACGAATAGCCAGCTAGGTGTTGGAAGAGTCAATATTCATTTGCTGGACACTACCAGAAGAATTAGAGCAAGTAAAACGCTGTTGGAAAATTCCTTTAAAGCCAAAGTGAAGACTTTTTCTTGGCTCCATTTAATAGGCGGCGTAGGTTACAGGTACTTACTAAACGGCGAAGCTCAAATCAAAAAAGCGTTCAATGCTCCTATATATATCCTTGGAGCGTCAATTGACTTCAAAAAGCTCAAAAAAGCTATTAAAAAGGTTTCTTGATTATGTTATCTTGACTTTTCTAGCTCATTTAATCCTTAATAGAAGGATTTCCTGTTGCAAAGTCTCCGTAGGGGTCTTCTGTGCTATGTTGTTAAATTCTTGGTTATAGCGTATTCTACTTACGAAAAATAACCCAAAAAGAGCCTTCAATAAAATTTGAAAGTAAAAGGGACGAATTAGGGACGCCTTTCGCAGGATGGCCTGCCCATCGCCCCCGTGCGTGCGTCTCGGCCCAATGACATTGAGTGAAAGAACCAAAAAAAAACTCTCAAGTGAACTTGAGAGCTTTTAGAGTACCGGGAACGGGAATCGAACCCGTACGGGCGTTTCGGCCCACAGGATTTTAAGTCCTGCGTGTCTACCAGTTCCACCACCCCGGCGGACGGTGTCCTTTGAAAAAAAAACCCCCAATAAAGGGAGCTTTGTTTTCGAGCAAAAGACGGGTCTCGAACCCGCGACCTTAACCTTGGCAAGGTTACGCTCTACCAACTGAGCTACTTTTGCTTATAATCGAGGTGCAAAGATAAGTGAAGCTATTAAATTGGCAAGATATTTTTTCAAAAATTTTCTAATTTTCCTTCTTAGCAAACGTACTTTTGTGGCACAAAGCAGTTTATATGATAAGAAAACCCAATTTTTCTAAAAGTTCAGACGGTTTATTGCCCGTAATCGTTCAAGACCAATACACGCTAAAGGTCTTAATGTTAGGCTATATGAATCTGGAAGCCTATGAAAAAACGGTTGCTGATAAAATTGTAACCTTTTATAGCAGAAGCAAAGAAAGGCTTTGGACTAAAGGCGAGACATCAGAAAATTTTCTTCACGTGGTTTCTATTTCTGTGGATTGTGATGAGGATACGCTATTGATTAAGTCAAATCCGGACGGACCAACGTGCCATACTGGAGATGATACCTGTTGGCAAGAAAACAATGTAGGCAAAGTGGGTTTTTTACAACACCTAAAAGAAACCTTACATGATAGAAAGCTAAACCCTACAGAAAAGTCGTACACAAGTAGTCTTTTTGCCAGAGGGATTAATAAGGTAGCCCAAAAAGTAGGAGAGGAGGCGGTAGAGTTGGTGATCGAAGCAAAAGATGATAACAAAGACTTGTTTTTAGGCGAAGCTGCTGATTTAATGTATCATTATTTGGTACTTTTAGAGGCAAAAGATATAGATTTGGATGAAGTTATAGACGTATTAATAAACAGACATAAGTAATGATAAATTATGCTATTCGATTGATTTTGGTGGGCCTAGTAGTATTTCAGATCCCGAATTTCCTGCCTGATATTTATGTAGACTCTATTCAAACGGCCGTTATAGTGGCTTTTGTAATGAGTTTGCTAAATACCTTTGTAAAACCTATACTTACTCTACTTTCATTGCCCATTACGATTCTAACATTGGGTTTGTTTTATTTTGTGGTGACAGTAGGCATTGTTTATATCTGTGATGCTTTAATTGGCGGTTTCGTAGTACGTGGTTTTTTACATCCCTTAATCTTTAGCTTTATTTTAAGCATCGTAAATAGCCTAGTTGGCTCTTTTCAAAAATGAAACAGTTGTCATACGTATTTATTTTGTTCGTCATTTTGAGCTGTCAATCTAGCTCTTTTGAAGTAGGAGCGGGCTTTGATTCAGATTTATTTAAATCGGACAGAAATGGATGTACCGAAAAAAGAATCGAAATGGTAGAAGCATTAGATATCTATAAAGATTCGTTTATTGGCCATAGCGAAAATGAAATATTTAATACGTTGGGCAGATATGATTTGCAAATGTTAGACACTAGAAACCAAAAAGTTTTTATTTACTTCTTAGAGAAAGGGCCACAATGTGAAAGAAAACCTTCAGAAACCTCATCAATGGCAGTTTATTTTAATGCCACTAAGCTCGTAAAAGAAATTACTTTTCAGAAA
>Ga0105055_10008532_pt1 | contig 13310 bp, 11 predicted proteins | sample BON03_FD_78090 | JGI IMG/M metagenome (GOLD analysis project Ga0105055, IMG submission 78090) | Freshwater microbial communities from Lake Bonney liftoff mats and glacier meltwater in Antarctica - BON-03 | ecosystem: Environmental > Aquatic > Freshwater > Ice > Glacier meltwater | place: Lake...
CAGACTACGGATTCTTTATTCCGGCCTTTGTGCTACTCAGATGGAAGAAATCTTTGTATCTAGCCGCAATGCAGAGCACATGCCTCACCTGTTCGGGCATGAAGCTGTCGGCGTTATTGAACAAGTTGGCCAAGGTGTGATCACAAAAAAAATCGGAGACATTTGCGTCATTCACTGGAGAAAGTCATCAATTGGTCTTGACTCCGAACCGGGAGCGTATTTCTCAAAAGGTGCGAGGATAAAAAGCGGGAAGGTTGTTACCTTCAGCACAAATGTCGTAGTTCCTGAAAACCGAGTCAGCCCTTTACCGCGGGAAGTACCCCCGCACTATGGTGTCCTCCTCGGCTGTTCATTAACAACCGGCTGGGGTTCGGTTCTCAAAGTTGGGGAATTTTTGCCCGGAGAGTCGATACTCATAATAGGACTAGGGGCAGTGGGTGTTTTCGCAGCTCTGACAGCAAAAAAAATGGGCGCCCGGCTTGTAACAGGAGTAGATCGGAAAATTTCCACTGGTCAAAAGTCTGAGCGCATTGGTTTGAGCCGATTTCACCCCTCACTAGAGGAGTACTTGACCCAAAATCGCCCTGAGGACGGCCATCGTGCACCAGATTTGGTGATAGACACCTCTGGTGACCCAAAAGTGATTGAAGAAATAATAAGTTGGCTCCCAACTTCCAGCAGACTGGTTCTTGTTGGGATGCCGCGAGGCAAAGTCAACCCCAAGATTGATATTCAAAAGATGCTCGATGGTCTCAAGCTCGCGGGTTCGAACGGCGGCGGAGTAGATCCCGGAATCGACTTGCAGGCCGCCTCAGGCCTTCTCATTGAGATCAGAAGGGCAGAGAGCCCGCTCGAAATAAAGGTAATGGCAGCAGATTCTCTTGCCCGAGCTGTGAAAGATTTTCAGACTCAAGGGTTACTTAGGTTCGTTCTTCAAATGAACTCATTCCCCGACTATCCTCACCTCCCACAACAAAGGAGCAGATAACTCCTTTTTTACTAATCTCAAGAGGCAACAAAACATGCGGGTTTCTTGCTTAGCAGTTCACCTAAAGACGGATTGGGCCCCGAGTTGATGGTCTATTGACGGATTTTGCACTCTCTGAAACGCTTGACCCAAGGACACCCTCAAGCCCAGCTCACTTACCGGGTTCAAATTTTCGCTAGACACTCCTACGTTCCTTAGATCCTTGACCACTCCATTGGGCAGTCCTACGCAAGCCCTCTCTGAACTTGTCGTGTACTGTGCCTCCCTGGCCAATTGACACGAACACCTGGCGAAGGCTTCTGCCTACTCCTAGTGGTCTAGCCTGTTTTGATGTTGGATTGGCAGACAGTTCAACGTGCTTTCCCTACCTCCTTCGTCTACGCCCACTGTAAACAACGCTTTTTGGGGGCTGGGCTTATCATGTAGACATGTGCTCACTGAAAGGTGTGTCGTGGACCGCCTAAAATCGTAACTGCTTCGCCACGGGTCTCGAGAGTCAAAAACAACAGTAGCGATCGAGACTACTAGAATCGGGGGGCGAAATAGTCGCAGAGCTAACCATTGAAAAACATCGAACCCTACCCGAAATGCTGGTTCGCCTATTCCATGAACAAAAGTGCACTCTGGTCAAGATTCATTATCATCAGGGAATGAATCAAGGCGTCTCCGGCGCTCCAGAGGTTGTTCATATGATAGCCGTTCCAAAAGAAATCAAAACAAACCCAAAACTCTTTAGGCACATGTTGCTGCCTGTCATCAATAAGGTAAGCGCCTCGTGGTCGGTCGCGTGAAAAATTGAAATGACCAGATTCGAGAACATTGAAAAGAGAGCTAATTCCGTTATCAACTTTTCCTCGGAAGCGCACTGATTGTCCTTGTCGGTAACGGACTTGACTTTCTTAGTCTCAATTCCCTTTTCAATAATTGGCGCTTTGGACTCCAATTGGCACAAAGGAATCTGCTGGCCAGTGAAGAGTCTTTCGCCGTGGAGCGGTTTTTTGTGTTCGCTAAAAGACAGTCACGGAACTGCAGTCATGCCCATGTTTTTAACTCTTCAACCAATTGCTGAACTTGATCAACCCGTAAATTTCCAGATCACTACTTAGAGCCTGATTCGTAATAAGCGCAGCACCCACTCACAGACATCGACAGGAAATAACCGTTTGCGCATTTTGGCCCAAATGCTCATTGCCGTGTCACTTTAACCTGCAACATCATGCTCACTATCTATTCTTGGCATCTTAGAAAAGCCCAACAGCGTAGTAGGAACCGCGCTGAGATTCCGCGCGGAAAGTGTCGACCGCTGAAAGCTGATCTGATGATTAACTGTCACGAAAGTTTTTTCGATCGGAAACATCGCACACACATTTAGGTACTCTTCGTGCTCTGTCAATTATTGCCCGCCGACTCAACAGCCTTCAGGGTCTCGCGATGTATTTTTGTCCTCACCCATCAGTGACTTGGAAAATACGGCTTGCTGTCCGAGTGGTAAGAATTAGTGCTGGCACCTTTCCGAAATTGGCACAGTGCAGATGAAAACAACATTGCCTGTAATACAACCAGGACCACTCATGCGTGAAGGACGTGGAGAAAATAACGTGGCTAATTTCCTCCGCGGACGATAGTCGAAAACATATTGGGGGACATTTTCGACTCGAAATCAACGCACTCCTTGGTCTTCAAGAGCTGTTCGATTAAATGTCGAACATTGACGAGACCCAAATAAGCACAGACAAAAGTAGCTTCGCTATCCCTTCGCAGAGCTTTCACGCTCACGGTCAAAATTCCATTTCCACTTCGACACAGCGAGTTACGCTGGAAGACGATACGGCACCGCTCTTTATAGCCAAAAAGACCTCACTCAATCAATGACCGTAAGAGTTTCCATGCCTTCGCAGTTTATAGAAGTCCGTGTTGCTATTCAGCAGTTGAATCAGTGACTCCTCCTCAATCGGGTCGTGTACTGCACTGAAATTCCTTCCAGAAAGAGCAGAGTGCGGGAGGCTCATTAAGCGATTCACTGTCGCTATTAGCTTCTTCATAGGAAATGTCTCTTCTCCACCCAGTACGTTTCTTGTCCGTTGCAGATTGTCGCCGGCCTCACCCCCAGCAGCCAAGGTCTCCTCGTGGATTTTTGTCCTTACCCAGCCAGGGCCGAGTGAGAAGAAGGATACTTCGGGGTACTCGGCGGCTAGCAGCTCGCATAGTTTAATGGACGCAATTTTCGAAATGGTGTACGCGGAATAACGAGGTACGGAACCATTTGTCCCTCCACCAGCAAAAAACATTACCTTCGCATCGGGCGACGCGATGGGAAGCAGCGCGTGAAGAATTTCCACTTGTGAGATGAAATTTACGTGAATCGATTCGTTCCACCGCTCGAATTTGTTATCGCCAAATAAACCAATTGGATTTTGGGTCCCGGCAGCAAGCACTAATTTGTCCCAGGTTTTCCCTTCTAGCGATTCAATTAAACTACTGATGCATTCAGCGATTGATTCGCTTGAAGTCAAGTCGCAGGATATGAGGTCCACCCCAATGGACTCAAGGTGCCCGAAGGAAGTCCGATCTCTAAATGTACCAATTACTTTTTCTTTTGCTAGTAGCCAGTCTGAGCAGAGAGCCGTGCCTATGTCGCTCGACGCAGAAATCACGATGCTAATCAATTCTGACTGATGCTCTTTTTCCATTTAGGGCTTCTTCCTTGTGCTTAGTCTGAAGGCAACGACTGCTGGCCAGGTGCTTAGCTTCATCGTGGCTGGATGACTCGCGTACATAATTCATCGGCCGCCAGTTGCCAGAATTGCACCAATCCATTGGGCCAGATACCGAACGCTTTTTAACCTTTGGAGACGTCATTCTTGCCCTAGTGCCTTTAGTAATGCTAGCTCTAGGCAATCTTCAGAAAGCCCTGTTGAAGTTAGCAGGTCTTGGTAAGAACCGTAATCGCGCACAAACCCATTTATTCCGATGCCTTCTATCCTGGCGTTTCCGGGCAAGCCTAGGCTAATGGCGAGTTTGGACCCCAGCCCCTGCAAGGAATTGAGCTGCTCCACGACAATTACTCGATCGGTGTTTTGTAATAAATTACGGCATGACTCTAAATTAATAGGTTCGAAACTATGGACGTGGACGTGTCGAACTCCATTTTCAGGATAACTGATTTCTAGTCTACTCAGGGCGTCTTGCACTTGAACCAATGTTGGACCGAGTGAGACTATAGCGATACGCCCGATTCCCAATCGAACAAGAACTGGCTCTCCAATTTCCAAAGGAGTGGAACTGGGGTAGGTCATCACCCCATTTTCCGTGAGCTTAAAATAAGAAATCCCTCCCCACGTGTCCATCACCTGGCGCATAAGGGCTCTTAGCTCATGGGCGCTAACGGGGGAGAAAACCCTGGAACCCTCGATGCTGGCAACCATTGGTATGTCCAGGTACGAATGATGCGTGCATCCGAGGTTGCTGTAGTCAAACGCGCCCCCTACGGATACGAACATCGCCGATAAATTCTGATATCCGAAATCTAGTTTCAGCTGTTCAAAGGACCTCTCGACGAGAAACGGCGCGATGGTGTGCACTATTGGCTTGAACCCGACCATAGCGAGCCCCGCTGCGATAGATGCCATCGCTGGCTCCATGATTCCAACGTTGAAATACCTATCAGGAAATTTGGCTCTGAACTCAGTAAATAGGCCATGGCTAATATCTCCGACAAGAACAACGATAGACGGATCCGATTTTGCGAGTTCAAGACTCACCTCCGCGAATGTGCCGCGAAGGGACATAGTTTGACCTTTCAAGATGACCCCAACTCTCTTAAAATGGCTTGGAGGTCAATGTCTGTTGGAATCTTGTGATGCCACTGACCATGCCCTTGAAGAAAAGGAACGCCCTTTCCTTTTATCGTCTTGGCGACTATGACGGTTGGAATCTCAGATGCGACTGAACTCGAGAGCGCTGCGTCGATCTCCTTCTTACTATGGCCATCCGCAGAGAGGACATTCCAGCCAAAAGCCTTGAACTTAGACTCGGTATCATCACGTTTGAGCAACTGTAGAGCGGACTCATTCCTATCCACAATTGCAACAAGATTTCCTAACGAGTGGTTGGCAGCGAAATGAGCCGCTTCCCAAATTGTGCCTTCGTGAGTCTCCCCATCACCCACCAGAGTAAATACGCGACCCCCAGACCTTTTAATTTGCTTCCCAAGAGCCACGCCAACTGCCATAGGGAACCCATGGCCCAGTGACCCCGTAGATGCTTCTATGACGTCGTGCTTGGTTCTGTCCGGATGCCCCGCAAATGCCGACCCTGCTTGGCCGTAGGAACTGAGTTCCGCACTAGAAATCAGTCCGAATTTCTTTAACACCACATAAAGAGCCAGAGCTCCATGGCCTTTACTGAGGATGAAGAAATCTCTATCCGGATTTGACGAGCCAACTAAATAGCGATTGATATGCTGGGCATACAGACGTTCCACTATGTCTAAAATCGAAAAGCAAGAGGGGATATGGCCTTCACCCGAGGCATGAACTAGTTTGGCAATCTCTGCTCTTAGCTCAAGGTTGTTAGTCTTACCCATATCATTTCTTTCTCGACAGCTCTCAACGTTCATACATAGTTTAGGTCAGCATGTCAATGTTGTCCTGCAACCAACATTTCGCTTAAATCTTGCCTTCCTCAGTGCGCCGTACAGTTAGTCACACGATGAGGCTCAGCCGACACTCCCTTAAACGATATCGAGAGATTTCCAAGACGGCACAATCTGAATTCCAAGTCTTCCAAAGAATCCATTACCTGAGGTTTTCAACCTGCTGATGACGTAGACCAAAAAATCTCAGAGTACCTCCATGGAGGTAAAATTTAAATTGCGCTAACAAAATTATATTGCTCTCAATAACCTAAAGAGCTTACAAACCTGTCAGGCGACGTACCTCTCTAGCTTGAAAATTTTTATAGAAGGAGGGCCACTCGTAAATACTGATTTCCGTCTGCCATCTGCACCTCGAAACACAGGCCAGCTTTATCCCGGGGTTCGTCGAAGTAACTACTTATGATTCGGACGTTCGCAGGCTTAAGAGTAAAGCCCTTGAACTCCAGTCGAAGCGGTTTCGTATCTCAGCGTTCACGAGCTATTCAAACCGGCACGACCCGCACTCTTTAATTAACGAACATCATTCCCTCCCCAGACTGCGTCAACCTTCTTTGGAGTAAGCTAAGGGTACTAAGCGGTCAAGGTTTTCGAGTAAATAAAACAGTGGTGCAATTAGTTTATGAAGTCCCTCCTCTTGTTAAGGAAGAAATGCTACAACGTGTAACTTCCCCAGGACTAGGGACGCTTCTGAATGACATTCGCCTACATCATGGCGAGCACTCAATGACATCAGAATGGCACGCGGTGCTGAAAAATTGGGTTAGCACCTCCTTGCTCCCCGACATAACGTCGTCCATGAGGGAAGAGGTTCCCTTTAGTTTGGGGGAAATTGATGATCTGCATTTCCCTTGGTTGAGCTTTGGGTCCATAAATTCTAGTCACCTGTTTGGCCTGGATGAGCTGATTCTCTTTTCCTTTTATTGGAACAATCGGCACAGGTACACCAATTTCCTAGACCTCGGTGCGAACGTTGGTCTACATTCTCTAGTTACGTCTCGACTTGGCATGAAGGCTACCGCAGTGGAGCCCGATCGGTGGCACTTGGCACACCTGTTGAGTATTGCTTCAAAAAATAGTCTGGCATACCATGAAGTCATTGCTGGAGCTGCAACAGTTACACGCGGTCCTGTGAGTTTCCTTCGGGTTGAAGGAAACTCAACTGGTTCACATATCCTCGGCGCCAAAGACAATCCTTATGGTGACCTAACTGAAATTCAGATCGAAGGCTACCCCGTTACCGATCTTGTAAAAAATAAAGACCTGGTCAAGATGGACGTGGAGGGCTTAGAGTCTGACCTGCTTGAGGCTCTTGCAAGCACTGGCTTTGTGGACTTTGATGTTTTAGCAGAGGTCGGAAGTCGTAAAAATGCTGCTAGCATTTTTGAAGTCACGCGTGACACCGGTGTGAATATCTTCTGTCAAAAGATTAATTGGGGGAAAGCTGAAGATCAAACTGAGCTACCTCATCACCACTCTGAGGGAAGTATCTTCGTTTCCAGATCAGAGGTTATGCCCTGGTGCTAGCTCAACTACAACGAGTCGCTCCCTCAAATGAGGTTGGACTCCGCTGATAAGCGATGTTCTATGACGCTACGAGCCCCCTGGGTATGAATCAATCGCTGGTGGTGGCAATACAAGAGACTGATCCGCCGAGGTCAGGCTGACTAGTCCTAGTTGACCATCAATCGCATCGAGGCCACTTTCAATATATTCGGGCAGTGCGAGAGTGGCGGCAGCAACAGCGAAATCCCGCTCCTCGTCAATGTCAATGGATGTCCAGGCTGGTACGATTTGAACGCCAATCCTCCCAAAAAATCTGTGGCCCAAAGTTCTGAACATTTCAGCGTTCATGAAGTAAAAGGCTCCGGTCTCCTCAAATTCTTTGGACCTTTCCTGTCGCCGCAACCGAACCTGATGACGATGGTTTAGCTCTACGGCAAGGCCGTCGTGTATCTTCCAAAGAAACTTGTGTGACTCAGCGGCAGAGAACACGCAATCAAACTGCCCCGACAGAACCTTGCGGAAGCCAGCCTCTAGCGATGCTGGCAATACAAAAGGAGAAGTCGGCTGAAGAAAAGCCACTACTTTGGGACTTAGCCCATGAGTTTTACAAAGCAAATCCAGCCCATGCGACAACGCGGACTCCGATGTGGCCGAGTCAGTAGAGAGCTCAGCGGGACGCCTTATGACTCCAACTCCTGCAGCTCTTGAGGCAGACAAGATGGCATCTGAGTCCGAGGACACAAAAACTCTGCTGGCTCCAAAAGCGCTGATTGCAGACTCAATTGAACGCTGCACTAGTGTTTTTCCTCCAACGCTCCGCAAGTTCTTGTCAGGCACCCCCTTGGAGCCACCACGCGCCAAAATTATCGCCACAAGATCAGTTGTCAAGTGAGCCGCCGGCTTTCTTATAGAACTCAATCATGCTTTTTACGGCGAACTCAAACCCATCCGTAGAAATGCCTGATTTGCCCATTGAATCCATCAGCCGAGTATCTGCTCTCGACCCAATCGAATTGGTCTTTTCGAAGCGCGGATTATCAAACCTTGCTAAAGCTCGACCCTGCTCGTTGCTATACAGCATGTTACTGCCCTTATCAAACTCTGCTGACACTCCAGTCAGCTGCTCCCACGCCAACTTACAAACTTCCAAAATTGATCTACCCCGGCCTGACCCGATGACCACTCTCCCACGGAAGTCCGATTCCATAATCATAGATGCACTGTTAATAACTTCACGGGCACTGCTCCAATCTCGAGAAGCTAGAGCCCCCCCGAGTTCAAGAGGGGGGGCGTCTTTGTTCTGCAAGATTCTTACAAAACCACTACTAATTTTAGGCACAGCAAAAGATGGATCCCTAAGTTCGCTCTCGTGAGGGAAAAGAATTCCAGTGACAACCGCATAGCCCCTAGAGACGTAATCATCGGCTTCGGCCAATAGCATTGCTTTCGACTGGCCGTAGGGGTTTGAGTGCATAACGTGAGAGGATTCTGATTTCAGCAATCCATCTTGTGTGAAAACTTCAGAGCTGCCGGCGAGAAAAACACGTGTGTTTGGGTCGTGAGACCGATAAATGGATGCGAGCTGATCCGCGACTGCATGGTAATTTGTTTGAATTGTAGTCTCTGCATTCGCAATTGAGTCGAGTGTCTTGGAAATTCCACCGAATAAATAAAAGGATTCAAAGCTTGTGCGCTCCAAGAGATTATTGAATGCGTCCAGGTTCCGCGAGCCAATTTGCACCACAGTCAAATTAGGATCACCATCGAGACCCAGCGCTCTCAATCTCCAAGACCTTGCAAAATCTGGTCTGTAGTCCAGAAGTGTCACCCTCTTCCCCTGGCCCAAAAGCTTCTCAGCAAGAAGGCTTCCGTCTTGCCCTAATCCCCCTGTTATTAGAGTGCTCAAACTTCCTTCGTGATCCATTCAAGGGCGGTCTCAAAACCAGCAAAACCATCGAGGTGTCCTTGCCAAACCTCGACCGTTTTACTCAACCCTGGCTTCTGAATAGCTTTAGTCAACATTCTGAGATTCTCGCTGCTTGAGCTAAAGGATGCTCCTTCTCCGAATTCGCTCTCGCCATCCGAAATGTGCAGGTGCTTGATATTCGGTTCTAAAAGGTCGAATAAAGCTTCCGCACCGAAACCAAAACTATTTGCGGAAAGAATTGCGTGTGACGTGTCGAAAGTTAGCGGAATTTTCATATTATTCAGCAGCATTGCGTCACTCCAACTTCTGTTTCTAAAAACCTCAACCGACCCTCCGAAATACCAAGCGTATGGTGGCATCCATTGAATAGTAGCGACAGCTCCGACTTTCTCGTATCCCGAGAAAGCATTCAGGAAACCATCAAGATAGTCCTCGTAGCTCAAATCAGGACTAGTAAAACTAAAAATCACGGGGACACAGTTACCGGACTTCTGCGCCAACCGCTCGGCAAAGTTAAGAACCAATGCGATTTGCATCCTGCTTTTTTTTGCAACTTCAGCATTTGTCGAAAAAGGGTCTAACAGAGACAAGGCATCTGAATAGTCTGGTGAATGCACCGCATATCTAAACTCTGGATTGGCCGTGGCTATGTGCGCATCGAGCTGAGTGTCTTTCTCAATCTCTAAGTGAGACAGATGATACTCAATTGTGGTTAGGGGGAACTTCGATACAACCTCTTTGAGATCGTGAAGACGAACGGGCAACCCAATGCGCAATCTATTGAGTTTTTCATAGTCGATTCCTGAAGGCGAATCCGAATCTGTCAAGTGCTGGGAGCTCACTGCCGTTCCCACCTCGACCCGCTTGCGAACATTAGACCCCAAAGCTGCAGCAAACTCGCGAGGCCCCATTCCAACCCTAGGAGACTCATAGTCGAATTGGTCGCGACTAAAATTCCTCCCGACGTCAATCTCCATTTTGGCGTAATACGAGCGACCGAGATTTTGCAAGTTAGCTAACTCCCCGTTGTTTGGAAAAGCCTTAGAGTCCAAGACTCTGGAATCAGACCTCCAGAATTTACTAATTTCGGCGAACTCATGTGCAGCCGAACTAGAAGAGTTGTCCAAACCCGGAGCTGACTTGCTAACGGAAATGTGCCTCTCTAGCAGGGTGGCTCCGGCTCCGAGGGCGACCAAGCAAGTTCTCCAATCCTCATCGTGCGAAGAGTAGCCTACTTCTCGACCGGAGATTTCGATAAGGCGTGCTATGTTCCCTAAGGACGCATTCTTTAGGTGTGTTGGGTAATTGGAAACACAATGAGCCAAGATCCAGTTATCGAATCCTTCGAACCTGTCAACGAGTTCCTGAACTTGCGTCAGCGAATGCATTCCAGTCGAAATTAGGACTGGCCTCTTAAAATCAAGTAGATCGCCGATTAGCTCATAATTTTCCATTTCAGCCGACGGAACCTTAAAAAAATCAAAACCACTTAAGGTTTCGCCAAAATCTAAAACGTCTTCTTGTGTAAAAAAACTAATACCGCAACTCAGGCCCAACTCTTTGGCGTGGCTCAATAGCTCCCGGTAGCTTCCTACGTCAAGCTTCGTTCTCAGGATCTCTTCAAAAAGAATTTCGTCACCCAATTCTGCAAGACCGTGATGAGATCGCTCAATATTTCTGTACTGGAATTTAACTGCGTCCGCTCCGCTGCTCGAAGCGGCAGTTATAAGCCCCTTGGCAATCTCGACATCACCATCGTGGTTAATTCCAATCTCCGCAATTAGTCTCGGAAATTGAGTTCCCAAAGCTTCCATGTTCGTCCACCCAATTAATTCAAAGATTGTTATCTTTAGTTCTCGCTCAATGGATAGATGTTACATCATGACAAACCCTCTCTAACCACATGCCAGTGTCAACATGGCAGACACAGATCGGAAATACCGTAAATCGATAATATTTGAATCAGTGAACTGGCGCCGCGCATTCATTAGTCAATCTGGAACCAACCGCTGCCTTTGCCGAGAAGGTTTAAATCACTTCCGCGGTTTCGAATTTGAGCTTTTTGAGTTTTCCTGTCGCTAGCGCAAAAAATGTTTCTGTATTGCTCTAAAGGTAGTCTTAAAAAGTACGGCATTAATCAGCGCCAATACTCGAAGGAAACAGCAGTGGTTTTCACTCTTGCTGCCGATTTCAACACGATATTCGCAAATTCCACCATGTTCATATTTTGTCAGACTTCGGTCAAGCTCATTCCGGTCTAAAGCGTTGCCACCACATCTACCGATTTGGCGCGGATTCCACTTGCCGCCTCTTTATGACCCACCCCTGCCGAGTACTTAGTATGAGGCCATAACCGCATGTGGCATTGTTAGCTCTTATGAAAGCAGATCTCGTCCGTAGAAAACCAAATCTGGCCTGAAATTTAAGGCGTTTGGAACACTCCCGGAGCAAACGCCATCATTGACGAAGTGTCCGGACGACGTCTCGTTCAATTGACCCAATTGTTGGCGACAGCTGAAGACGCAGCCAGGTATCAACTTCAGAAAGCGCTGCCTACAGACACCGAAAAGGCTACGATCCCAAGGGAACTTCAGCGCTGCGCTTGGTTCAACACCGCATTCTTTTACTATTTTGGCGGGGAGCGATGGGATTCATCAGCATTAACGTTCCTCAGCCGATCATGAGCCGTAATTAAAGTTCGGGAGAAGAGGGCGAAACTTTCTTGCCTACGAAAGCGAGAGCTCGTTACATGGGCTGGATTGACAGCGTTTCGCTCTTTAGGCAAAGGAACTGCACTGGTCTAGCAGACGAACAGAGCCCAATTGTGCGTCATGAGCCGTGTGACAATTTTCACCAGACAGCAGGACTGCTTCTCGTTCGGGAATGCTTTTTACCCAGCCATTCGAGGATTTCTCCTCGAACCTTCGAAGAACACTCACGGTATGCCCATGGGCTGTTGCCGATAAATCACCAGCGACTGCTAGGCCTTTCGTCAGTGTTGACAGCTCCCGCGTGCGCTGTGTTTGGAAATTCACCTTCTCCGGATTTGTAATTTCTCAATACATTTCCAATTTGACCTAAGCCAACCTCTGGTCGCTCCTCCTTCAATAAGAACCCGGCCATGGCTGGGTCGCTGTTGGATATTTTCAGCAGCGACAAAGCACAAATAGGAGCTCTCCCGGGGTCACAATGCAAAGTCCCATCCAGCATTTTGAGATCGGCAGACTCTTTAAATTCTCAAGTCGCGGATGATCCGACGGCAAGTCATAGGTTGGCTCCTTTGGGTTAAAATTCGATTCTTATACCTGCTGGGATAGCGCACTTAATTTATTGACTTTCCACACGCCTATTTTCACCGGTCCGCCGGAGCGTAAAAGCGGCTCTGGAGTTTCAGCGGCCCAAAAATCATCTTGCGGTTAACCAACAAAACAGTACCCTCGGGTCGTCAGGGGTTCTCGGACCAAGCGCGGCCGTCTATGAGGTTTAATGAATTCAGATCAAATCTGATTTATGCGACCATGAAACCCTCGAATATTCATCTCGAAGTAGTTATCACCAGAGATGGGTTCTCCATTAATCCCGAGCTGTAATGTGCGCGATGCTTTTTCCAACGGGGCGCGCAAACATAAGGCTCATGGGTGGGGCATTTGGTAGTGTTCTGGGAAGACAGTCTAGAAAAGGAATCTGTGAACACTGCACTAATAACTGGAATTACTGGCCAGGACGGCTCATATCTTGCAGAACTCCTACTCGCTAAGGGTTACGTCGTCCATGGTCTCATTCGAAGAAGTTCTACTTTCAACACTTCTCGAATTGAGCACCTCTACAAAGATCCCCATGACAGCTCGAGAAAACTCATTCTCCACTACGGAGACATGACCGACGGCTCGAGGCTCGCTAGTCTGATTTCCGAGATAGCACCAGACGAAATTTACAACTTGGCCGCGCAATCTCACGTTCGAGTCTCATTCGATGAGCCGGTCTTTACCGGTGACGTAACAGGCCTTGGGACAATCAAGATTTTGGAGGCAATCAGGCAAGCAAAAAAGAATGTCAAGTTCTACCAGGCGTCAAGTTCAGAGATGTTCGGTGACGCAGCCGCCCCGCAAGGTTTAGATACTCCTTTTAGCCCACGTTCACCCTATGCAGCAGCAAAGCTTTATTCTCACTGGGTTACAAAGAACTACCGGGAAGCATATGACATGTTTGCCGTGAGTGGAGTCCTGTTCAACCAC
>Ga0105055_10008537_pt1 | contig 13306 bp, 13 predicted proteins | sample BON03_FD_78090 | JGI IMG/M metagenome (GOLD analysis project Ga0105055, IMG submission 78090) | Freshwater microbial communities from Lake Bonney liftoff mats and glacier meltwater in Antarctica - BON-03 | ecosystem: Environmental > Aquatic > Freshwater > Ice > Glacier meltwater | place: Lake...
CCTTATAAGACATTACACTCACTCGTCTTCCCCCTTAATTCGCCTTTTTACAGGAGCTTGGGTTGGCTATTGACCTAGTGAACTTAAAACTAGTCGAAGTCGATTGCACCTTTTCGTTCAACCGCAACGCTCCCACGGATTCTCACAGCACCGAACTCGCTTACTACCTGGTGATCTTCGAACTCCCCATGACTATGCAATTATTTCACGAGAAGGATCTTAAAATATGCACATACGACGAGTTTATCAACAGGTTGGGAGGACCGGAGGGAGAGGGCCAGACTCATGCGTCTCGAAAGACCAAAACTTCAAGATCCTTCTCGTGAAATAATTGCATAGTCATGGGGAGTTCAAAGATCACCAGGTAGTAAGCGAGTTCGGAGCTGTAGGAATCAGTGGGAGCGTTGCGGTTGAACGAAAAGGTGCAATCGACTTCGACTAGTTTTAAGTTCACTAGGTCAATAGCCAACCCAAGCTCCTGTAAAAAGGCGAATTAAGGGGGAAGACGAGTGATGACAACAAGACAAATCTTCCCATCTCTTCCTCCTTCCAAAAATGTATGTACAAAAAAAGCGATGGGACATACATCTCCCCCTCCCCCCTCCTTTCCTCCCTCCCTCCCTCCTTCCCTTCCTTCCTCATCGCATCAAGCACATCAACTCCACAAACAACTCCTCGGGCAAGTCATTCAACACAAACCGCGACACCATAATAGTAGCCTCCTCGTCAAACATCCGCTGCTGCTGCTGCTGCTGCTTCCGTGCTGCCCTTTCTGCTACCTTGGCAGGGGAGGACAGCAAAGGCTGCTTCTGCTCCTGCTCTCGGCTGTCAACCTTCATTCCCACCTTCTCGTCCTCAAACTCGTCCTCGTCCTCCTCTGCTTCCTGCTGCTGCTGCTGCTGCTGCTGCTGCTGCTTCTGAAGAATCGTGGGCGAGCCCCGCCGACGGGTCACAGGCAGGTCGCCAACAGCAGGCATCGAGCTTTCGTCCTGGGAGGAAGAGCAGGAGGAGGAGGAGCAAGTGGAATCAGCAATTGAGAGCACGGCCGACATGGAGGTATCTCCCGACCCTTCTTCTGCCCCTCCTCCTCCTCCTCCTCCTCCTCCACCACCACCACCACATCCTGCTGACTCTTCCCCTGCCGCCGAGCCCCCCTTGTGGTGGTGATTGTGATGCAGGTTATGGATCTGATTGAGACAGCAGTTGCGCTTGCGCTTCTTCCGCTGCTCCAGCCGACGCCGCCCACCACCTCCCCCATCTTCCTCCTCCTCCTCACCACCTTCCTCCTCCTCTCCCGTCCTCCCCCTCTTCTTCCGCTTCTTCTTCTCCTTCCCATCGCGCCCCTTCTTGCCGCCTTCCTCCCCCTCTGCCTTCTCCTCGTCCTCCTCCTCGTCCTCTTCATTCCTCAAAGCCTTGACATTCACACAAGGCAGGTAACCCGCCCCCCCTCCTCCCACCGCCGCATCGAACGCCACCATCTTCCCTCCCTCCCTCCCTCCCTCCCCTCCTCCCCCACCCTCACTCCCTCCTTCCTTCCCCTGCTGCTGCTGCTGCTGCTGCTGCTGTAGTTGTAGCTGCTGCTGCTGCAACTGCTGCTGGCGGATCAAGCGTTCTCGCAAGCAAGCAGGGACATGCGAGGCGCGGCTTTGCAAGGTCCCTCGACGAGTACGTGACAAGGGCAACCGCACCAGACACTGCTCGGCATCATGCAAAATCCGATATTTATACAGGGCCAAGGCACGATGGGCTTCTTCTAAGGCAGCGCGGCAGCCGTGATGGTTCTTGACACGGGCAATGTCTAAGGGCGTACGACCCTTCCAATCGGTCCGCGTGAAGTCCGCGCCTCGCGCAAGCAAGAGACGGACCACCTCCTCCCGATCCGAACGACAAGCCCACCACAAGGCAGTGCATTGGTAGTTGCTCTGCGCAAAGTCAATGTCCACGGGCGGTGGAAGCGGAGAAGGGGTGGAAGAAGACGCAGTAGCCGCCGTGGTGGTGGTGGTAGTAGTAGTAGCAGCAGAGGTAGCACCAGCAGCCGCAGCAGGACTTCCCTCCACTCCTTCAGCAACCGCGGCTGCGGTCGACGCCTGGTCCAGCAAGAGGCGGACACACTCGAGGTGGCCATACTGGCTAGCTACCATCAGAGGAGTGCCGCAGTCCGTCGCTTCCGTCGTCGGGTCCCCCCCGTTCTCCAATAGAAGGCGCAAGATGGCCTGCTCCCCCTTCCACGCACAATGCCACACCGGCGTGGCCCCCGAGCGGTGGGACGCCCCATTCACCTCTGCCCCGTGCCGGAGCAATTGCTCCACCACGGCGGCCTGCCCGTGTCGGACTGCCACGATGAGTGCGGAGCGGCCATCGCGATTTCGTTCGTTCACCACATCGGGGACCTGGCGTAAGATCAAGTCCACCCGGGTCACGTCGCCTTGCCGCGCCGCCCGGCACAGAGCCTTGACTGCGTGAGGCATGGTAGGAAACGCTGGTGCTGGTGCTGGTGCTGGTGCTGCTGGTAGTGGTGTAGTTGTGTGGTGGCTGGCAATGTCCGCACGTGGTGTTCGGTTTGATTTGTGTGGGGTGTGTGGACGAAGGCTTGAACTTCCGCGGCTCACCTTTGTGCTGTACAAAGCGCGCCCGCGCCGCCACCCACTGCCTAAAGGTTGTCCAGGCTTGCCTGGGCGTCCTGGTGAGGCCTGTGTGTGCGTAGGAGGGCGTGGGGAGAGGGTGTGAGTGGGTCAGACTCGGACTTTGACGAGATCAAGATCAAATTTGACGATGGTGGGCGAGCATTCTGTAGGCATGTGACCACCAGGAGAGGACACGCTATGGCTAGGGACATTAGGGATGTGACCAGTGGAGCTGGGGACGCAGTACTAGGAGTGTCAGACACCAAAAACCAGCACATGCACGCTTCCCTCACACACCCAAAGCAACACGACGAAGGCGTCGAGCACGAAAGCGGACGTTGCTGCTTCTCGCTTCGCTTGGGCGATGCAACCATGCCTTTGCCCTGGCTGTTGTCATGCTACATCCACGATATCAAGGCCACAACACTCACGCCCCACTCCCCTATACCCCATATGTACACAGGCACGAGGCCTCTTGGCTACTGCCTTGGTCCGCAATCCACAAGCAAGAATGGAAATTGCCTCGGCCGCCTCCTCCTCCTCCTCCGCCTCATCTACTCTATCACCCTCGCCGCCCCCCCCACCGCCCCCCACCCTGCTTTCCCTCCCTGAAAACACCATCGTGCCCCCGGATCCCTTGCGCGCACCCGTCGCCTTGCAACGGTACTATCCTGCTGCAGTAGCCGCCGCAGCAGCGGCCGCGTCATCATCGTCCTCCTTGCTCCGCCTCCTCCCAGGCACGGGCGGCGGCGCCGCGGGGGCAGTGGCAGGAAGTGGCGTGATGAAGGTGAACCAAGTGGACGCCCACGTCCTCGATACGGAGCTGCTAGATTTGCTGCGCATTCAACTAGGCACTATTTTGGCCCCGCCCTTCTTCCCGCCGGGGTTCATGGACAAGTACAAACCCGAGCTCAATGCCCTCCTAGATTTCCTCCTCTTCCGCTTCACCGTCTTTCAGAACGAACCCACCCCGGGGATGCGCATGCAAAACCTCCGTTTCGTCAATGGGCGTACGCTTGGCACTTCCTCCTCTTCTTCCTCCTCGTCCTCGTCTGGGATTCATGCCCCACGGGTGAGCCAGCGTCTGTTGTTGGGCTTGTTGTACATTGGAGGGAAGTGGGGTTTTGCCCGACTGCGACGGCATGCCCTCGTGGCGGGGTGGGCAGACGAAGAGCAGCAGCAGCAGCAGCAACAACAACAACAATCAGCTTCGGCAGATTCGCATGCCGATGGGAATGGTGGTGGCAGCAGCAGTAGTAGCAGCAGTAGTAGCAGCAGCAGCAGCACTCCCCCACAAGGGGAGCAATGGAAGCGCCGGGCCTACCGTGCGTTAGACCGAGCCGAAAGCCTCTTCCGCCTTGCGTGGCTCATCAATTTTCTGGTGTTTTTGCGCGTGGGTCGATATCCTTCTTTGCTGCAACGATTGACGAGGATGCGGCTTGTGTACGGCGATGCTCTGGGGGGAGCGAGTCGAAGTATTAATTTCCAGTTTATGAACCGGCAGTTGCTGTGGGAGCATTTCACGCAGCTGGCTTTGTGTGTGGTGCCGTTGGTGGATTGGGATGGGTTGAGGAGGCAGGTGTCGGGTTTGATTCGACAGAGGAGATTGGGGGCTGGAGCGGCGGGCTCTGCGGATGGAGGGGCGAGTATACCGGGGGCGGGGGGAGCAGATGGGGATATGGAATGTGTGTTGTGTGGGGAGGGGGAGGCACAGACGCCTTATGTCACGGATTGTGGGCATGTGTATTGTTATTATTGTCTGAAGACGGCGTGTTTGCAGGATGATGCCTTTGCGTGTCCGAGGTGTGGGACGTTTTTTGCGACGTCGACACGGTGGGTGCCTGGGCAGTGAGTATGAGGAGAGGGAGGGGAGAGAGGGAAGGAGGGGGAAAGGATGAGCTGGTTGGATATGAGAAAATGTGAAATGGGATGATATGTGAGTGTGGATGGGTTGATGCATGAGTAGGTGTACATAGCGACAACGAGAGACGTCGCCGCGACGAAATGATCAAAACAAAAATCAAAGCATTCATTCAGCGAATCCCGGCAGAAACAATACATAAAACAAGAAGCATTAACCAACAACAAATAAAGAATACACCTTTGCTACGTCATCACTACTCTATTCGCTTCTTACGTTCTTGCCCTATCTCCACTATCTATCTACCACTACTACTATTACAACCAACCCCCTCGCTTCTCCCTCCCTCACACCCTCACGCCCTCCTTCCCCCCCTCCTTCTCCTCCACATCCAACTCGGCCAGGAAACTCTCTAATGACGGCGCCTCCCCCAACACCTCCCTCAACATCACATGCGGGTCCTTCCCCCCTCCATGCCTCAACATGGCTTGCCAAACCTTCTCCCCCGCCTTCCTACTCCAGGGGTCGGACTTAAACAGCCTCTCCCAGATATGCGACGCAAACACCCGATCATACAAATAACCATAATAACCCGCACCATACCCCGTCAAATGCCCAAACCGTGCATGCCACACCGTCCCCTCCGAATGCGGCAACGTCATAATCTGCCCCTGGACCCCCTTCAAAAACGCAGAGCTCGTAGGATCTTCCCCCAGTGGCTGCGGCCCAAACAACTTCTGATCCACCAGCGAATAAAGCACCTGTATCTGAGTATCCAACCCCGCAAACTCCCTCTTCGCCGCCCTCAAGGCCTTAGTCAATTCCGGTGGAATCGGCAGCCCCGTTTGGTGGTGATACGCAAATTGAGATAACACCCGTTGGTCCCACGCAAAATACTCCAATAAATGACTCGGGGTCTCCACAAAATCGACCGGTGCCCTCGTGCCCGCCACGTGCTGAAAGCGTGTGCGTGAGAGCAGGGAATGCAAGGCATGACCAAATTCATGAAAGAGCGCCTCGAGTTCCGCGTGGGTGAGGAGGACGGGCCCTTCTTGATGGGGACCGGAAGGCGCGAAATTGCAGACGAGCGCCACGACGGGGAGTTGGTAGGAAGAGGAGCCCTTGGGGAGGCAGCCGCAGCGGACGGTGAATTGAGCGTGGTGCGTGTATTTGGCTTCGCGGGGGTAGAGATCTAGGTAGACGGTGCCGAGCTGCCCGTGGGTGGGGTGGAGGAGGATCATTTTTTGAAGGCGGGCTTCGGGGGGTGCCCAAGACTCGGACTCGTCCATGGGGACTTGTTGGAGCTCAATGCCGAAGAGACGCTGACAAAGCAAGGCGAGGCCACGCAAACAATTTTCCAAGGAAAGGTAAGCGGAGATGCCTTTCCCATCGACTCCGGAGGCGTGGCGGGCGGATTTGACGGCGCCCATGTAGTAGGAGAGGTCCCAGTGGTGGAAGGTCGTGCTGCCCTCGGGCCCGCCTTCGTCTTGTTGCTTGGCGCGTTGGAGCACCTGTAGTTCTAGATCCGCTTTTGCTTTTACTTTGTCCGCCAGAGCGAGGAGGAATCGTTCGACTTCTTCAGGGCGTCCGGCCATTTTATCGGCGAGAAAACGGTGGGCATAGCTAGGAAAGCCCAATTTCCGTGCAAGCGCATCTCGCCCCCGCACAAGACGAGAGAGGACATTCAAGTTTTCGTGTGGGCTGGTATTGACCTCTTGGTACATGCGCCGGCGCAGGTTCTCATCGCGGGCGTAGCGTAGGACGGCGTTGGAGACGGCGGTGTCGGTGGTGAGGGTGAGGAGGTGGGAGGGCTGGTGGGGGGGTTGGAGGGGGAGAATGACGTTTTGAATGACCTCCGCAGGCATTTGTGCTAGGAGCTCGGCTTTGCTCACTTGGAAGGAGCGACGCCCCAGAATGACGTTGTTGCTAAACATGGTCTCCAAGCTAGTGATTTCGTTGAGGAAGGCCCGGACTTCTTGTCGTTCGGCTTCCGGCAGGTGGATGCCGCTGCTCTCGAACTCGGCCTTGAGAAGTTGGGCGGTGCGTTTTTCTTCTTCACTCAACGTGGCGGCTACGAGCAGGTCTTCGACAACAGCGCGCACCGCTTGATATAATCCCACGTCCGTGTTGAGCTCGTGGATGTAGCCCGACAAACCCGCGAAAGCCTCCTCGGCTGCATCTCGCCAAGCAGCCTCATGGTGCACATTGCGTGCGAGCTCCGCCGCGTCGATAGCAATGCAAAGCGTGTTGGAGATGGCGTCCATGTCGCGGATCGTCTCCACCCCTGGTGGCACTTTTCCTGTGATCAGGCCGTATTTGAGTTCCTCGCAGCGGCTCACGGACTCGCGGGCCAGTCGTAGAAAGTCTTCGGGGCGACAGAGGCCCGCCACACCAAAGAGGCCTGGGGTCACGGGAATTGTGGTGCCGCTGGTCCTGGTGGTCGAGGTGGTGGTGGTGGTGGTCGTGGAGAAGGGCTTTAAAGGAGAGCAAGAGCTGGAGATGGCCAAGCGTCGCCGCCGTCGTGGGTGTGCTGCCGGTGGTGCCGTGGTGTGGAGGCATGCCGTCGTCGTCGTGGAGGCGCTTGGTGCTGCAATTAGGATACACTTGCTTCTGCTGTGTCGGGCCACGGCCGCTGCCGCCGCCGCTTGCGGGCGCCACATGCTGCCGACGACGACGAAGGACGACGACGAGGCCTGTGCTTGTGTAGAGTGCAGAGAGACGGAGAGTCGGTGGTTGTGTTCAGAGCGGGGAGTGGTGACCGGGGTCATGATGCGGCAGCGGGCGCCGGCTTCTCCGACCTCCCCTCTAAATACCCCCCCAGCAAATTTTGGTTGGCATGCGGCGTGCTATTTTGTGCTTGTTGCTGTTGAATAGATTATTTTTGGTTGATTTTGCCTAATGTTATTGGCTGATGTTTTGCCTTTTGGCTACGGGCGCCTGCTTTGTGCTTTTTCTCCGTTTTTTCCCCGTCCGTGCCTCGCCTGAAAGCTATTTCTGTGCTTCTCGTTCAATGTCGCGTCTTATTTTCCTCGTTTTTTTTTGCGTATCTTGGCTCAGCCGTCCGATTTCTGGTCTTTTGCTTTTGTCTTGATCTCCGTCTCTTCTTGTACAATGCTGCGTTCCCCGCCCTATTCCTGGGTGAAGAGTAGGGGCGTGGGCACTCAGGCACTAATGACGCCCCTGGTGGTGGTTGGGGACACCAATATAGGCATAAGGAGACTGCTGATGTGAGCGCATCTGCATCTGTAGCATCTGTTGCTGCTGCTGCTGGTGCTGCTGCTGGTGCTGCTGCTGCTGTGGCATCGGCATCGGCATCTGCATCTGCTGCTGCTGCTGCTGCTGCTGCTGCTGCTGAGCCCTCGGAATATTGGACGTGGCGAGAGCGAAAATACTCGAGGGAGGCTGCGCAGGCCAGGGCGGGGAGGGTGATTGAAGTTGGAAGTTGGGGAATCGGACCTTGGGCAGAGGAGAAGGTGTGTCCTGCGTGCTCCTGCATGTAAGAGGCCCAAGGCGGGGGAGGCGGCATCTGCTGTTGCGCCTGCGGATGAATTCCAAATTGAGCAGCAGGGGGCAAATGGTAGGCTGGAGCGGCGGTGGACATGGACAACGAGCCAAAGGAAATGCTGCATGGCTACAAATGCTGCGGTAGCTGATTCAGCACAAGGTCTAGCACACTCACGGCAGGAGGGGAGGGCTGCTGGAAGGACAGAGTCAGCAGCGTTGAGGAGGAGGTGATGCTGGCGGGCCGCGGCCCTAAGCCTTGATTGTCGTGGTGGGTGGGGGGAGGAAGAGGCTGTGCCGTGGAGAAGGACGAGGCGGCGGCGACAGGCGGGGGAGGCGGAGTGGCGCTGGCACCTACGGCAGGGAGTGGTAGCATTCCTGCTAGGGCCTGTGTGTGATAGGGTGTGTAGAGAGAGAGGATTGGGGTTGGCATGATGTATGACTGCGCGAGAATCAAGCCCCATTGCAACCCCCACCACCCTTCCTCAACCACGCCTGCCTGTTTTAAGTCCTCTCGCTTCGCTGCTCTCTTCTGTGTACCGAGCCTTTGCTTCTGGCGGTAGCTGGGCGTATTCTGGTACTGGTGGTTGTGGCATAGGGTGGCCCTCTGGTCTCGCTTTAACTTCTTGTCGCAATCCGTGCTCGCAACACCCTTCTCCCTCTGCTGCCAGCAGCCTTCGGGATAATCCCACATCTTCATCTCCACAGCAGGTCCCTTGATCGTCAAACCTGGGCTCAACGCCAGTGGTCGGTTGCATTGGACCGAACTCAAAACCCGTCTGGCCGATTTCAAAAGCAAGCGGTGATTGTGGAAAAATTACGCCTTCAAGGAGGGAAACTTGCTGCTGCTGGTGCTGTTGCTGCTTGTGCTGCTGGTAATGATTGGCAGGTGGTGGAGGCCGTGGGAGAAGGGGGATAACTGCTGCGGCGGCAGCGGCTGGAGGTGAATCTCCAGCTGTGGAGCGCCTCGGTAAAAATACGGGCCGAGGGCACTCGGGTACTGATGATGCCCCTGGTAGTGGTGGGGGACACCGTAGTAGGCAGTAGGCATAGCTTATAAGGAGACTGCTGATGTGAGTGCATCTGCATCTAGCCGGCATCTTCTTCCTGTAACGGCTTTGTTCGCCATACGAACATTGATGGGCCATCCGAACATTGATGGGCCATCTCCCATTTGTAAACACACGGCCACAAAAGGTAATAGCATTCCGCGGATACAGTCGTATGTACAAGTCAACTTGCCTATCCGATATATTCTCATTACTCCCGTCAAGGGGAAAATCGCGGGCCTCCAATTGCTGGGCAGTACAACAGACCAGCACACGAAAGTCAAGGACCCCTCTACAGAAAAGCCGTTTCCTGCCGTTACCACGTGTACACGACAAATGGCCGACAGCTCGAAAGCACATGCCCCACACGGGGGGTCTCGCAGACGAGAACGTGTGCTAGCACGCAGCACGTGTCAACTGAAAATCCTCCCAGCCGTGTGCTGGCTCCGGAGCACGTGGCAACACTTGTGTGCCCTATCCCTATAACTCAGTCCTTCTCACTAACCTACACCGCATTCCACCACAACATAGGACCACAGCCACGACGACGGGGCAGCGATAAAGGATGGAGGACCACATCGACCCGCAAGGCCCACGTGTCTTTGAACTGGAAATGGCCTCTGTTGGTGTGTGTGTGTGTTGTAGGGTGTCTGTGAGTACTCAAAGTCTTTGCCTGGGCTTTTGTCTTGCACAAAATGGCCTGGTTGCCGGAGGAGCACCCTGGCATCATCAACACAACACCAGCATGCACACGACAAGAGGAGAGTGCGAGGTGTATTGTATTGTATTGTTTCTTTAGAGGGTACCTCCTATCAAACTAATGCTAGGAAGCTTGTTTAAGGCGCATGCACGTAGCAGGCCTACCCTATACCGTGCGGGATTTCAGCACCACTGTGTGTGTAGAAGGCATAGATGAACGAGACATGGGCCAGAGATCAATCTCCCCATCCCTTGCCTTCCATATTACTTTTACGAGTGCGTTGTGCTTTGCATTTGGCGTGCATTTATGTTACATTTGTGAAGTATTCAATCAATCAATATTTGTACAAGTCGTTTGTCCTAAGATTTCTCACTAAATGCTTAGAGGCGCCCTTCATTCATCTCCTACAGTACCTCGCTCCTTCCGTCTAATTGTAATGCCACACGCGAGACGAGGAACCCTCGTCTTCTCCCAGCATTCTCCCCGCCTCTTCATTTGGCATAACCACCGCCTCCCCTTCTTGCGCGGCTCGGTGCTTGTGCAAGGTAATCAAATACCGATCCAACCTGGTGTTCAAAGGTTGTCGTGAGACGTCCATGGGTGTCAAGCACGGGTGCGACGGGAGCAAGGGCACCACATTCCGCGACGCCCAACAAGGGTCCATCGGCAAAAAATACACCAATCGCCCCCCAACGCGCAGCAACTTGTTATTCGCGGCCAAATCATACAGTGTATAAACGGCTTCTTGAATTGCGCCCTCAGCACGGACGGGCCCTCTCTCCCTTTTCCCATACGGCGGGTCCGCCACCAGCACATCAAAAGGCCCCCACGGGTAAAGCCGCTCTTGCACATTTGGGTCACCCACATCCCCGAAGATAAAGTCTGCGGGAGGAGGTAAACCAAGGTCATGAAAATTGCTGGCGACGCGACTAATGTCAATGCTCGAGTTCACGTCCACCCCCACCGTCAAACCAGCGCCGAGCTGAGCCGCAGCAAGCAACAGCCCTCCTCCTCCCGCCATGGGATCTAGAACCTTATCACCCGACTGCAAGCTAGCCACATTGGACATGACCAAACTGGCTTTCGGCTCCATAGAGGTAGTGGTAACATAGGGCCGTCGTCGCAGGGACAAGCGTTCAGTCAGCCCTCGGGACCCTTGGGCCACTTCCCGGGTAAACCACACCTGATGCAACTCCTTCCCTCCCGCCGCATCTCCATCCTCTAAAAGCACAAATCGGACAGCAGGGGCTTTCAAATCCACCGCACCTGGTAATCGTCGGAGCAGTATCTTGAAAATGGAGAGCTTCTGGGGCAACGTATCGACCTCCTTCCGCCGACCATGCTTCGTTCCAAACACATAACTGTTGGCCGCCCACGTCGTATTTGCTTGCAGCGGTCCCATGCGAGGGTCGTCATTCATAATATTCTTAGTAATGGCGGCACACTCGCACAAGGAAGACCCCATAGCCCAGACCTCGTAAGCGGCATGTACCAACACCGCTCGTTCAACAATTCTCCTCAAAACCTTCCCCCCGTTTTCCCCCTCGGGAAGCCCGTAGACATACATAAGGGACGACGCCGGGCTGCTCTCCTCGTCCTCCTCGTTGTCCTCGTCTGGTTTTCGTCCCCCTGCCAGGGACACGTCCGTCTTCAAGGCATCTTCAAAACGGAGTGCGGCCACCGCCTGCAAATCGCCCAGCTCCCGAAATGCCAGCCCTCGAAACTCTGCTATCCGCAAGCAGGCCAAGCTGGTGCCCTGATCGCCGTTGCCCGCGGCGCCGCCTTTGAAGAGGACGAGGAACTTTGATGTGGAGGTTTGCGGTGGCGGTAGTGGTGCTGAATCGATGGCGCGTGGGGAGGCTGATGACGATGATGGTGGGGAGGCTACTGGCTTTGGGACAAATGCATGGGCGCTGGAGACCCAGGCGACCAGGAAAAGGAGGCTGGGCAGGCTGGGCAGGTAGCGCCTTGTCATGGCTAGCCCTGGGTGGTGTATGGAGGTGTTGTGTGAGTACATGAGTGGTGTAAATCGAGATCGAGGTCTTACCTGACGTCAATACCATGATTGAAGCATGGCGACAACACTGGACACCAGCAACGCCCCAAACTCAAAGCTCACACAACGCCGAACTCACACCCCACCACACCCACATCACAACCACAGGGCCAGGACCTACCAAAGCAGAAAATGTGCCGTCCACCCAGCCTTCGGCCACCATCCCCATGTCTACTCCTCCTGGTCTTCCTGCTCCTCCCTAACACCAAAGCCGCCGCCGCCAGCATCATCACTGCTGCTGTCGAGGTCCCGTCCATGGGCTTGGAGGTGCAAGGCCTCACAGACGAACGCGGCACAACCCACTTCCTCGAAATTCCTTACGCAAGACAACCTGTTGGCAGGTGGGAAGAAGCCCAACCCTCATGGCAAGAGCAAGACCCTTCCTCTCCGCCTCCCCTGCTCACCCCCTTCGATGCCACCGGCCGTACGCCCCCACCAGTCTGTCCGCAAGTCCTCAACGGCCTTGTCATGGGCTCGGAAGACTGCTTGTTTGTAAATGTGTATCGGCCCGCTATCACAGAACCTGATAGTCTCAAGTCTGTCCTGGTCTTTATCCACGGCGGCTCCTTCATATTGGGAGGCATTGCTTCCCCCCTCTTGGACGGCCACGCCCTGGCAGCAGAACAAGACATTGTGGTCGTCACCCTCTCCTATCGTCTCGGGGCCCTGGGCTTCCTTGCCGATCCTTCTTTAGCAGGACAAGGCAATCTAGCCATGCTTGATCAACAGCTAGCTTTAAAATGGGTGCATTCAAATATACACCTGTTTGGTGGTGACCTGTCAGCAATAACACTAGCAGGAGAATCCGCTGGGGCGTATAGTGTGTGTCTGCACATGCTCGTGCCCGAAAGTAGGAAGTTGTTGAAGGCTGTGGTGTTAGAGAGTGGGGGTTGCGTGGGCTTGCCCTTGGAGGAGGGAGTGGCTAGGGCCAAGGCGTTTGCGGCGACGGTGGGTTGTGGTAGCAACAGCAGCAGCAGCAGCAGCAGTAGCAGTAGCGGTAGTTTGATTGAATGTTTACGTCAAGTCCCGCTCGAGGTATTGGTGTCAGCATCAACGGCATTAGGCCAAGAAAAGTACCATTTCTGGACCCCGCTCGTAGACGGCGACCGCTTCCTCCCCTCCTCACCCGCGGAGCTCCTCAACTCTTCCTCCTCTTCCTCCCTTCCTCCCCTACCAACCCTCCTCGGATTCAACCGCGACGAAGGCACCCTCTTCCTTTCCGCCACTGATCTAGCAGGCTCAAACGGTACTGACCTCGCCTATTCCTCTTGGGTCCGCAGCGGGAAGATGGAGGAACAAGAAGGCCTCCCTCCCCTCCTCCCCTCGCTACGGGAAGAAATTTTGATGTTGTATCCTCCTAGGGGGGATGGGTTGAATAGTGAGAATGTGGCGAACATAATTGCGGATGCTCATTATAAATGTCCGAGCTATTTCTTGGCGTCTCGCTATGGTGGGAAGACGCAGGAGGAAGAGCAGCAGCAGCAGCAGCAGCAGCAGCAGCAGCAGCAGCAGCAG
>Ga0105055_10008542_pt1 | contig 13301 bp, 3 predicted proteins | sample BON03_FD_78090 | JGI IMG/M metagenome (GOLD analysis project Ga0105055, IMG submission 78090) | Freshwater microbial communities from Lake Bonney liftoff mats and glacier meltwater in Antarctica - BON-03 | ecosystem: Environmental > Aquatic > Freshwater > Ice > Glacier meltwater | place: Lake...
GTTGTTTGTGTGTGTGTGTGTGTGTGTGTGTGTGTGTGTGTGTGTGTGTGTGTGTGTGTGTGTGTGTGTGTGTGTGTGTGTGTGTGTGCGTGTGTGTGTGTGTGTGTGTGTTTGTGTGTGAGAAAGAGAGTGCGCGCTTGTATGCGTGTGCTTACGAGTGTAGTCATACCTGCGCCAATCATCAGGCAAGTCTCCACGGCGAAGTTGAGCAATCACGTGCCGAATTTCGTTGGTGGTTGCTGCTGTTTGCGCAAGGCATGCGGCCACCTTGTGCAGGTCGTCTCGAACCTTGCCCAAAACCTGCGATGCTAACTGCATTTCACGGCAGATGCAACGACGCACAGGGTCCTCACCAGATTGCGATGGCGCAGTAAAACTCTCGGGAATCTGCGACAGCCATTTTAAAACAGACGCAGTCAGATTCCGAGACCACTTGGGAAGGAGCCCGTCTTCCTTTCCAAAGAGGGATTCATTGGCTTGATTGCCATCGTCACCCTCATCTTGGTCTGCAAAACTGTTTTGGAGTTGCAGCCAAGCCTCCATCATTACAGTGCCTTGCGTCGTGAGCAGCAACATATCCGAGTCTGGTGGTAGACCAATCCAGGTGGGCAGCTGACTATCAGGCAACGCGCTGATCCACTCTGTGAACACTTTGCTGCTTCGTCCCTCAGGAACAATGATGGGCATGGTAGCACTCCGGGAATCGTCTACAAAAATCAAGCTGTGGTCTAGATTATATGCCTCCTGGCAGAAAAATCTTTCCATGAATGAATGCAGGGCCTTTTCATCGAATTCATTGTCAATCCGTCCGCCGTAACATAGTGCAACAAGCTCGCGAAGAGCTGCCCACGGAATTTTCTCAGGCGCTAGATTCGATCGGCCATTGGCTGCGCGATCTATCCACGAATCAATCGTGTCGCCCGCGTTGCGCAGATCAGTCTCACTGAATTCGTAAGCCTTGGTCCAGCCCAGAGGACAATAGCGCAAACGCCCCAGTATAACGCCATGCAGCCACGACAAGAGCAGGTGCAACCTCGTGCGCTCCACGGGCTCCTTGGTCAATCTCTCCGAGGGCATGCTTCGGAAAGACTGCTGCAACGACGCCTTCATACCTGCTGGCGGTTCATACACAATGACCTGTGCTGAGGCCAGGAGGCCGTGAGGCACCGACGCGCTGATTTCCATCGTCATAAAAAGCCGGAATGCTGTGTGCGGTTGCATTCTGTGTAGTTTCTTGTCCACTTGCTGGAGCCAATCCACTGCCAAATGCACATTCTTGAGCAGCACCCACGTGCCTTTGGTGGACGCTAGACTTATTGCCTTTTCTGCAGCCTCGTAGCCCTCAGGAGAGCCAAGTGCAATCACGCTACAGGTGACTCCTCGCGTCTGCGAAAGCGCCTCCACACGCCCACTCGTGTCGAAACCGGCTGTTGATGTCAATACAAATGAGTGCTGCCATTTGGGAGCGTGGTCGAGCACTGCCGCCAATTCGGGGTCAGCTACGTCGAGAAAATGTGATCCGAGGACCTGCGAAACAAAGGCCTTGGCACCGGCAACGACTCGGTCGGGACGAAGTGCGTCTAGTAAAAGCAAGTTCTGCCATGCGACAGCCACGTCGTCATCTTTTGCATTGCCAGAGTCAGGAGACTGAGGAATGCATTGATCTGCAAGTGCCGACGCCATAAACGTCTTCCACAAGTCGAACTCCGCAGTCATACGAGCAGGAAGATCTTTAAAGGTGGGAAAATCTATCAAGGATGCCGCTCTAGACACTTGCCGTTCCGACAGAAGGCCTTGGGGAAACGTTGCAACACGCGCTCCTGCACTTGAACTGCCCCGACCCACACCGCGGAGGATCGAATCGAGCTCAGCGTCGTCGAGCGCTTTGCCCTGCGATAGCAAACGCATTTGCGCAAGGCGCAGCGCCAACGACAGCTTGTGGCGTTGTTGCAGGCTCAAACACGCATGATGGAAGGAGGCCACAAAAATATCTTGCATCAACACTTGCATGCGCGCGCTCGTGTCCTGTAGCCCATCGAGATTCGAATTCTTCGTGACGACCCGGTTGAAAATGTGCAGAAACATCTGGACCGAAAACTGGTACAAAACGTTGATCTCGCCGAGAGACTGCAGGGAGAAGAAGATGCGCGAACTTGCTTGCGCAAGAGGCTCGTAGAAGAGAGTCACTTGTTGCACGCGTATGCGTAACGTCTCTTGTTGCTCCATTTTGTCCTCGATGTCGCAGCTCTCTGTCTTGATTCGTTCCAACGTTGAGATAATGCTATCGTCGTCCAAAATGTTGCCCTGTGCGTCGCTCAGCGCCTGCAAGAGCGACTTTTCCAGATATATCAGTCTCGTCCTGTATTCACCTTGCAATTTGAGCATTTCACACCTCTCTTGGTCCACTTCAGGACGCTCTGCTTTTAGCACGGTGCTCAAGCACTGGTTCTGTAGACCTCCCGGGGTCACCGTGAAGTTGATGAGAGTGACTCGGCTGCACAAATCGGGGCTGAATCTGCATGACGAATCTCTGGTGCTCAGGTAGAGACAGAATGAGGGCGAGAAATCGATGTCCTGGTCTCCGAGGCGCATCAGAACACGACCTCCAGTCTTGGAAATCTCGCGATTCAGCACTGGGTTGAGGATGGGATCGATTTCCTCGACATCTGTGACCATCAGAGGCGTTCCGAAACGCATGGCACTTTCCAAGTGTTTCATAAAGGATGCATCGATGAAAGACGTCTTAGTAATCTGCCGACTGGCGAATTGCTTCATCAGGAAGCCAGTCGCCTGACCTGAGGGATCAATCAGTAGCGGGTAGCGATTGAATCGCTTGATCATGACCGCATTTTCAATACACAAAGTATCCTCTGGCAGAGAATTGGCATGCCACAGCAGCCGTTCGTCAGCCTGGCTCAAATATTCCGCGAGATCGAGATCCTCTTTGACTGCGATTTCGGCGCTGACAAGGTGATTGCACAGCTGCCGGTGCAGCGCAGATCGTGTTTCCTGATCAAACATACCAAAGTAGACCAAAAAGGCCGAAGACATGACGATATTCCCCACCAAGGTTGACAGAGCTTCCCCAAAGGTATCAGTCTGCTTGTGCCAGCGCTCGCGTTCGCCAAGCAAATTTTGGAGCAGTTTGGTCGACCGATCCACCTTGTCGGTGACCTTTGCCATTTCTGTCTTGAGAGCCTGGGTCTCGCTGATGAGCATCGCATACTCTTTTTTGTAGTCATCGATCTTGGCTTCCAGAGTCTTGCCCTCAGCAGTGAGCGCAGCTAGCTGGTCTTCAGACGCACGCCCAGCTTCTTGCAAGGATTCCACCTCCTTCCTCAGCGGCTCGATGCTGCCGAGAATAGTCGCAAATTTGTACTGTGCTGTGGCCCACTGTACAAGAGGCCCACACGCCTTGCTTGACTTGTTAATATTTTCATAAGAGAAGTCGGGATCACTGATAAACGCACCCATGGCCTTCATTTTAGCCTTGTCCTTTTTGAAGGTCTCCGTATCAAAATTCAGGATCCCATTGACGAAATCGTCTTTGCGGATATTCTTGCGGATCTCGTCCCACGTGGGCTTTTTGACTTCGTAGATCATGATACACACAGCCTCCATCGTCATCTTAACGCCCCCGGGCGGGTTGAGCATGGAGCGTACCTCGTCCAGTTGTGCCTTCTTGATGCCCTGCACAGCCTGCTTGGCCTCCTGCACGAGGGGCTCGACATCGGCCAACTCTTGGTGCACCTTGGCCTGGCGCTCGACGATCTCTTTTTGACTAGCTTCCACTTTCGTTTTGAGCTGTCCCGTGGCACCTTTCTGTTTTTCGGCCTCCTGTTGATCTTGCACCATTTGCTGTAGCTTTTCGTTAGCCTGCGCCTCCTTGAGTGCCAGCTCCTTGCCTTTGACCCCGAGGCTCACGCTGAGCTGCTGCACAGCCTCTTGTGTTTCAGTCAGCCGACGTAGCCCCACGTTGAGATGCAGCTGTTGCTCTTCAATTTCAGAGCGTTTTTCAGAGAAGATCCGCACAAATTGCTGTATGAAATCAATGTAGTGCCGTGGAGTCACAAAGAGCAGTTGGTCGTGGTGCTTCACCCGACGTTGGCACGCCCTACCAACTGCCTGGTGTACAAACATGAGTGATTCCACGACAGAGGCCCGCAATTCATCTTCCGTCTGGCCATTCGACTCGACACCCATTCCAAGGTCAAGGGTAGTGGTAAATTCTTGAGCGACTTGCTCCAAGGCATCATTTGACCAGTCGCCCACCCAGTCGATGACACACCGATTGAAGAGGGCGGGCGATGTGGCTGTGCGCTTGCTGTAGTCTGAGCTGGCTGGATTCATTGTGAAGACAATATGCAAGTTTGCCTGCACTTGCTGGATGAATCGCTTGTAAAGCTCGTCCTCGGTGTCAAGCATAAAGCCATCGCGCTGGGCAGCTTCCTTACACTGTTGCATCAAGGCAGGCCACTCCTCGCCATCAAATAGCCCCGGAACTTCTCCTGAAGCTAGCAACGCATTCATGAGCTCGAGGAACCCTGACGACAGCACGTTGCTCTCGTCGAAGATGAAGCAGACAGTCTCACCTTTACAGCCGGAACGCTTCATGACCTTGCGCAGGTCGTTCTCGAATTCCATCTGCCCGTATCCACGGTGTGCTTTGATTTGAAAGACGCTATAGCCATTGTGCCATGCCACAAAGCGCGACAAGACAGTTTTACCCGCGCCACTAGCACCTATGAGCAGCACGTGTCCGAGCGGCTGGCGCAGCACACGGTCAATGCGGAGCACGTGGTCTAACACCTGGTTGAACACCACTAGCGCCACATTGAGCTCTTCCTCGTAGAACACCTTGAGACGTGCTTTGACAAACTGGCGTAAGGCGTCTTGCTCCACTTGCACATAGTCCCTGGTGAGCCAGTTACAGAAGAGGAGTGGGCGTGCGAGGCACCGCTCATGGTCGACGCTTGGGAAATACCGGCGCATGATCTGGTTGATAGTAGTGTCTGCCCACGCGCGTTCGTCTTCATTGACCAGCCGATCTTGAAACAATCGCAGACCCTCATGCACAGTAAGCTGCACCAGCACCTCGGGCGTCATTGAATCTTTGCTGCGTACGCCCTCGTACATCGCCCGCATCCAGCGCGACAGTTCTCGCGGACTATATATATAATGCGCTTGCATGTCGCGATTATAATGCTCCTTGCACAGAGTGTAATAATCGACCATGGCGTCAGTGAGAGGCTGCGCGTTTGACCGAAGGGCAGGCACGAGCTTGAGCAGTGCCCTGCAAAAGGTGCCATAAATTTGCCGCAGCGACTCTTTGCCCGGGAAGTCGACGTATAGCAGAGGCATATGCCGGAGGAATCGTGGCGACAAGACGGTGCGTCCCGCATCTGTGGGAGGGTTGCATGCAGCAATGAATTGAATGCGTTCCAGTTTGACCCATGTAAGATCCGACGGCCGCCAGAAACCACCGTGTTCAATACATTGCCGCAGCAACGAGATCACGTGCTGCGTGCCATATTTGTCGGGCGCCGGCAAGTTGACCTCGTCGCAGAAAATCACTAGCCACTTCCCACCCATTTGCGGGCGCAGAATAGTGCCCTCTGGTGTTTTTGCGTAAGTGCAATAGTGGTCAAAGGTTTTCATGAGAAGGTCAGGACACGTAGTACTGCTAAAGTTGAGCGACACCAGCTCAGCCTCCGGCATTGATCTCAGACAAGCCGTGATGGTCATTGTCTTGCCGCTTCCGGGTGGTCCACAAAGAAGCACCGGTCTGCGCTCTTTGAGCCAGCTCTGCACCAGCTGTTCATGCCGCACCGTGTCAATAGTTGAGATAAGGACATCCGAAGCTATGATTTTGTGCGTCTCGATTTCGATCGAGGGCACCTTGTTTTCGAGCGGCACCCACTCTCCATCACTAACGTCGACTTCATACTCTAGAAGTGTGCGGTCGCCAACACTCGGTACAGCCACCGTCGTCATGCCCCCAATCCAACGCGCGAAAGCCTCTCGATGCTGTAAGTTGAGAGACCCTCCAAATGACCACACCATGGACAAGAGCGTATGTTTGGCAATGAATTTTTCAATGATATTTTGTGCCAGAGGTACTCCAGGTCGGTCGAGAGTGAAGTCACGCGCACGTGCAACGCCAGTGCTCAGTAGGCTGAAAAATGCGCTCAGCGCTTGCTGACTGCTGAAGGCCATGACATGCTCAAGAGCTGCAGCATGCCCGAGAGCCTTTTCGAGCAAGCCGTCTCGATCTAAAATCGTCTCGAAGACTTTTGCACACGTTGTCGCAACGGTTACATCAGCGTCGTTTTTGGAGGAAAAGTCCCACGACAAAAAGGGCACGCCAGATGGCAGACAGGCAAGAAACCGCGCAAGAATGAGACTGGATGTGACAGTTTCTTGACTGAACCACACCATACCGCACCGACTCACGGTTGCTAGCGTCGCAAAGTGCAAGTCCTGCACTTCAAAGATAATGCGCACGTTGCCAGGCAGCACAATCCGCTCTCCATTGGGCAGCGTGAGGAGTTTGTTGTCATCGAGAACGCTGTTGAGGTTTTCAACCCACTCAGGATCAACGTCTCCGTCGAGAATGATCCAGTGCCGCCCCTCCTTGTCTCCTCGATGACCGTCAACGATTTCGCGCAAGATGCTCGTGAAAACACCGTCCGTCCATTCGCGAGTGGTGGGGTCAAGGTTGCCATACAGCGTGCTTTTTGTCAAGGCTTTCGGGTCCAGCTGGTGGAAGGAGCCAGCTTTATTGCCAGCTTTGACATCGGCACGAGTAAGCGCTTCAAAGAGCACACGCCATGCCGTTGACTTGCCGCTGCCAGACGGACCGACCAGCATGACACCATGATGCAAATTTACAATTTGGTTGAGCTGCATCAATTTTTCGAGCCATTTATCACTGGCCTGAAACTTCCAATCTTCGCACACTGCGCACACACCTTGCTTGAGCTGCTCGTCAGAAAAGTCGGGTGGCAGAGCGCCCGGGAAAACGTCTCGGAGCAGGCTCTGCAGAAGAGATATGTCGTCGGGAAGCAATTTCGGGATCACCGCACTGCAGAAGCTCTTGATGATAATAGGGATCTCTTGGATGGGTTCGTCGGTGGCGGATGCAGCAGCAATTGCATCTCTTTTCACTTGCCCTGCGCCCACCAACACACTCTTGAGTGAACGCAACCCAAAATCGTAGTGAGAGCATGGCGACAGTTGGTCCGAGCACAGCTTGAATAGAGGGACGATTTTGCGCGCAAGAGTTTGGGCGTCGTGAAAACCCTGTGAGTAGAGCATGATTTGTGCAATGAGTTCAGAGTCAGGTTTGGTCATAGCAATGCTGCGGAACAGCTGCTTGAGGTTGTCGGGCAGATTGCTGCGGCCAATGTATCCTGGGTTCATCGTTATGAAAATTCCAATGCTAGGATTTAGCTTGAGGGAACGGCCAATCAGCTCGACCTCACTTGCATTTCTGCGAATGGCAGTCTGAATGGTCAAAATCTGCTGCGAGACTGCGGAGAGTGTGCGTTCTTCCAACCTATTAAACTCATCAAAACATCCCCATGCTCCCGTTTGGCACAGACCGAGAAAGATGCGCCCCATGGCCTGCAGATCAAAAGTCTCATCGCAATTAAAAACGAGAACGAAGCGACCCAGTTGACCTGCAAGCGCCTTGACTGTCTCAGTTTTGCCGGTCCCGGCGGGCCCGAAAGGGCTACCTCCCATGCGTGATCGCAGAGCTTGTGTCAGCGTCAGGTAGGCCCTATCTGTTAGAGGAGTCTGCACTAGGCGATCTGCAACACCCTGGTATTCGAAACCATAAAAGAAACTGGCATCAGCAATCAAAACCTGGAGTCGCTCAAGCACAGATTGTTCCGCTGCCCTATAGTACACTCGCATGAAATAGAGCCAGGAAAAGTCATCGAGGTCCGACGTCTTCTCCTTTTCGAGAGCTTGAATCACATTTTGTTGATGCACCAGTTCGCCAATGAAATGTTCAGCCTTCTTTCTCCGAATTGCTGAAAGGTCTTGCAACACAGCGTCCGCAAGCATGTTAAGCAATGACTTGCAAAACTCTGACGAGCTCGTGAAGGTCTGACTAGGGCCGGTGATATCAGCCTCAATATTTTGACACACCAGCACCTGCAAGGCAACTACGGCCACCTGCGACGAGGAAGAATCCATCCAAGCAAAGAAGGCATTGCTGTTTAAATTTGCAGTCATAACCGTAATTGCCGATTTCACACTTGCCTCGGTATCAGCTCCAAGCGATACGCGCATGGCTTCTTCGGCCTTCGAGAGCCAGACATTCACCTCAATATCTCCCAAAAACGAGACACTCTCTTTGAAATGCACCACTTCCCCCTGCGCAGACTGCATGGCAATTAAAGTGGCACTCTCCGCGTCGACTGTGAAGGACTGAATGCCAGAGAACATCTTCTGGAAGTGACGCTGAATTGCCAGTGGATCCTTCCCACTGCCGATAATCTCCAACAAATCGTCATCTCCGACGAAATAAAAGCGCGGAAAGGACGAGCGCTTGCCTTCGAGGTAGTCGGCAAGCGACTTTTGAATCCTGCACAGGAGATCATCGAGACGCGTGAGGGTAGGCTGAAGATCTTTGAGACTCATGATATCCATGATCGACGGTTTCTTCGACACTAGACGCATGAGCGACACAAAATCATTATCAATCGTCTTAAAACGCGAATACTCCAACGGCAATTGGTGTTTGATATCAGCGCTATGGAGGAAAATGCCCTCTAGATACACCCAACGGCGCTGGATTTCCGACCACTGTGTAAAAGTATCTCGGATCTTGTTGAGTTTGTCTTCCCACCCCGACGCTTCGTCCTCAAACACTCTGTAGTAGGGCGAGTTGCGCATTGATGACAGACTGTTGATGTTTTCGTTGAGGTGTGTGAAGAGATCGTCCCAACCTCGAATGAGCGATACTTTTTGTTGGTACGAGACTAGGTCTAGCTGACACGACTGCCACGATTCGCGCAGCTGCTTCAAGTATTCTTCAAGACCCAGCTCGCCCTGCGCCACCGAGAGCACCTCCTTAAACAGGCCTTCATGCCGGTGAATATCCGCGTTCCACACATCTCGCAAAGTCATATCCGACGGATTCCAGCGCACATTGAGGCGGTTGCCCAGCATATCCCAGTGGCGCTCCTTCATGGCTTGCGAGCGCAAATCAATAACGATAACATTCGATTTTAAATACCCTTTGACAAGACCACTCACATGCTCATACGCCGCGTACTGCCGCGTCATGCTTGGCAAGTCACGGAGCTGAGATTGGATCTCCTCCAACGAACTGCGGACTTTTCGCGGGATAACTGCATTCCACGCCATGTCGCCCAGCGCCAGCAGCGCGTCCTGCGGCTTGACGAGGCTGATCCACACATCCTTGAGATCCGCAATTTCTGCAACAATAGTAGTCAATTTGATTCCCGAGAGAATTTCCATACCCAACGCCTCCTTGGCACGTAAAATATCCGAGTGGTCTTGCTGCAATTTGCCTACGGTGGTCTGGAACAGTGAGAGCTGATCCAGCGCGCTGGAAGGCGCGAGCTCGCCCTGGATCGGCTTGTTGGCATTCCACTCGCTCACAGCAATTTTAATTCTCTCCAAAACAGACTTGTCCCATTCGATAATCTTTGCTTGCAATGTGGAGATCTTTTCAGACAGTTCCTGATCCTTTTTAGTATAGATCTGGATGAAGGCCATCCACTCGCCTTCGATCATATCAACATATGTCCAGTCATTCACGAATTTGAAGCGGTGTTTCTGTAAAGTGCGCTCGCCCTGGCGCAAGGACTTCATCAACTCCTCCCACTGCAACTTTTCGGCCTTGAACGCCTGCATTTCGTTGAGAAATTCAACGGCGTCTGACGTGCCCTTGTCAGCTGAGAAGTGCTCAAGACGTTCTCGTGCGTTTTTCAAATCGGTGAGCATCTTGCGTATCTTGTCCTGGAGAATGTTTGCAAATGCTGACATCATCTCCTTGTGCCAAGTATCAAACTTCGAAACAATTCCATTCTGCACCTTAGCAAAATCTACCGTGATTGCGCCAAACGTCTTGTGCGTCTCCTCCGTGTCAAACAGTGAACGTGACGCCCGTAATTCTGTCACTACCCCCAGCCATTCCGCAACGTCGTCACCCAATCTTAAAATGACGGTAGCAGGATCCAAATCCCACAGCGCCTGATAATTCAGCCACGAACCCACATAATCCTCACACGCATTCGAGCAGTCAGCTATCATCCGGTATGCCTCCTCGAGCACGCTTCTCGGTAATCTATAAACAATGCTTTGATATGTCAGATTTTTAGTCTCTTGACACACATCGCTAAACTCTGAGTATGCTGTGTGTGTGATACGCGGCATCTCTGCTATAATACCCATGTTCGCTGACAGCCGATCAATCCATGTAGCACGCGCACTTTCGATAGGCGGGTCTATTAACAGCAAAGAGTTTTTGATTTTAATCTCTAGTCGGGAACGCGCTGCATCCGACACTATCAGCATGTATTCTGTGGGCAGCTGCTTTTTGATATCGGGATCTTCTGCCTCAAAGGCACTACGATCTTTTTGCTCGTCGGTTCGGAAGCACACGATCCAGAGCCTGATGAGCTCCTCGAGTCGCACCAACAAAATATCTTCAGTGCGTTTTTCAAGCGCAGATACCCACCACGCAAGATTCGAGTATGACGACAATTCCAACTCGGAGACAATCCTGCACACATTGCAATCCCTCAGTATTGCGACAACTTTAATTTCTGATATCGATTCTTTCAGACTGCTGACAATTTTTGAACAGGCATTAAAGTATTCACCCTTGCAGCGAAGCCATGATGCCGTGCAGATGCTGCTTTTCGAGTGGACACGTGGCAAGGGCAACGAGCGCCGATTCCACAGCCCTATTCTTGGTGAGAACGTCAGCCACTTTGCCCTGAAACGCGAGCGAGCAGTCGTAAAGTTTGCGCGAGAAGATCTCGAGGTGATCGAATTCGCGTTTGCGTAAGAACTCATCCAAAAACTGAGGATGGCGCTCAAAGTCACGCTTTAGCTCGCGCTGCACCTCCTGCCGAACAACACATGGTTAGTGGGGGAAAAACGAAAGATATGAATGCCAAAAAGATTCGTGCAAAAGAAACAAAAAGCTTTGTGAAAAACTCCAAAAAAAGCTAGGAAATACACCTTGGAGTTAGCAAGGAGCTTCTGGTCGAGGCCTAGTTTGAAGTAGCAGTGCATTTTTCGCTTGTAGCCTGCTAGAAGAGGCTCTAATGAAGCCTCGAGACGCGATGCTGCATGAAAGTAGATGCGGATCGCTTCCGACATAGATATTGCGAAAGGGTAAATGCGCTGAAGTGTGCTGGCAAACGTCTCGATGGTCGGAATCATTTTGAATCCGAGCAGAGACAGGCTGCGCACTTCCTTGAAAAGCTCGATTTGTTCCAGGTCAAAATTGACCTCGAGAACAAGCTCCTTGCGCCGAGTGGTCACGATCCGAAACACATTGGTCAAAAATGTTTCTGTGGTGAAGAGCGTCATCGCCTCTCTATTGGCCACCGACACTTCTTCCTGCCATTTTTTAAACCTACAATACCCAAGAACTGAACCGCGCGGCTCTGGATCGAGCTTATCTCGAAACGCATCGCCTTCGGATTTCAACTTTTGCCCTTCAGGGTGATCCTCCCACCCTTCCCCCAGCACATCTTGTAAGCGCCGCATATACGTCTGCCTTTGCCTCTCAATCTGTCTCGCCCATATGATCGAGCCAGCGAGCGGCGGCAAGTCACGAACAGCAGTCAATCGCGAGGCCTCGGACGCGGCGTATTGTCTTTTGAATTTTTCTTGCAGCGCCTTAACATCGTCTTTGACCTGAATGAGCAGCTTGTTCTGGTATTCTTGGATGGCTGATCGGATTTTCGGGCGGACCAGCAGGGGATTGAAGACGGAAAAAATACTGAAGCGATTTGTGGTGTTCAGTTGTTCAGCTTGCAAAGATATACACATGCAAAACGACACACCAACACCGACGTCGTTGCACAATCTCTCAAAATCACGTCGACATCAACACGGATACGATACCGTTTGGCATCTTTTACTGCTCCTAGACTATTGCGGGGATTATGCCATGACTCATTCACATGTGTGACATGACTCATTTATATTTTTAACACAACGCTTTCAGGTGTATGTGCCATGACTCATTCATGTGTGTGCCAAACAGGCACCTGAACATGCTTTTGGCATCCTTTGCCTCGCCTAGACTAGTATGGACGGCAACACACTGCAACACACAGCAACACACCGCAACACACTGCTCCACACTTGCAACACACACGAACCTGAGTATCCATGGCATTCTTCGCCTCGCCTAGACTACTGCGGACTGCAACACACTGCAACAAACAGCAACACACAACAACACACTGCAACACACTGAAACACACTGCAACAGACAGCAATACACAACAACACATCGCAACACACCGCACCTCACAGCACACACGGACCTGAACATGTCCTTGGCATCCTTCGCCTCGCCTAGACTATTGCGGAGGTTTGTCGTCATTTGCGTTTCAACTCTGTCGACCCGATCATTGTACTGTTCCATCACCGCGGCCCACACATCAAGACCTTCTTTCGACGCATCAAGAGCATCCACGGTCCGCACTAGCTCATACGCCTCTTTGAGCACTTCAAGCGCGTTTAATTGCACGTTTGAAAGACCTATTTTATTGATATATATACATACAAATATATATGTATATGTGTGAATATATATGTACACATAATGTATATATATATGCATATACATATAGACACCTATTGATGTATATATATATATATATATGTATATATATATATATATATACATATATGTATATATATGCATATATATATACATATATATATATGCATATATATATACAAATACATATTTTCACATGTATACATAAATATACATATGTAGAAGTGCTGAATATTGAGAGAGAGAGAGGGGAAAGCGAAAGAGCAAGAGAAAGAGTAAGAGTGAACGCGCACGCGAGAGAGAGAGCGAATTTATGAGAGAGAATGGATGAGAGAGAGAGAGCGCGAATGCTTGTGTGTGTTCGTGAACACAGACACAGACACACGCACAGACACAGACACAGACACAGACACAGACACCGACACGGCACACGCACATGCACAGACACAGACAGAGTCAAACACACACCCACACACACACACACACACACAGACATACACAAACACACACA
>Ga0105055_10008544_pt1 | contig 13298 bp, 7 predicted proteins | sample BON03_FD_78090 | JGI IMG/M metagenome (GOLD analysis project Ga0105055, IMG submission 78090) | Freshwater microbial communities from Lake Bonney liftoff mats and glacier meltwater in Antarctica - BON-03 | ecosystem: Environmental > Aquatic > Freshwater > Ice > Glacier meltwater | place: Lake...
CCGCGCCAACTGACTCGAATTCAAGACGCGAAACATAGCCACACATCAACCACTGAATGGGGGGGCTATTCCGCAGTTCCGAAGGACTCTTCAATCAGCTCCATGATCATTGAACAAAATGCTACACGAGGATGGAACTATCCTCCTATTCTCTTGGTAATCATGAGGGTTCTTTTCTCTTCAAAATATTTAGCGGTACTGGAATATGTACACATTTTACAAACCCATTCCCAATTTTTCCGATTGATGGCTTTTATCCGCTACTTGTAGTGTTTTATAATAATTGGTTTTGTTTGCATTTAGTAGTAGTATACCATTTTCAAACTTTCCGTGTGTCTGGTGCACTAGATACTTCACTATCGTCTGCACTTCAATTGTGAGTAAGAAGGGAGTACGGACGAAATTGAATTGAAATTAAAATTTGAAGGAAATCATTGAACAAAATTAAACTCGTTTTATCTTATCTTTCTTTCTTGAAAAAGAACTATACCAAACGTCCCTCACCCGCTATTACTATATATACTCGTTTAACCAGATTTGAACAACAAAATCGCAACCTGTCCAAGATAAAAGTAAATGAAGTGTTTGGTTTCGTGACTAAGAATGTTAGGTTTCACTTTCATAACTCTCATCCTACACTTACGTCACATAACTGCCAAAGTTTCTCCCGACAATGCAATGCCAAGTAGGGTTGTATTTCTTGTCAAACTCCTTCTTGATGAAAGCCGCAATATCCTTTTCGATGTTATACTTCTCAAGAGCTTGACTGGCGCAATCAACAGCATCTTGCTGCATGTCTTCGCTCATGTCGGCATTCTTGATGACAGCTTTCCTTTCAGACATTATTCTACACTGCAGTTTAGTATAAAGGATTTTAATAAATAGTTTGGTTTGTCGATCAGTATATAAACTGGTACGCTCCTACTCCCGCATTGCTTACCTACCTTGACTACCCTCTCCTCAACAGTTTCAAGTATGAATTAGATATGTTGTACTAGGGAGCAATTTTCATAATACTCAGGGTCTTGTGGCAGAGAGAATACCGAATTCCTTAATACAAAATCGCTCCATATGTATGGAGACTACCCTGATATCTCATGTGCCACTATTACCAGACTTAATGTAGTTTTATTTACGGTGAAACCGAAAGAACCGGGTTTTGTATGAGATACTATTATTAAACGATTATGTGACTACTAATACAAGACCCAAACGACTCAACGATTCAGTAATTGTAGTGGTGTGAATGAATTCCTTTAAAGCTATTTTATGTGAAATTCATTCAATGAAGTAACTGTCACAATAACGTCTTTTGAATAAAAAATAGAAGACTGATTTTCATTTTCAGATTTTGACATGATTTTCAATTTCGTAAAAAGGTCGACGTCAAGGGTCTACCTTTTTGTGTTTGTTCGAAACATGAATGAATCTGTTAGAGGAAACCTGTGTATGAATTAACCGTGTTGAAGCCATACAAGGGTTTGTTTGTGTTTATTGCTCACTTGAATCGTTGGATGTTTTCTAGACAGCTCATTAAAGGCCTGAGAGGGACACCAATAGCAGCAGCTGCTGTTGCTGTTGCTTCTACTACTGGAGTTGCTCTTTCAAATGACGACGTGCTCCATGCTCCGCACCATGACTGGACTCACCAAGGTCCATTGTCGGCGTTTGATGCCAAAGCTATTCGAAGAGGCCATCAAGTGTATTCTCAGATATGCGCCGCGTGCCATAGTCTTGAATTGGTTGCATATCGTACTCTAATAGGAGTGGCTTTTACAGAAGATGAAGTTAAAAACATGGCAGCTGAGCGTGATCACCTTGATGGCCCTGACGCAAGTGGAGAGATGTTTGAGCGACCCGGGAAACCATCGGACAAATTCCCTAGTCCATATAAGAACGAAGAGGAAGGACGAATGGCAAATGCGGGGGCTTATCCTCCTGATCTGTCGTTGATGACCAAAGCTCGACATTCAGGTGAGGATTACGTCTTCTCACTTCTTACTGGGTATCGTGAGCCTCCAGAGGGAGTTCACTTGCGCGAGGGGCTGTATTACAACCCGTACTTTCCAGGAGGAGCCATTGGAATGCCTAAACAATTAGAAGATGGCGCAGTGGAGTATGAAGACGGTACTCCTTCAACGGAGAGTCAAATGGCGAGTGATGTAGTCACTTTCTTGGCATGGGCTGCAGAACCTGAGCATGATGAGCGAAAGAGAGCAGGAGTTAAATGGGTTACTGCAATGTTGATTGCCGCAGCTGCAGCTGGGTTTGCTAAACGTCTAAGATTTGCTCCATTAAAAGCCAGAAAGCTGGAGTACTTTAAATAGGCTTTAATAATGTGAACATCAATTTTCTAAGACGTACTCTCTACTAATCTAATAGTAAAGTTCGTTCAAATGAATTTAAACTTGAATCGCTTTTGAAATTTTTTTCTTTTCTATCTTGTCAATTTGTTGTTAGCTCTATTGACAGCTGCCACAATGCACAATGCGTGGGTACGAGCAAATGCTGTATTCTTCTTCGGTCTGTCCGTGCTAGCAGGACTAGCCTCTCTTGCTGTAGTAAGTACACACCCATTTCAATATGTTCATCCTCTTATCGTACATAGCTGACCACATGGACACATCCTCCTCCACTCCCTGTTGTTAGCTTGATGAGAGTTCAAAAACTACAAGAATTGCGTAAAGGAAGGAATAATGCGCACAGAGCAGTAATGACCATAGATATTGATGTAGATATGACCCCTGTTTTTGAATGGCATGTGAAACAAGTGTTCTTTTTTGTTATGGTCGAGTATAAGGGGCTATCTAAGAGGAGGAATCAGGTGGTGATATATGATACAATCATAAGGGATAAAGATCAGGCACTTATTTCTCGAGAAGGAATAGTTAAATATCCATTGATTGACGAGAGCGAGGATTTAAGAGATGTTTCCGTGAGACTAAGATTGGGCTATGAAATATTTCCTCAATTTGGACCACTGGCTCTTTTTGGAACTGGAAGGAAAATTATTGACTTTCCCTCGAAAGATATCGGTACATGCAATTTCACCTTTCCAACCGTTTACACAAATTCCCGTTGATCGTTGTTTAATAATAATGCAGATTGTTTCATTTCAAAAACACTTGGACGGATAGCTATTCACATGGTTATCAGCACGTATTCTCCTTTAATATATGTTGCAAGCATGATATGACTATTGATAGCTAAGAAATCATTTTGAAAGTAAAATACTGAAATCAGGGGGACCTATACTAATAGTGTCTACTGGAGCACCGAGCCATTCAATTTAAGTTTGAAACATCACACTTTGTTGAATTGATTGATTGATAATGTCCAGTCGAGGTGGTTTTGGTGGTAGAGGGGCTCCTCGTGGTGGAGGTCGAGGTGGAGGTCGAGGTGGAGGTCGTGGTGGAGGTCGTGGTGGATTTGGCGGCCGCCGATTTGATGATGGCCCTCCAGATTTTGTTATTGAAGCAGGTAAATTCAGTCATTGCTCTGAAGAGCTTCTTGTGTTCACATCGACACTGGGGGATAAAATTCCATTCTTTAATTCACCTGCCTATCTTGAAAACAAGGAGCGAATTGGAACCACTGATGAAATATTCGGACCAATAAACGCAGTTATGTTTTCTGTGAAATTAAACGAAGGGTTTCAAGCCTCATCATTCAAGGTAGACGATAAAGTGTATATTAACTCTGAAAAAACATTGCCGTTATCGAGATTCCTTGATGAAGGTAAAGGTGGTGGAGGATCGAGAGGACGAGGTGGAGCACGGGGTGGAAGCAGAGGAGGAAGTAGAGGTAGAGGAGGAACAAGAGGAGGAGGTAGAGGAGGAAGCAGAGGAGGCTTCACTCCCCGTGGTGCGTCCAGAGGTCGAGGTGCTCCTAGAGGCCGAGGCAGAGGAGGATGGTAAATATATGTGACACACTGTTTGTATTTGTATCAATTATATATTTTCGATCCGAATATCGACTTACGAATAATTTAAACATATCATATATACACAATTATCATTTATACACAATTATTGTTGGAAATGAAACGCAAATTTGTTTTCTGCACGTTGGCTGAGCGTTGTATACTTAAAATTATTTTAAAAAGATCTTTTAAAATTCTTCCACTTTAAATGAAAAGTATCCTCCAAACTCTTTGAATACTTGGAGTCATATTGTGAATTAGATTCATCAGTATGATGTTGTCTCGGAAATTAAAAACTAAATTTGAAAAAAAAGGGGTTCCATTCTTGGTTGCGGTACGGTCCCCTTAGTATTGACGTTACAACAAGCGCATGTTTGACCTCTTCTGGTTCTGCATAACACCCTTTATCATCCTCCCGTCGATTTCTCTTGTTCTCGTTTTATTTATTGCAAGTGTAACGGAGGATAGTTTCTCTGTTTTTGCGCTATTATCAGGTTCCAAGTTTGAACTCCCACAAGTCCATGCAATTATTAATGACGCATTCCGAGATATAATTATCATTCTTGGATTATTGGTAACTTCATCATTTATAGTGTTACAAATGTTTGCTGCGAATTTTGTTCCACATACGATCTCGCTTTTTTTTCAAAGCCGTTATCTGTTTTATACTCTGGCATTTGTTTTGGTTGCTGGATTGTATTGCGTTGCTGTTAGTGTTATGCTTGTTCATGAAATATATACGTTCCCTGCTATCCTTGTTTGCTTGCTCCGATACTATGCGTTGGCTGTAACGATACCATACTTTTCATTTCTAGTCCATTTCTTGAATCCAGATACTCTTATATTGGAAATTCAAACCAATGCCATATCGCTTTTACAAACTGATAATAGAAATGTCACTGTTAAACAGAGCCACAAAATCCAGCCTGAATTCACAATTGCAAGTAACATATTCATTGAAGCCACTTCAAAGCAAGAAGAGTTCATGGACAAGATCGAGCTTCTAGGTGACATAGGACTTTCATCATTAAAGCAAAAGGATAAAGAAAATGCCAACAATGCGTTGTTTGCATTGTATTCAATCGTTTCGCAATTTTTGAGATTGAAGCAAAAATATTCAACGGCAAACTGGTTCATTATTTCACCCCAAGTTCGTCGTCGACCTGATTTTTCATCACTTTCAGATGAAGCTATACAAAAACTCTCTTCTCAAAGAGTTTGGGTTGAATGGAAGATATTTCACGTTTTCCAGCTTATTTTTGAATCTGCTTTAAAGATTCAAATGCCATCCATCTGCTTGTTGTCTGTGTTTTATACTAGGAAACTAGTTGAGCAGGCCGTACTGGAGATGGATGAAGCAGTATTCAATTTAGGAAATCGATTTATGAACACTTTTGTGAGGTTTTTAATCGATAATCGAGATATTCGATCTCTCAGTGCAGTTCTTCACGAATACAGAGAATTAAGTTGTCAAATACTCAAAGTCGGAAACAATGCACGTGCGTCTTATTCCAATCAAGAAGAGAAAGAAAAAAAAGATTCAGGAAGTATCTTGTTTGCCAATCGAGGATTTGCTTCTCAAGGAAAACGTGTTTCATCGATTTCAAAAGAGGCTCGAAATTGGAGTTTTCGAAAGTCAGGCATCTATTTAAAACCAGAAAAGCCCAACGATGAAACTCTATGTAGGAAACAATCAAAATTCTGTGATAATGCTGTTTATCGTATCGCATGTTATTGGCGATACTACTTCACGAAATGCCTTGAAAACAAACTAGATATAATTGCCGAGATTATAAGTCAAGATTTGCGTAAAATAATCGGAGAAGCGTTTTCAACAAACTGCCCAACACATCAAGATATTTTGAATGTTTTGCTGACTTTAGATGATGCAACCGCTCAAAAAGAAATCAATTCGAATACCTTGAAAGGTATTCGAATGTCTCAAATTCATTTGGCTGCTGATTACTTGAGCTGGGGTGAAGATTCGATAGCCAACCAGATATTCCAAGACATGAAAGAAACTCCTTTGGAAGTGCTGCATGAAATCTACCGTGATACGATGAATATAGATAAACGCGAATATTGGGAGATTTCTACCAGAATGAAGAATATGGGATTTTTAAATCCGAAGAAAAAGGTGCTATTAGAAAAGAAATTCTTTCCATTGTTCACTCAGCACAATTGTGAAGACATTTTGAATTTGGAAACAGATTTTGAATTCAAAAATGAAGTTCAGGCTGCTAAATGTTTAGCCGTATCTTTTCAAGGTCGAGAGATTGGCAAGAAAGTGAATGATACGGAAGCCCCTTCATTAAAAACAGATTCCAAGTTCAATCAAATGTTTGCGGAACTGAATTACAGGATGGTTTTTCTACTCTTTGCTTCGATTGGACTGTGGTTCTTAATTGTATTTGCACGTCCTGAATCAAAGCTGACTTCTCAACACGGCTATTACGTTATGAGTAACCTAGCTCTCGCCACGGTTTTACTGTATTCACTGATGTGTATAACATCTGTTATTATACTGCAAGTGGCTGCAAATCGGTTTAAAGTGCAGTCAAATATCCTGTTCTTTTTTAGAGATTCGGTTTTATACTCGATCTTGATATGTACCATCGGGACCTATCTTATGATATGTATTTCTGAAATATGGGTACACCAGGATTTTGTTCCGAAAAACAATTTCAAAATAGTTGTAGGTTTGTCAGGTTTGAATGTCGTATTCGTACTCGCATATTTTGTACGTTTCTTCAAGGTGCTCCAGTCCGACCGTGTGTTGAGTATCATCATTGAAAGAACCTTTGAATTTGTAGCTCAAGCATGCGATTCGGAAAACAGTGAAGTTATGAGCTCTGAATTAAATCAATTGCAATATGAAACTCAAAACAGTATGAAGATTATCACCGATTTTGCATTCGCATGTATCAGCCAACATGATCAAGAGAATATTTTTGCAGCAGTTTCTTCTCTCAAAAGTTTGCTTGGGAAATATCACGAAGTCAAAGACCGTCTTCCGAATTCGTGGCATCAAATTGGACCAAAACTGATTCAAACTTGTGACTTCATTGTTTTGTCGGCAACAAGACAGAGGCATGTTCAAACGTTTAGAATTTGGTTTGAATTCAAGATATTGAATCAGTACGGTGCTATATTTGATGAGTGTACAAACGCAAGAAAATATGATGTGTGTCAATTTATTGTGGTGGATCTGAGACATGTGGGGCTCGACATGATTGCTAGAAAGGATATAACTGCGTTTCAATTGCTCCTGACGTTCTTCAATACATTCTTACGCCGTTGTATTAGTATGAACCTAGAGGTATTAGCAGTTGCCTTAACCCAGCAGTACGTGTATCTCGCTGAATGCGTTGCTTTGAAAAGGAATGATGCTTGGGATGATGAAATCACGAATATTGCAACTTACTTGAAGTATTACAGCTCTCAAATTGCGGGGAATCTCAGTATTTACGCCTCGGTGATTCATGCTCTAGTTCAGGTTTGTGAAGTGACCTTTTTATCTGGATCTCTTGCTTCTTTTGATGTCCTCGAACTTATTTTACAGGATCGAAAAAGCATCAAGGAGAACAATGCAGTGATTCAACCATTGATTCGACTTGCCACTGTATATTTAATACATGGCAATAACGCATGTGCTAATATTATCGCCAAGTATGTTTCAAAATTTAATCCCGAAACGGTTTTAAATGCGTTTGAGGAAGTCTGTTCCTCCGACAGGGCAGAGTTCTGGGAAATTGGGGCTCATGGAATAGTGGTCGAATATTTGACAATAGAACAAGCTGGATTTCTTCCGGAGTTTCTGAACCTTGTAACAACCCCTTTTCCTGCAGCATTGATTCAAAAAGTTCATCACAAATCTGTTGTTTCAAAAAAGCTACTCGAAACATCAAGAAAGCAATCTGTAGTAGTTAGTAAACGTCACACTGAATTCGCAACCAATCATTGCGATGTATCTGCCACTTCAACAGAGGATGATTCAGATCAGGAACAAGGAAGCAACGATGCTTCTCCAGTTCTTGTAACTTCGCTTTTTCATAACGGAATTGGTGTGGTTGTACAGTCGTTCAGTATCAGTCTTGTTACAGTATCATTGTTAGTAGTATTAACTCTTTCAATAGACGGTGATCAAACATTGAGGTCATTTTCCGATGGATTACTGGAGGAGAAATCAGATACAACACAATTAGTATCTGGACTTTCCTTGGAAATGGTTTGTCGGTTATTTACAGTGGTAGTTATGTGTACTCTCATAGCGCTCCAAAAACTTCCTTCAAGAACCATGGGCCATATAACGATGCTTTATCAAAAATCATTCATTGGGACTATCTGGATTCTGCTTACTCTAACTGCGCTGTTGTCAATATGGAAATTACTGTATCTATCCTCGCACACCCCAGCTGTTGCTTTGGTTTTGATTATGTTGACTGCCATTTCACTTGTGAGTGTATTTCAATATTTCTCAGAATTCTTTATGTTTTTAGATGAAGGGATCATTCTTCAAAAGGTCATTGTTCTCAACTTCGGCATGTTGAAAAAGAAATTTAAAGCTGATCAATTTCTTCAGTGTATTGGGCGTGTTACTGACTTTTCATCCTGTTTGATACAACAAAATGACTCCACGAATTCCTCCAAGTACATAACCGCGCTTTCTAATTTGGCATTACAGGTATCCCAAGAGAAGTCCAAACTTCCAGATTCTTATTTTCGAATTTTTGAGGACCAAGCTGACATTTCAAATTCCTTCGACTTTTCGAATTTATCAGAGAGCTTCAAGGATCATCTTATTGAGGAAAAGATTTGGATGGAATGGAAAATTTTACGACAATTCTATTCATTGTATAAAGAAGCAATGGGTCATTCCAGTGATATCGGTTATAGAATTACAATCGCGACACTTCAGTTTGCTCAAGCAGCTTGCAAGAGAAGAGATTTTTCTACCCTCGACTTGTCCATTCGGTTTGTCAATACTTTTTTGAAAGAAGCATTGGTGACTTTCGACATTCGATTGGTGTTTAACATTCTCTTTCAATACCGTCAATTTGCTGAACATTTGATCGATCGATCATCACCTTTTATTGAAGCCTATGCTTTAGATATCGCATGCTACTTCAAATCATATTCCCAACTTGGGAGCAAATTAGGGATTCATTTTGTAGCAGAATTGATAGCTCATGATTTGTCCATGTTGTGCATGACGGCTGCTCTCAAAGACAGTAAATGCCAAGAGCCACTTTTTAAAATATTCCTCGGCTTATACAGAGACGACTATCCTCAATCTCACTTCGGTGTCAGAAAATCTCAAATTAAACTAGCGGCATTCTATATGAGATTGAGTGGAAAAGATTCATTTGTGGAAAATCTGTTTCAGCATATGAAAGATGAAGAACCTGAACTTTTGGTTAACGCTTTTAAAAGTCTCTGCGCTAAGGATGTATCGTCGACATTCTGGGAAGTAAATGAAAGAATGTATAATATCGACACCATGTCTAGTGACGACAAAGCTCTTGCTTTTGAATTTTTGAAAAGATTTCCTCAACATCTACAAGGCCTGGCTGCGAGGAAAAGCACAATTATCACCAAACCGAAAATACAACAAGTGGGTACTACAAAAAAAGATGATTTGCAAATACAACTGACTCTTGGAAGTTTTAATCGGTCTATCTCAAAACAAGCATTGCAAGAGAGCTGTTTCTTCAATGTCCATAATGCATCAGGTTATGATCTCATGCGTAATTCAAACGGAAGCGACAGCGTGGTATCTCCTCATAAAAATCCACCCGATGATTCAATAGGGAAATCTACTGAGAAGAAAGAACTCATGAGGCTCAACACTGTCATGTTTCTAGCTATCTTTGCCCTATCGCTGTTTTCTATTTTTCTATTTCAAGGAATCCTGGATTACTTAATAGATGGCAAAACCATCTTTGTGGTATCACACACCCCAGATGACATAATTCGAATATCTCGAAATCTTGGTAAGAGTGCTGGTATGATTTTATGTATTGCTTTGACACCTACATTAATTGTTCTTCAAATCAACTCCAAACATTTGCTGACGCCCTTGGCACAACAATTTTTTGGAGATCGAAAAGTCTATTTCATGTTTTGCACGTTTTCATCAATAGCTATTTACTTCATTGTGATTTTCTATTGTGCATCTCAAGGAGTCGTTCTGAAGTATTCTCCTGTTGTAGGTTGTGCCCTCGTATGTTTGGATATCATTCTTTTGTTCCCTTATTTCACATCGTTATTTCAGTTTCTCAATCCAGCCCGAGTTGTAAGGAGAATCATTCAAACTACATTGGAATGCATTCGAAAATGCTCCTCTTCTAGAAATGTTTCCGTTCAAATCATTTCTTCTGCTCAAGATAGTGTGAATCAAACAATGCAACAATTAGGATGTTTTGCAGGAGCAACAATAGTAGCCAAGGACAAATACAATGTGGAGTCGGTGATTCGTTCAATGTCATTCTTTATTCAGGAGTATCTCAAAATGAAGAACACTTTACCTAAAGAATGGTTTGATGCTACTCGTAAGAACATCAGTACATCAAAAGAATTCATAAGCATGGATTTTCAACAGCTAAGTTTGATAACCGAAGAAATGAATTGGGTGGAGACAAAATTACTCCGGCAGTTTCATAGTCTTTTTACGGATTCAATTTCATCCATGCAAGAAGGCTGTTTATTAATTGCCATAGAGAGTTTCAAACTTGGAGAATTGGCAATTTCGAGAAGAGACGACAGACTGATTAAAAGCGTGATGAATATATTCAACACTTATTTGCGAACTTGTCTAAGCCAAAAAGCAACAAGAACCATTTATAATGTACTGAATCAATACAAACAATTAGCGGAGCTCTTGGTGGTATCTTCAGGGGAAAATCCACAGTATTTAGAGCATGCAGTAACCGTTGCGAAATATCTTCGATATTACGCAGGAGTAGCATTTGACACCAACCAGATATTCGTACTTGAAATTATCGCCAATGACATTACGAGTATTTGTGAGACGAGTTATTTATTCGGCAATGATAATCTCGTATGTAGCGATAAAATCATGTCGATTCTAATGTCATTATTCCATCTTTTGAAGGACGGTGAGATGGGTCCGGTCCAAGAAGATTCAATATGTCGTTGCTGTTTAAAACTTGCTACTTTGTATATATATGGTGAAAGCCTAGCCCGAGCTCAAACAGTAATGAATATCATTGCACAATTTTGTTCGTTGCCAATAATTGAAGAGGCGTGTTCTACGATACAAGCTACTACTACCCAAGCGTTTTGGGAAGTCAATGATAGGGGAGGGAACTTCAATTATTTACATTGTGATCGAAGAAATCGAATCGTTGATGCCAAATTAATGCTTCCGTTAAAGCAGCAATCGGGATACCAATTTGGTTCCCATTCCTCTGTTAACGGAACAAGGTCAAGAAAGAGTTCAAGTTTGAATATTCCAATCCTATCTCGATATGTGGATATTCCAACATTGACTAGTGACTCGGATGGTGTTCTTCCAACAGCTTTTCAAAAAGCCAATCGTCGAGGAAGTGCTATGAATATTCACAGTATCATGTCAACAACCGAGTCTAGTAGCTTGTCTAGCAATTCGCCGGGAATGGGGCAAATGTGGCGGAATGCCATTTACGGAGTACCTGGAACATTAATGGTCATTGTTGGACTTTGCACCGCTGGAATTCTTGTAACATCTCCAGTACCTTTTAAAATGCTGCTATCAGATGATTATGCACGTGCAAGTGATAGCTTAAGCGCTGTAAGTGTTATTATGGTTACCTTTTTGAATGCAATCGTGACAGTGTCTACCATTGTGCTGCAGATTGCATCGAACAGGTATACACCTCAGATATCCTTGCTGTTCTTGAAAAACAGATTTATTGCTTGTAGTCTGTTGCTCTTTTTCGGTTCTACTATATTCATTCAAATACAATCTTCATCCATGTCGGAATTAGAATGTAGTAAGGCTGGATATATTTTATCTCTGCTCCTGACTTTACTTTGTTTTTCAGTCATGTTTCCCTACATTGCCCTACTTTTTAACTTCCTGAACACTTCCAAAATATTCAGAGAGATTTTGGATGACGGGCTTCAATCCGCTTTAACTGATTTCACTGAGCAAAAAATTGAATCAGGAGAAGCAGATCGAATACAAAGAAATGCAATTCAAACCGTGGAGCTTGTTTCAGAATTCACAGTGCAAGCATTACGAGTCAAGGACAAATACAGCAGTTTCCAAGGCATTGATCTTGTTTGTGGCTTTTTAGTTCAGTACATGGATGGAAAAAAGAAGTTGAAGTCCAACGAGTTGAATTTATGGATTGGAGAAGGAGTGGCACAAGATATTGATTTTGCAGGTTTATCAAGCTCAACATTAACGGACTTGGAGTCCCAGCTGAACTGGATCGAGTGGAAAGGGCTGCGCCAATTGCAAAAGATGTTCGAAGTCGCTAGTGTATCTTTCGGTGACGCTGTAGTAGGTATTACGCGCAGCGTGCGGTATATAGCCCAATGCGCTTTGGAAAACGAAGACCAGTCGAGCTGGGACTTAACCATCAAGTTCTTCAACACTTTTATACAGCATGCCATCGTCACTGGGAACGAAAAAGTGGCAGATTCAGTTTCAATGCAGTACTCACTTTTGCTCCGGTTTGCCTTCAACCACGCAGCTTTCTATGACCTTGTACAATATCATATCCACTATTCAAATCTAGCGGTAAATCGGTTACAGTATGGAAGTGCTGATAGAATCCTAGCTGATCTACGCACTGTAGCCATTGAATGTCTTGAACGAAATGATTCGGAGAAATTCGAATTCATATACCATCAGCTTGTGAATTTTGTTGTAGATTTTCCAGATGTTGACACCGTTGAAGATGTGCCTAGAATATTCCTAAGAATGATCATCAAATTTGCCGCCAGTTTATGCAAACTATCACCCAACGCAGCTGGAATGATATTTGAGAAGCTGAAATTGCTTAATTCAAAACTGCTTAAACGGCTGCAGTCGGATTTTAGATTCCTTTCTCAAAAAGATCAATGGGAAATTTCTGAAAGAGGAGAAACGGACTCTGAGCATGTTGAGGAATTGGAATTCTTCTTTGCCAAATTCCGGATTTAATGTTTCCTCCTCGATCGAAAATTCTTAACTCATTTATTATTCATTCTAAAGTACTAAGAAACTTTGCTGCTACAACCGAATAATAATCAATCTATTTTGCTATTAAGATGTAAGTATCAATCAGATACTCACGTGTACAAAGGATTAACTATTTCAAGTATGAATTAATATTAAACTAGACAAATGTGAATTCTAAATGAATGGTCCCAACATCCAGAACCA
>Ga0105055_10008545_pt1 | contig 13297 bp, 10 predicted proteins | sample BON03_FD_78090 | JGI IMG/M metagenome (GOLD analysis project Ga0105055, IMG submission 78090) | Freshwater microbial communities from Lake Bonney liftoff mats and glacier meltwater in Antarctica - BON-03 | ecosystem: Environmental > Aquatic > Freshwater > Ice > Glacier meltwater | place: Lake...
CCCACTTTGCTTTACCCTTTTCGAAGTGATATTGATAGATATTGCCCTCTTTGGGAAAGGGATTTTGGATCATGTAGTTGCCGCGCTCACCCTCCTCATTGTAAGGGGCTGGAACGGTGCCAGCAGTACACTCTTTGATGAAATCACTGAATTTTGTGCGTCCAGGAGCATCTACACTAGCACACACGCTCCAGGTCATGGTAAACAGGAAAATACCCTCGAGCTGCGCAGTGGCTTCTTTCTCAGTGAGCTTGTAGTTCTTTAACTCGCGGCCATCGCCGTACTCCTCGCCGTATTTGAAGTCTTCCATCATGCTGTCGATCATTTTCAGCATGGACCAGCCCATTTGGATGTCCGACGACGGCGAAACCTCCTTGAGCTCCCGTCGCAAGTACTTCAGGGCCGGTGGGACCAACCACTTGAACATGGACTCGATCATCTCCTTGTCATTCTGAGATACAGTTGCGGGTAGAGTGTTCAACCACGAACTCAAACTAGGATAGAGGCCTACTTGATGTGGCTCATAGTACACCATTCCACATCTGCTCACGGTGGCGGGCGAGGCAACTTCAAGATCCTGAGGTTCGAAAATCATGTTCATGGCTCCTGACATCTGGATAATTTCTCCACTGACTAGGCAGAGCTTCTTGTTGTCATCCAGCACTGTGTTGAATTTGGTCAGGTTAAATTTGGGTAGATTAGATCACGCGTGTGTCCAAAGATTACATCACGTGTGTGTCAAGAGATTACATTCGGCCTACATCTTGTTGTAATGCCCCACACGCACGCGCACGCGCAAGCGCACGCGCGCACTCACACACATACACAAACCTGTATTCATATTTTCAATCCAAATGGCATCAACAGGCCCATCAAACATGACCCATTTGCGCTCTGGTCCGCGGTCTTGGGCTGCAGTACGAAACTGAATGGCCAGGATGCCATCAGTCCACTCATTGGTGACAGGATCGGTTTGGCCATAAAGCTGTCCCATGGAAATACTCTTGGGATTCATGTGGAAAACTTTGACATGGTTCTCCTCATTTTGATCGAGGTCCTTGAGTCTTCCTAGTGTGTCTCGCAGAGTACGATAACTACACGTCTTGCCTGCGTACGAGAGACCGACAACCATCAAACCATGACGCACCACAATCATTTCGAACAGCTCGATCGTTTTCTGCAAAAAGTACTTTTCAGGCTGCAGATTGGCTTGCTCACAAGCCCAATTCATAGCTGCGAGCATATTGACGTAGTCAGGTTGTGGTAGTACCACGCCTGGGAAAAGATCCTTAGTGATACCCTCGAAAAGCGGCAAGTCATGAGACAAGAATTTTGGAAGATTGACGTCACGGATAGACCGGAGCATGAGAACCGATTCGGGCTGATCTCTGTAAGCCTGTTTCAAGTTACCCGCAGCACGGAGCACAGCCATGACGGCACGCATACCATAATCATAGTGAGTCTGTGAAGACAGCTGCTCACTACACAGCTTGTAGGTTGCCACGATCTTTCTAGCAAGTACTCTGCCCTCGCTGAAACCAAACGACATCAGCATGATCTCACCAATCATACCATAATCGGGAACCATCATTGCAACTGTGCGGAACAGCACTTTGAGGTTATCTGGAAGATCTGCGCGCCCAGCATACCCGGGATTCATGGTAATGAACACCGCACACGACTTATTAAGCTGGAGGTGACTGCCCTCGAAATCAAACTCTGTCTTGCCCTGCTGAACACTTCGCTGAATATGCATCACCTGCTGAGCGACTACGGAAAGGACCTCCAGCTGAATGCGATTGAACTCATCGAAACAAGCCCAGGCTCCGCAGCTTGCTACCCCCTTGAAGAATTTTCCCATTGCCAAGTAATCCAGGCCATCGGAACAATTGAAGACAACGCAGTAGTTGGAGACAGCCTTGGCCAGATCTTTCGTCGTCTCAGTTTTGCCCGTGCCCGCAGGGCCCTCGGGTGCACCGCCAAGGTAGAGCTGAAGCGCGCCCATGAGCGTTCTGTAACACCTATCAGTCAACGGCGTGACAACCAAACGGGAACTGACACCCAGGTATTCGTATCCATACATCAGACAGGCCGTGATCATCTTGCACGCGACCTGCTCATTTTCCCAAACGTATCGCATCTGCGACAGCCAGGAGAAATCCAAAGGGCTTGTGATGCCTTCATCCGCAAGAATTGCTGTCATGTCACGAGCATGCACATCAAGCACACACATGGCGCCAACAGCACTGCGCTGAAGTTTGGTCAAGTTGCCACGGACGAGTTCAACAATATCATCAAGCTGCTGAGTCAACTTGTCGCGGTACTTTGCCACACCCTTGCCACCTGGTTCGACAATGGCAGCCTCAGTCTCGGTAGTCCAAAACATTTGGCCGATACAAATCACCACCATACCAGGCCATTCACACGCCCACTGCGTCCTCACGTTTTCAGGATACGCCTGTCGAGCCTTCATGGTCTGATCTCGCACCGCCTCGCGCATGTACGCCTCTGTTTGGAGCAGCCATTTTTCTACGGCGCCTCTAGCCTCGGCAGGATTCAGTTTTCTGGGCCAGGGTACAAGCTCTTTTTCTGCGCTGATCATACCCTCGATAACGAGTTGGTCATTGAATTGCAGCTCGGAAATGGCCTCAAAGCACTTGCTCAGGTGCGGCTGGACCCTGAGAGGGTCTTTCGTTTCAGCAAGGATCGATAAAAGCTCATCGTTAGATAGGAAAAAAAAGCGCGAGAAGAACAAACGCTTCTCCTCCAGATAAGCATTGAGACCCTTATTGATGAGTTCGAGCAGGTCGAAGGATTCTTTGAGGTTATCGATTAATCCCTCAGTTCTTGAGAACGCCAGGACTTTGGGATTCTCTTGGCAGCGCGACACGGTAGAACGGACCATGCCGTCCACCTTGACGAAGCGCTCCGACTCCTTGGGCATCTGCTTCTTGATATCTTCAGATGCGAAAATGGGCTCTAGATACAGCCATTGCCCCTGCACCTTGAGCCAATAATCCAACACGTCTTGCGTCGTCTGGAGGAAAAAATCCCACTCCTTTGCTCGTGCCTCGAAGGCCTTGATATATGGAGAGGCCAACATGGTCTGTGTTTTGACAATCTGGTCATCCAAAATTGCCTGAATTTCGTCGACACACGCACCCGCAAGAATGCTGGTGCCTGTATCACGCCAAGAGGACATTTCGAAGACCATTTCTGTCCACTCGGAGAGCTGTTTGTCCAAGTTCTTCTCCAGAGAGTATTCCTTGCTGGCCCCCTCACTGACCTCCTCCATCTTTTGCAAATAGCATCCTAGATTCTTTTCTACCATGTCCTGCAAGCTGGTTCTTTCATGGGGTTTGATCGAAAAGCCGACAATGTCTGAAAAGGAATCCCAATGGCGTTCTCGAAGGCCCCCGTTACACAAAATAGTCACAAGCGGCACTTGCGGCTTGAATTTTCCAATCAAATCCTTCATCGAGGTAGAAAGAGCCAATCCGTTTTGTTTCTCACCCCATGTCTTTTGGAACTTGTAGGCTGTGCGCCATGCAGCATCCACATCTTCTTCAACTTTTTCGGGATTGAGATCGAGAATGGGACCGTTCAACCATTTATCCACATTCTGTTGTGATTCGTGTACTGCTCGGAAGAGGCCCTCATAGGGTTCAAGCGTAGTCAGATTTTGCTCGACCTGCGGGTTGACGGTGGCGTTCCAGCCAAAGATTTCCTCCTGCGAGTTGATCGCTTCGAGCTCTTCACCCAACGCTTCCAGGTCCTGCTTGACTTTGACGGCACTTTGAAGATAAGTGCCGACCAGCCTGGGGTCTCCAAGACCATCCAGTCCTCCAATCGTTTCTGTTGTGGAGGCAAGATCGTCCTCGAATTTCTTCTGACGACTACGCAGGCCTTCTTCCATTTTCTCTTCCTGTCCCAGAATACGATCCAAGGATCCGTTGATGACAGGTTGGATCTTTTCAGGCCACATGTAAGTCCTGGTGTTGATATGCATGTCTTCATCGGGAATTTCCTTTCCAAGATTGTGCAGAAAGTCCACGCGCTTCGAAATTTTCAGGATCTTGTCGTGCAGAACTTTTTGCTCCTTGCCAACACCTTCAAGGAATGTCTTCAGAGCCTTCATTTCGTGTGACTCCTTCGGCTTTTCCATAGCACGCGAATTCATCTGCTCGAACCGCATACAAACTTCATTCATTTCGTCCATATTGTCGGCCAGTACCTGAGAAAGGAGAATCTCGGCCATCTGCAACGCCTTCGCGGCGATTCCTCGTTTCACAGGTTCCGTCTGCACGACAAAAAGGCCCATATACACTTCGTTCACAGTGACATCGACAACATCAGTTGCGGCTTTGCGAAACTTCTCGATGTCGAGTTGGTACTGCTCCAGGGAATTTTTGGCAGCTTTGTAGTCTTCGCCAAGCTTGTAAGGGTCGAGATTGAGCAGGTTATAGTATTCGTGCACAAATGCCTCGTACATTTCCACAATCTTGCGCGGGCCCTCCATGTTGACTGTTACTACTTGGCGGACTCGCTCTTTGGCCTCAACGATGGACTCCTCATCGGTTCGCGCAACCCTGAGGCCATTGCCGTTGTCTACTGCCTCCATAAGCTGCGATGTGATCCCAGCAGAATCAGTTCTGATCTGTTCTTCTGTGATCTCGGCATCGGGATCCGCGGGAGTGTCTTTGTTATTGAAAGGCGAATAATCAGGCAAAATGCTCGTGTCAAGGGGAGGAAATCCATCCACAGCACCTATTGCATGATCCAGAACAGAGCGCAACGTCGTATCTATCTCCTCCAGACCAGGGACGATGCGAATGTGATTGCCACTGACTTGGAGCTTCACGGTAAGTGCCGGCATGATTTTCACATCGTTTTTGCCTTGGGAGGCAAGTGCCACAAGCTCTGGATCAATGGGATAAAACGATTCGTAGAATTCCGACATGCTTGTGCAGGTTGACTCTACCAGGCCTCGCAGCTGGCGTGTCATAAGCACCGCAACAGATCTGAACACTTGTTCCTTGGCTAGCACCAGCTCTACAAGGGCTTCATCGTCAGGTGGGTTCAGAAAGGTTTCCACAACCTTAGGATACCACTTCTTGCGAAGGGAATTACGGACATTGTCACTATGCTCAAGCTGTGCCACCTTGTAGCGATCAATCTCCGAGGTACGGTGCGAACCATCCAGCCGAATATCAAGCAGCAGCGTGCTTTCGTACGCCTGCCACGTGTTCTGGAGCTCCAGCGCACAACAGTTGAAGGAAAACAACCTATTTGTCATGATATCACGTGCGAACTGCACTGATCGAGACCAAGACTGTGGTGGCGTGTTGATTCCTGCGTGCATGCATTCACCAAAATCGAATTCTAAACGTCGATGTTTAGCAGCCTCGAAGGGAGTAATTACCACACCAAGGCGCTTCCTCTCGTCCTGGTTCTTGAGTATATAGTCTCCAACGCTCTTTTGCACACATTCATAGTACATTTCGTTCATTTCTGATAGCATGTCATCTACCATATCGTCCACCAGCTGCATCGTATGTATTCACGTTAATACCGTCACACAAAACACGATATTTGCAAAAAACATGACTTTTGCCTTGATCGCATGTTTGAGGTTTAGATATGCCTGGAGCAAAAAATTGGACTCCAGTATGACAAAACGATGAACTCGCCGAAAAGCAAAAATTGGTAGCAATCCCGCATCAGCAAAGCTTTCAAATATCACACGGATAGATTATCTCACATATTTGGGGATCGCCGGGAAAGAATCAATATTGGCCATGCCTGCCATGCACCAAACAAAAACAGAAAAATTACTCCACGACGGTTCTAAACAAGCCAAGTGAATGTGTGCAGGAGACTTGCCACTCAAAAGCACGGAGATATTACCACAGACATTGTAAATCCATTCTTGCTTGATAGGTGCAATTGTCTCCTTGTCCACGCTGTCCAAAAGACCGTAGAATCGCTGCCAGTTATGAGTCGTAACGTGTCAAAACTAGGTCATGATAATGAAACACTCACTCCTCTTCACGCCCTCACCGTTGTTGTAGCATATATTCCGACCTATTTCGACAGTAATGATTTCCCAAATTCGCAATCTGCAGGTGCGCGGCGGCGAGGCCCACTGCGCTGAAGCTGCCGTGCTTCAGTGACGCGCGGCAGCTTCGGCGCGGTGCACCTCGCCGCCGCGCGCCCAACGCATCGCGCCACGAATTTCATTCGACACCGGAGGGTAGAACATTGGTCTGGGTATGAAAGATGGTTGCTGCTGCACCAGGGGTGGAAGCGATGCGAATCTCAAAAATGCCCCTGGGCCGTCCCTCTAAACATATTTAGACTTGTCATGCAACTCCCCACAACACCCCCTCGTAGCTCCTGTGTATCTCACGTGGTACCGGGCATGACGAGGAGACTCTCGTATTTGTCGTACTTTCGCCCCAGCCTCTCGAAAACTGGAACGGACGGTAGTTCCGTTCCAATTTTTTTGGAGATTCAATTGGTCGAGCTGACGCTCACGGGGTATTTTTGAGATTTGCATTTCGGAGACTCAATTTGTGCGAGTTGAGGCTCACCTCATGAGAATCAGCTTCAATATCGCTCATAGGTCGAATTTCATCGTCCATCGCCAGTGGCAGCTCACGCTGTCTTGAAAATGCAGCGCTGGCATCTGCTGGCTCCTCCTGGTCCTCCTGCAATCCAACACGATTATTGGGAGCACATGACATAAGGAAGATGAATGCTGCAACAACTTGATTTTCCTTCCCTTTACAGTGTCCAGAAAGTGTGACTGTGTTTCATGAACAAGGCGAGCAAAATCCACCTCATCTAGAAAACCGTAAGGCATCTCAGAGTAAGATTGCTCGATCAATCGCGTCTTCCCAGGCATGGGCGAAGAAAAGGATGAGCCCTTGATCTTTTCTTTCACTGCAGTCTTGGTGAGCGTGATGGCAGATGGTGTGTAGTAGGCACCAATTCTGTTATCAAGTTGACCCCGTCAGATCCAGTCCTGCCGGTTTCTAGAAAAGACCACAGAGCAAAGAAATCTGTGCCAGCCTTACCTGTCGCTTGGACTGCGGAAGAGAAAGTCATGCTCATACTTTGTCGCCGCAAGAGTCATAGCACACGTGTTGAATGGATTCCCACTTTGCGGTGCCTGCGGTGCTCTGTATTCAGTATGGGGGGTGGTGTGCATTTGCAAACACACAAAAGCAGCTGACAGACGAGTCTGTAGATCACAGCAGCTGAGGGAAGGATGCACATAACACCCCGACCGCGAGATGCGTGCGTGCGCGACTGCCTGTGCCCCTGCATGCCAGCTGACCTGGGAGCCGTTGAAGGCAGTGGCCAAGGATGAGACTGAACCCTTGGACATTTGTGGGACCCCACCACTGCCCGCAAATATGGCAGACGGCTGCTTGAATGGCTTAAAAGGTGAGCATGCTTGCGCTCCGATCGGTGCCCCTGACGAAATCCGGATGTGGTTTGGCCGAGCCCCGCTGCCACCGCCATTGTCGTACCGCCCACCTTCAACGGGCGGTGCCATGGTGGCCGGACGAGCCTGAGCGCGCGGCGCTCAGCACCGTCAACGGAATATTGCTCTCCACAGCCACTGGCAGGTTGCGATACCCTTGGATGGGTTGTGCGTGTGCTTTCAGCCGACAAGCGCCCGACGATGTCGAACCGTTTGAACTGAGTTCTATAGAACTGAGTTCAACGAGCAAAAACTCGAGTGTGCTCATGTCACAACACCCCGGGACCGTAACGATTCCCCAATATCGGGTTAATCAGAGTGAGCTTGAGTTGTCTGACAGTGACAGCAGTGTTGCCTCCATCCTTGGCGTGTGCCTGAATGGATTTGATGGAGACGCTTTGATGTCGGATGTAGAAGAAGCGCAAGACGACATTCAGGTAGGTGCGGCCGCGGGGGTCAATAACCCCAGTGACATGACGTGGCGCACGACAGGGTGGAGTGCTGGAAGAGAAGATTTGGCGAAGACTAAGGAGGCAAAAAGGGCAGGTTCACTGGCAGGCAAGACAGTCACTTCCAACCAGCACGGAGCTGCGCTTAGTGAAAATGATGTTCAGGGACCTCAGGGGGGTGGGGGACTGGGGGTGGAGACAAAGTGAATGGGACTTCTGTGACCCTGACTGCGGCTCAGAAAAAGGAGAAGAAAAGACTACAGAACAAGGAAAAAATTTATAAGAGCCCAAGCAGTACTGATCGGAAGGACCGAGTTGGTGTCAGCCACCACAACCGTGACCGCACTACACGGCACCTTGAGAACCTCTCAAAACTTTAACACTAACAGAAGTTTCCGCACAAATTCCTTTGTGGTTTGAAAGGTGGTGACAAATTCATAAACCATCTGATTTACGCGGTGTCTGTCCCCTTATGTTCCTCTCAGAGCCACCTGCGGGCTCACGCCTAGTTGGAGTGCCGAGTGTGAATCCCCGACCTTGGCGCTTTACCAATAATAGCATCGGTCTCCCCCATGCACCTTCCTTGTCTGTTTGCCTGTTTTTATGAGTCTGTGTTGTGTGTGTATGTTTTCTTCTCTACCTGTCTTTCTACCTGTGTTCTGCGCGCTGTGTGTTTTGTGTGCGATTCTGTATCCATAACCACCTTTTGTTTTCTTTCTCCTTTCTCTACAAATTTAATAGACACCTATGTCACGGTGCTTGTTGATGTACGCACAAATCTGCGAATATGCCTAAATTCTTTCTCCATCCACATCTTCATTTCTCTACTTCCTACGTACGTGTATATGAACATGTATATGCATTTTCCTCCTCTTCTATATTCATACATACTTTTCGCCATATTCAAATGTATGTTTTGTAGTCTGAACATGTATATACATTTTCCTCCTCTTCTATATTCATACATACTTTTCGCCATATTCATATGTATGTTTTGTGGTCTGAACATGTATATGCATTTTTCTCCTCTTCTATATTCATACATACTTTTCGCCATATTCATATGTATGTTTTGTGGTCTGTTCTATATTCACAACCACCTTTTTCTTTTCTCTTTCTTGTTCCAAAAATCTGATAGACACCTATGTCACGGTGCCTATCAATGTATGCATGACCCTGCTCATATACCTAGACTTCCTGCCCATCTGTATCTTCATTTCTTTAACTCCTGCAAATATGTATCTAAAAATTTATTGACATTCTCCCTCCTCTTCCATATCCGTACACATTTATCGATATGTTCATGTGTATGGTTTGTGTAATGATCTGTATTTTTTACCTTCTTCTAGTTTTGTTTCTTCTTTTGCTAGAAACCTAATACACACCTATGGAAAGGTACCAATTGATTTACTCCTAACCTTGCTTACATCGTTGTCCTCTGCTCAGGCTTCCTGCTGCATTTCCATTTATGTGATTCACACATACGCGTGATTCCACTTGTGTACGCACTTCCCTCCTCTTCCATTCTCAAGCACATTTATCGCCATATGTATATGTATACATGTTTCGACTATTCTGTAATGTCTCCTCATAATCTATATACTACAATTATAAGGCGTCTCTGTGTGCCTGCTTGTACAAGCTGCTCCCGTGCTCACGTATGGACGCCTACACCATGCGCAATATTACAATTAGAATGATTTGAATACACCACGAAATATATAAAGAAACATACAAACAATATGTCATACATCAAATAAATATAACTTGCAGGTATTCCATAAAATAATAACATATATAAACACAAAAATCAATACATACGACTACCTGAAAAAGGGGAAAAAAAAATCGAATCAGAAACAAAAATAAAACAGAATCATAAAACAGAAAAAATACAGTAAATGAAAATAAACAGAATTATTGTTTCACATGTGTGTGATGATTCTCTACTCCGTGTTTCTTGATGTGTATGATGTTCTCTGTCCTGTTTATTTGAATACATGTGTACGCGTTTGCGATTCATTTCATGGTCCATTGCAGGACTGCCTTTGAGTCAGGCGCTTCCGGGCTACCGTATCACTGCACCTCCATCTGTGTGCGTTCCTGATGTAATTGGCGCGCTAGCTGTGTCGATTCAACAACAAAAATAAAAATAAATAAAATAAAATAAAGCAACTCACATGGTGCCTTGTCCGAAGCGAGCGCCTGCAGCTGCGAAGACTGCAGGCCGCCAGTAACAATACAATACAATACAGCCTACCAGGTAAGCCAAACTGCGATGCGGTGACGCCAGCACGCTTTAACGCCTGCCACTCTGCCTTGTTCACTAAGTAGGCGTAGGAGACGCGTGCTGTGCGCGCACTCACACAACGCATGCGCGCGCACACATCACACGCACTTCGCCTGCCCGCCTGCTGTCGCTGCGGCGTCGCGCCACTGTGTGCAGTGCGTCTGCCACGCTATTTTGAGCCCTGTCTGTGGTGAAGGCATAGGTGTAGGGAGCAGGCGCGAGCCCTGCTGGCTTGTACTGTTGCCTGACGCCACCTGCTGCCATCGCTTGCTATATCTGCTACCACCGCATGCTCTGCGAAAACCAAGCCCTGAGGTCGATCGGGTTTTCAGGACATCCTGGGGAGAGATGTGAACAATCAGACGTTGGCTGGTGTGGTCTCTCTCTGGAGCACGAAATTGCAACGTATCACAAGTGGAATAAAAACCCTTCGAGTAGTGCCCAAGACTGTGAAGTGGGATGACACCCACAAGCTTGCATGCTGTTGAGAATTTCTAGTTTTGTCCAATTCGAAACATCAGTTGAACCTCTCATCCACTTATTCCGACGCTTGTGACGATGATGCTGGCCCCCACTGACATGCAGTAGTCCTATCTCACAATAAATTTGCGCTGCGCCTACGATAGTTTATGTGACCCTCCTTGGCCCTGTCCCTTTGTGAATTTGTAACATGTATGCGAGCGCTAATATCCTCCCCTGTTCCCGCAGAAATTAGCAGGCCTGGACAACCAGTCTTTCCATAACTGGGTTCACCACTCGTGCTTTCCGCCGTCTCCTCCCTGACAATATCCAGCACCTTGTCGTTGGGGGCTACCTGATGTTTCCGAACCCGCGCGTGATAGAATGTTCCAATGACATCGTGTTCTTGTTCCCACCTCCACATCTTTTGTATCACCTGCCTGCCCCTCTCCCTGACTATTCTATTATAATTGTAGGTGTTGTGAGCGTGTGGATTGTCTTGTTCATGTGACAGGTGAGGTTGAATCGCAAGACCCAGCTTCAAACTCCTAGATGAGGCAACACTCCCAGATGACTCTAAAGGTTCCCGGCACCTGGAGATGATCACACCTGGTCAGCAACGACACACGTCAAAGCGGCATAGCTGCACATACACACGCCCCCCAGGTGGGCAGGGCCCACAGGAGGCTGCCAATGCTGCGAATACTCCCAAATGAGTGTAAATTCGTCAATATCCTGGCCAGAAGGAACATTGGTTCTGCTCTGCTGCAGGGTCAACAGGCTCATTATCTTCCTTTGTCATATTGTACGCTTCATTGTGGTCAGACAATGGGAAAGGGTTGTCTGTGGGTCCTATATTTCTCTGGTTGTCCTTCGTTTTTTGGGTTTTGACGAACAAGTGTTGCTTTGTTTTCGTCATTGGTGCAGGAGCATATGACGTACCCTTGGAACCCCAGTACCCAAGGAATCTGGCCATTATTCAGGACCGTCACCAATGAGTCTGAACGAACTTTGGTTCTGCCCAGACACGGAGCCGCCAGGGCTCTGTCCCTGGTTGTCAACGGCGTTAGTTGTGGGTCTGTTCGAGGAGGAAGAGGAGGGGATAGGTAAAGCCAGCGACGGGATGCGCGGCAAGCGGAGGGATTTTAGCCCAGGAGCATCCGCGCACCACTCGCAATCAGGCAGAGTCCATACCAATTTTTTAAAATTTGTGGCACCTTTGTTTTTCCCCTTTTTTTTGGTGTGCAAAATCGGACGTGAGATGACAAGATGCAGGGTGAGGATCTGGCCACCCCAGGTTCTTGGGCGCGCGACAAGTGGAGGGGACTAAGCCACATAGCTCGCGCCACTCGCCTTACCTTTGCGTCCAGCTCATTTTTTTCTTTCAAAAAGTGCGCCGACAAGGAAGCCTGGGAAGTCAGCGCACCTTTTTTCAAACAAAAAGCAAGTCGGCCCACCTTGTTGAAAAAAAATTAATTTTTTTTTCCTTCGTCGGCGTCGGCGCATAACAAAACCCGAGTGGCGCGTGGCAGCTCCGGGGCAAGCCCCTTCGCTTGCTGCGCGCCCAGGGGGGACTTGCCCAGGGGGGACTCGGCGATGTGGCACGTTGGCGATCCATTTCGTGGGCCCAGGTACATGCTCCTTGCTTGGTCCACCTTTGAGGAAACCCCGGGACCGTAACGATCCCCCAATATCGTTCAAATTAAACAATGTAACACACACACGGTTCCCGTCTTCAAAAAAAAATCTCGAATGGGTATTTGTCAATGTTTATTCGGGGTGCGCCAGTGCCACCAGACGTTCGAGTACTAGTACTCTGCGAGCTTTCACCAATTCGAAAAAAGAAAAGTCATGGTTTGCTTGCGCGCCCAGTGTGGTCATCCCCCCTCAGGTTAGTAAGCTTGGTTGCAACCCCTTGTTGTACTAACAGCATCCCCCGATGACCAACATGTCCGCTCAGCGGGCGCCACCAGATTTTCGTTGATCTGACGAGATTTGAAAAATAAACAGATTGTGAGTTGCGCAAATCACTTGCTTGGTTCTCCCAGAGCCCATCAACATCCCTTCACCCAAAACCACCTCATTTTGGCCCTTGTCCAAGTGGATCTCATCTCCCGTCTCTAGCAAACCCAACCAGAACGTCCAAACACAATAATACGCCCAAGGGTTGAATTCATCACTCAGAGCGGTCCCCAAAACTCCGGTGCTCGGACTGGAGGTAAGCGATAAAGCTCTGTGACGACACGTCCACGAACTAGATCGTTCGTGGGCGGCCCGTGACGCGCGACAGTAGATCTTGTTTGTGGGCGTGTCGTCACGATGCTTCATCGCTGACGCCCACGGAAAAGATCTCCTGTCGCGCGCCACGGACCGCCCACAAACGAGATCGGATCACACACGGGATGGTTTGAGAGTAGAGTTTTTATTGAAAACTGAAAGTGGGTATCTAAGGGATGCGGAAGTTACTTTGTTCACCCTGGCAACCCCTTAGCATTCCCTTCGCTTTAACACCCATTGGTCAGCTCCACCAGTCTCCGCCCTCGCCCGTTCCGGGGGACCTAGGAAGATGTCCCAGTCACCAGTCTCACGCAACTCGAACATAGAGAG
>Ga0105055_10008546_pt1 | contig 13297 bp, 6 predicted proteins | sample BON03_FD_78090 | JGI IMG/M metagenome (GOLD analysis project Ga0105055, IMG submission 78090) | Freshwater microbial communities from Lake Bonney liftoff mats and glacier meltwater in Antarctica - BON-03 | ecosystem: Environmental > Aquatic > Freshwater > Ice > Glacier meltwater | place: Lake...
AGATTGCGGCCGTGGCAGTATGCACCTACTGGACAAGGAAGACACTCTACCCCTGATTTTCCGTGAACGTTATAGTAGCCGTGCTCGCATTCGCAGAATGAAATATCAGGAGCTACTTGTACTCTTGCCCTGGTGTTGACAGGGCAGTCTTTACAGGTAAATGATCCAGTAGCGAGGGTCCAGTGTTTAGAGCCGCATTCCCAACATTCAAATAGGCCTGAAAAAGGAGCATGAGTGCCTTCCGGGCAGGCTGAACATGAAACCTGGCTCTCCAAAGCGTTGAAAGTACCTTCTGGACACAATTTACATTTTTCAGCACCGGGCTTTGGATTGAAGGATCCGGGAGGGCATGGCGTGCAAGACTTGGCAGCTGAGCCACCTTGATATGTTCCTGCAGGACATGCATGGCAAGTGTATTCTATTGCAGAGTCTTCTCCATACGTTCCAGTCGGACATGCCTTGCACTGCAACGTGGGCAGATCACATGTGAAGCCTGTTTTGCATCGAACATCAATTGTCACCTTGTGCGTGCGCGAATATTGATTATCCCCAGTGCCTGAATTTTTGACTCTGTATTCAAATTCATCGTACGGCCTCCCACAACCATTCATTGACGACGTTCGATATTTGAGAATGCCATTGTAACTAACAAGAGTGGCTGTCGCGGCTTGCCCATCGCTCAATACGACGCTACCTCGCACTGGCGTCCTTGCAATCTCGATGTCAAATGTGCTCACTTTCTGTGGTCCATCGCCATTCAATCCTGGATGAACTCCAGGCGTCGAAATCACCACCTCGGATGTTGCTGTCCCTAAGACCTGACTGGCAACTACACTCGTCGCGAGCGGCAAATCATTCTTGGCTCGCACTATGATATCAACATTTACAACGGGCGACCAGTGTCGCTGCAGAGAAAACTGCGACGACGATCTTAGCGCTCCTCCGGCATGATCCTGGACTCGAAATTTGAATGTATCCGTTCCGGCATAATTATTGTCAGGAACGTACACAACACGACGATCTCGCGCAGTCACGGATCCTTTGGATCGCTGGGTTTTGCCCCCCCACACTCTGACGCGATGAACTTTCTCAAGGAAGTTCGGCGTTTCTTCGCCAAATACTCGCATATTTGCACCGCATGCCTCTATTCTGAGCCTTGTAGTCTGAAACAACGTGTCAGCAAACACAGGGCTCATTCTGTCATATTCAGCCTGCGCTTGGTGAGGTAGACCCCTGAAAAGCTCAAACCATCGCTCAGTTTCCTCCGTAATTGTGGCTCGCTGCTCACCTCGAACGTAACCAGTTCCATTCCAAGTCTTTTGGCACGAAGTTTGATCATTGTAAGCTCCTGTGGCTTGGCCGCAATCTACTCTCAAAAATGAAAAACTCTGCTCCGCCCGCCACTTGCCACTATCTACAAAATGAATCCCATCCTCGTACTCCTTATAATTGAGTCCCTGATAGGTCACTTTTGTATCTGCCACCTCAAAATCTTGCAACACATTTCCAACAGAATTATAATCATACGAGATGTGTTCGAATTGTCGTTCTCTTTGAGCAAGAAAACGAAAAGGTGTGTCTGATCTAATAGGATAAAACAAATCGATGTCGGTAACGAAAATAGGTGACTTGAGCAAAAGGTCAGCTGCAATTGAGCCACGGATTCCGCATAGCTTTCTGAAATTATCTGCCTTATCGGGATCAAAATCGTACGATCCGAATCCATATCCATGCGACAGAACAGTAGACGTATTGGCGTGGTTGCGGGTGGTCCGCTGCACCTCTGGGTCATCCGAGTCTAGCACGCGCAGGACAGCCGTGATTCCATCGTCGATAGCACCTTCCAGGTCTACACGTACATCAGCCCATTGAGGCTCCGTCTCGTTGATTCTGCTGAATCTCTCTCCTAGCTGACATGGAGAGCTGCTGCTTTCAGCGATGCACTGATACAGCGTTCCGTGCACAGGAAATTCTGTGATATACATTGCTGGGGTTCTAACGTCGTCGACATCACTGGCAACAAGCTTTACTTCCTTGAATGTATCTTCGTCGGTAACGATCGATGCATCGAAGGCCACTGGCCTGTTATTTATCGACCTCACTTGAATGTCAACCGTTGCGTTTACCACCTGACCCTGTGGGTGTTTTAAGCGCCAATAAAACTGGCTCGTTCCACTCATCTCTATTCCCATGTCGTAAATCACAAACATCCCATCACGTGCATGCTGAAAGCCCGGACGCACAAAAATATCAACCGTACTCTCGACGAGCGAATCTCTTCGTGTAATTGGATCGCCCTTCTTGAAGCAGAATTGACCAATCTTGGATACGTCGCATGGCCTCAATCCTGGTAGATCAGTGTTGAGAGGATATTTTGAATCTTCTAGAAGGCGATTCATTTTAGGAAAACTGGGTCTTGTTGGGCAGACGCACTCCCGGTCAAACTCGGTTTCATTGTCTTTTCGGGTTAGACGCACTGCCTGGTAAAGGATCCCATTCGATGGTGGATCTGCAAAGACAGAAAAGGGAGAATTAAGAACATTTGTGCCCCGGTCAAAGTCCACCACGTGAAGTTGGATCAGCATGGCACTGCTTTCTTCCCAAATAATGGATGTGTTCAACGGGAGGGCGAGCTTCTCATAGACAATTTGGATCCAGACGTGTATAAATGGAGTGGGAAAATCGGGATTGGCCTGAGCTACTAGGGCGTCGAGAAGCGGCAGCTCGTCGTAGAAGCGAACTATAAATTCGTCCTTGATCGTGTCTTGTAGAATAAGTTTGCCCTCAGAGTCTTTGATGTAGTATTTAGCCTCGCGTAGATGCTCAGGATAGTACCAGATCGTGTGTTTCTCATTTGACCAATAAACAGTTTCGAATCCACTTTCAGGGTACATGGAAAATGGTCCCACAAATGACTTTGTAGTGACTTGAGTTGGTTTCGGGTGTGGGTTCGAAACATCTGTCATCCAACCCATGTCTCGATGGCATCCCCATTTACACGGCCGTGGCTTGACGCCGGCACAGTTCACCTCAGCACCCGGCTGCGTACATGCAACCTCGTAAAAAACCGGCAGTCCATTTTTGACGGCAAAGGCGCCGTTATTTTGCTGCATATCAAAGCCTGCAAAGTCACCCGTCGTGGTGGCTTTACCCTGGGAAATAATTGGCCTGTAGCATTTGTTCAAGTTGCCAGCGACATCTCCCGGCGAACCAGCACACGTACAATTCGCACTGTCCACAGCAAGATCTGGCATTTTTTCATATGTCCAATCGTATCCCCTCCCCATTGACTCGACATCAATTCTTTGAATAGCACCCGCAACATTAACCTGTGAGATAGTTGCCAACAGGCCCGAGCCGTATGGATCGCTGGCTGTTATTTTTTGTCCTACACGGCAACCTGCTGTCTGGAAAGTAGAAAATGTGAAAAATCCGATGATACTTCCCCGACAACCTTCTGGCCGATATTTAACATACGCTTTCTTCGAAGTAGCTGACGAAATTTGCACCACAGTCTCCACCGAGTCGCAGTCATCTGCCCCTTGATATAGCGTTCCAAATCGTGCTTTCTCCTCAATTCTGCTGAAAATCCCGGTCGAAGGAGTATCTGGATCGAAAACCAAGTCCAACAGGTTAATAGGAATTCGCTGCGTGCTGTCCGGCACAACAATTTGGACTGTGCGCGAGCCCCAAATAGGGGCGGTTGACGGCACACGCAGAGGCGCCCATTGAAAAATACCACCACCGAGCTGGCCAGGATACCTGCATCTCTGGTCACACATTGTGTCATCAATGGGAGATTCATCGCGGACCACCAATGGCCAATTACTGATGTCATCTTTGGACGTGTGGTAAAATTCTCTATCCCTGAGGTCGAAATTATAGTAGAGCAAGAGGCTCCAGTTGCCCTCTTCTGGACTAATAGTGTAAAACCCATCCGAGTGGATGACGTCATTCATCCCCAAGGTAATATCCCATTCCGTGCGATAGTAGTTATAGATCCTAAACTCATCAATGTTTGCGCTGAGTGAGGCATCGGGCTTGAAGCCGCCAGGAGCAGTGCTGTCACAGTACTTCGTATGGGGCTCCCGCCACGGCTCGCCTTCGCAAAATAAGGCCTCCCTGGCCTGCTTGCTTAGAGATTCTGCAAAAAGATTAGTATTGTTGTAATACCCCGACCGGAGCCTGCTGAAAATCAGCTGCAACTGATTGTCTGAGAAGGGATGCGGAAGGTTCGAGGTGATGCTCGCCCATTTCCTTCTGATTTCTTCAGTATACTCATCTCGCAACCTGATTTCGGTCGTCTTGTAGGGCTTTTGCATGCTCTGCCCAATGATCATCTGGCCCTTCTGGGAGGGCAGGAAGGCTGGCAACGTGGTCTCAGAACGCTTCACTCCATCGACCATCATGGAGACCTCAACGTGCGTGCAGTCACGATCAACATCGCATTTCATCTTAGGTCTAGATGTGTGGTTACGGCCCTGCACACAATATGTAGCACCCGCGATCCTTACTTCTTCTCTGCAGTGCAGACGCCAGCTGAAAGCCAAGTGGTGCCATTTGCCGTCGTTGATAGCCACCCCCGTCCGTTGTGTTCTATTGTTAAGGTGATAGTAGAAAATATTCGACGTGTCTGCAATCTCCCACTCCCTCCCTCGTGCCTCGCTCCACCATGTCAATAGGGTCTGCCCATCGCGAATTTTGTTCTGCTGGAACCAAAACTGTAGACCAAATTCGTATTGAGGTAGCTCAGGATAATCGAGCAAGAGGAAGTCATCGCCGCCGTCAAATGCGACCATATAGCCTCCAAATCCAACTCGGGGGTATTGCCGCGTTCGCTTCACGATAATCGAAAGGTTGAAGGACGACGAGTTCGAGCAGTACAGACAGGCTTCAGCAGTCGCATTTTGCTTGCATTTGTCACGATCTGCCCCACAACCCGAATCGGTCAGATTAGCTGGCGACAGTGGAGGACTTGATACACGCCAAAATTCGGCCCGGAACTCAATCGACTCGAGCAACTCCGTTTGCGCCGCTCGACTGCCGGTGAACAATTTGGCAGGCGGCCGGTAGAATACAAAGCCACCCTCTTGAGAAATGACCTGCCAGTGATGACCCAAATCGGTCAGTGCCGGTCGTTACATATTTTGGAGGTCTCTTTGGCCAGCAACATCTTTCCCCCTCATGTCCCTGAATCCCCATCGGTCGCCTGTACTTATCCGGGGGTTTCTGTTTCGTTTCCATTTTATCTTTGTGTCTTATCATGGGCGTAGAGACGCGCTTTTGTGTATATTTTTTCCAGAGTATGATTTTTTTCAAAAATCTTTTCTTCTGATTTTTTTCTGTATGGAGAATTCCGTATGAGTGCGAAGGCAAACGAATGGCGCGCAGCGGCGAGGGCTGAAGCCCTCAGCCGCAAAGCCTTCCGCCGCCGCGCGCGCCGGTGGCCGCAAAAAGATGACGACATCGGATACTGATCAGGGAACAGTTGGTACATGAAGCAGGCAAACACTGTTTGATATTGGCGTGTACCTTGGATGGGGTGGATGTGATTTCTTCCCCCATGAGAAAAATTCGAGCGCCTCCGTTGCTCCTTTGGGCGCAACAGGTTTTAGAGGGCAGCGGGCCTTGTATGCTGGGCACCATTATATCAAATTTCTTGAAGCCACAGCAATTATCGCAGCTACCAGGCCAACGCAGAATGCAGTCGTCCTCGACAGGGCGGTATGCGTGGAACAATTGGCCCACGGCGGGAAGTCTGTTGATGTAATACATGCCGTCAAGAACGCCAGTACTTATGTAACCACAGACCCCGCCGGGCTCACCTGCCCCCGGATTGTTGCAAGCGACGTAGTAGGCACGCACATGATCGTTCAAGTTGATGAGGTGCAGCGTATCTTCCTGCGTCTCCGTATGATTCACGACCAGTCGCTCCTGCGCCGTGTCCCACACATTTTCTTTTTCTTTCAGGCCCACCTCAAACACTTGCGCGTGCGCCGGGCCAAGGTGTGCCGCAAGGACGAGGAACACAAGCGTGTGACGGATGCAGCACTGCCAAAAGCAGTGCGTGCCTTGTGCATCACAGCTGGACGGCGCTGAGCAGCGCGGCGCCATGGCGCAAGCCCAATCACGGCCTGCACCGCGTCTGCTGCGGCATATGCGTGTGCGCCGCAGCTTCTGAGACGAACTCGGTAGCTGTGGAGAGTTCTCGTTTATCATCGCCGTGTGCGCCGCAGCTTATGGGACGAACTCGGCAGCTTTGGAGTGCTCAAGTGTTTCATTTCGCAAGCCGATTTACGGTACAGTTTGAAATTTCCAACTGTTGTTCGAATTTCGCGGGAATTCGACCGGTTGGACTGGTCCCAAAGTGCCATCCGGCCTTATCGCGCCCACATGAGAGAAAGGTTCTGAGACTAAATACCCGCCGGCGCAAGCTTAAGATATAGTCCAGCAACGTAACTCACATTGTATATGTGTTAGGACCTTGGTCGGATGAAGTTGCTCCTCTGTGACCTGAGCCAACCGACACCAGTATAATACTAGTAACCTAGAGGGGGCGTGTTTTGTTTTACCGGGCAACTCACTCCACCTTGAAGCTGCCATCGATTTTTGTCTTAGGCGCTTGGTTCAGCACAACGGTTTGCATGCTCGCCATGCACTGGGCAGCACCTAATATCTACCACATGCATGCACAACATTGCATGACACCATATTCCACCCATTCCACACAGCCAGGAGTTCTTTGTTTTGCCTGTTGGTTGACTCCCTCATCGCACTCCCCATCGCTCCCAAATCACACACGCCTCTTCGCATGTATCTTGCTTGGGTTTATTTTGGATATGCTTTTGCTTATGCAGTTTTGTTCTCGATTTTTGTTTCTCACACTTTCTTTTCTTGTGGCGGGATCTTTGAGTACTTCTAGTGTTGTGCATGTTTGTTTGTTGTTCCTTATTTTGCGAAGTTCTGGATTTTCTGCATTTTCGAGAATTTCTCGTTCTGGTTGGTTTTCTGGATTTTCTCCATTTTTGAGAAATTTTCGTTCTGGTTGGTTTTTGTTCTGTCTGCCCGCACATTACCTCAGGTTTGGCGGACAACCAATTGCACCCATGAACCTATGTCCGACCAGTGACATCCTGAACCATGCACCACACCCAACAGCACACCTCCCACCCACCCACACCCTACCACCTCACAATTGCACCCTGCCATCTTTCACCCAAGATCTCATACCCGACCCGCGGTGGACATGGGTGGCACATTACACGCACGGACCTCAAACACGAAGAAGACGGACAAGCACGCACTCGGGTGCCACGGGGAGGGGGGTGAAAGACAGTCCACACGCGCTCGGGTGACACGGGGGGGGGGTGGAACCATAAAAGAAACTTCTATCTCTCTCTCCCTAAATATTCCTCTCAGAGTCATGCTCACGTAAATGAATGCATTCCATGCATGAGGTCAAGTGTACATGTCCCGAGTGTGAATCCCCAACCTTGGCGCTTTACCAATAATATCATCGGTCTCCCTCACGCACATTCCTTGTCTGTTTGCCTATATATCCATGAGTGTGTGTCGTGTGTGGGGCGCGCGGCAGCGAGGCGCAACGTGCCAAAGCAGCCACGCGCCATCAGGGTAGGTCCACACCAGGGGGGGAAATAATTTGGGTTCAATATCGGGGTTTATCTATATTTTTTCATGATACCGGGGGTTTTTCCCCAGTTAAGCCTGTGATCTGGGGATATACCCCCGAAATGTCAAGGTAAAATTAGATAAACCCCCGGTATGATAAAAAGATTAGATAAACCCCCGGTATGATGAAAAATTAGATAAACCCCTGATAGCAGAAAATAATTGGATAAACCCCGGTATCACCAGAAGAAATGTAGATAACCCCCGGTATTGAAAAAGTACACAGATAAACCCCCAATCTACGCAGATCACTACTCATTATCTGCATGAATCATTGTGTCTGGTCGTGATCACAAAACTTGCTTCCTCGAATTTTGTGATTGGTCGAATCAGTCTTTCCGCCCAGGTTTGTCTCGATTACTGTCTTTTTGTTTTTCTTGGCTTCGTCTGTCGGGGAGGTCGAGTTTCCTGTTTCGGTGGTGTGTTTTGCTGTTCTTATTGAAGCGATGTTGAGATCTCATTTTCAAATCTTCACAGAACCCCCTAGTTCCATCTGTGTACTATCAAGGAGTCCACAAAAAGAATTGACAGTAAACACAATCGAACTACACAATTTTTGAAAATGATAAATGGGAATAATGAGTTCAACGAGGAGGCACGAACTTCTACTATACGAAACAAAGACAGGAAACACACACAATGAGTGGACTACGGGTAATCGAAAGAAAACACAACAATCCTAACATGTCACGAAAAATATGACCAACCAAAGATACAACAAATCATCAGATAGACTGGTGCTAGGCCTGGGCCTGGGCCTGGGCCTGGGCCTGGGCCTGGGCCTGGGCCTGGGCCTGGGCCTGGGCCTGGGCCTGGGCCTGAGCCTTGGCCTGGGCCTGGGCCTGGGCCTGGGCCTCACGACACCTCGTAATTGGACCAAGAAGGCCCCAGTGCCTGTGGCGGGTACTGTCTTCTCTACCTGTCTCTCTACCTGTATTGCGCGCGCTGCGTGTTTTGTCTTATGTTCTATATTCATAACCACCTTTTTGGTTCCTTGACTCTTTTCCTACAAATTTGATAAACACCTATGTCACGGTGCCTATTGATGCAAAACCCTGCTCACATGCCTATCCTCTTTTTCCATCTGCATCTTCATTTCCCCAATTTCTGCGTATGTGTATCTAAACATGTATACACATTCCGCTCCTCTTCCATATCCATACACATTTATTGCCATATAAATATTTTTGTAACAGTAATCCACATGCGTAATATCAACAAATCCACATGCTTAACATCAACAATGAAATTTAAAAATCCAAAATTAAATTGCTATTACAGATTTGACCTTTTTCAATTTCAAAACTTACATGTATATGAATGTCGTTTTACACATAACATTGTTTACATGACTATATTTGTTCCATCAACATCTTTCAAAAACTATTCATGTGTGTATACATTCCCATGCTCTACACGCAATGTCTTGATACTTATGTTTGCTTGTATTCACACCCACATAAATAAAACAAAAAAATCCAAAATTAAATTGCCATTACGGATGTCTGTTGTGCTCTATTCCTCATTTGTATGTATATCTGCGTATGCAAATGTCTACTTCAAAAGAATATTGCGGGAGTGCCTTCGAGCCGGGCTACCTTCGGATTTCCCCAGTACTGCGCCTCCAACTGTGCTCGTTCCGGCTGTACTCGGAACGCTAGCTAGCTGTGTGGATTCCAAACCAAAAAAAAACAAAATCCGGCCGGCCCCGGCAAAAGTTGATTTTCGATGGGGCCACGTGAGTGGTGGAAGTATGACTAAAACTTTTTGTATCAATTCTCTCACAGCTGAAATCTGTTTATTCAAACCGCAGATACAAAAGCTTGTGCAATTCAAAGACTCGAAACGTGCATTATATGCTATCTACACTTAGCACGGGTCCGTCCTGCCTGCCATTGCCCCCATTGAAAGGCACCAAACACCTGGTTTTGTGAAACGTACGAATCGAAAGAATACGACCAAACCTGTACCGACGGAAGTTTTGGTCTTCTCACATGAGAAGACCAAATTCCCTGGTTACGCCGGTCGCAGGATCAAATTTGCCCCCGGAAAAGGTTTCTGATTCTCCGAATTTTTTCCCGGAAATCTTCTTTCCGAATCCTGCTTTTCATTGTTCATTTCTGGGGCTTGGACTGGATTCATAAATCCCCTACTACAATCTGTAGTCAACAAATATTTCTCACAAACATTTGAGCGGCTCTTACCGAAAAAGAAATATGAAAGGAAAAGCCCCCGAGGCTGAGGTGTAATAAAATGCCAAGAATTTGAAAGGAAGAATCCGCTGAAATGAGTTGTGTCCATTTCACGAGATTACTGGATTTACTTTGACATTACTTGAAAAAGTTCCAAGAACTCAGAATTCTGAGAAAAAGTTCCAAGAATCGAGACTTTTTCCTCGAGCAAATTTGATCCTGCGACCGGTATCAAGGATTTTCGGCGACCGCTCTGAGTTGCGGGAGGCTGCTTTTTCCAACTACCAAATCGTTCAAAAAAAAAAAGTGAAAGAAAGAAAGAAAGAGAAGTTCATGGGTCCTGATGTAATTGGCGCGCTAGCTGTGTAGCGGCAAAACAACAACAACAAAAAAAGGTTACCCCCTCTCCCTTTCTCTCGCCCTGACATCCTTGAGTGTTGGTGCTTAAGGCACGAGACCGCCTTGAGTGTTAGTGCTTAGGGGGATCAGACGTGGGGGAACTCGGGACGATATTCAGTGGCTGAAGATGCGACTTGCATAGGGGGCCTGCATAAGTCCAGGGATGCGAGCCAATCCGTCAACTTGTAGAGTGTTGACCTCAGTTGGCACGTAGAGTGGTTCTGGGCGGTGGTGTACCTTTGGTAGGACCGCAGGAAGAGCTACACGGCCCGATTGGATATACTCCCAGGGTTTTAGTTTGAGCCCAGGTCGGGAGGCGAAGTAAGGATTTTCGGGTTTTATAACAACAAAAAAAACAAAACAAAAAAGTGCACCCAGGCCCGGGAGGAGAGGCCGTTTTATTCAGGGGCCTGAAGGAAGAATTTGGCCGGATGATTTTTGAAAAAGAATCTTCCCTGGGGCACCGTACTAAAGTTCAGTCAATGCTGCCTGCAGCTGCTCGAGGGAGTGATGCGTGGCGCCGGAACGTGTGACGACCCATGTATATTAGACTATTACTGCAGTTCACTCTCACTCTAGCCTACATAAAGGCGCTGTCCAAAACTCTCCCTAATATACACGGGTCATCACACGTTCCGGCGCCACGCCAAACACCCACGACCACCTGCCGACGGCGTTGACTGAACTTTAGTACGGTCACCCAGGGAAGATTTTTTTTCAAAAATCATCCAATCAAATTCTTCCTTCGGGGCCCCTGAGGGAACTCCGGGGTGCGTAGCGCGCAAACAAACAAACATCCACAATTTGAAATTGAACAATTATCCGGATGAAGAAGCACTTTTTCCAAGAATTTTTTTTAAGTGCCACTCAGGGTCGTGTCCGTCCGTCGATTGAGGTTCAGTTTATCTCAACAAACATGGGACAGAATTTCTCAGTCCCAATCAAATCAATAACTCGATCGGTATTCAAGAAAACTCAAACTTGTAAATTCGAGCTTTGAGTTTGCGGATTAACCCGAGAAAAACTCAACGAGGTTCAATATACCAGTCGCATCCTTAGGTTCGAATAGCGTCCCGAGATCCCCCACGTCTAAACACGAGTGATCCAAGTTATATGGTTTGCTCAGATCAATCTTGGAAATCTGGTCAACCAAATTTCCAATTGTTCAAATTTCGTGGGAATTTGGCTATTGATCAATTTTGAAAAGCGATTTTTTGTACTGATTGAGATGTTCATGAAGTCGATAATTTTTCGTGGGTCCCTTACACAAGACCAAAAAAAAACAAAATGATAAGAATAATAATCATTACAATTCCTAATTCCACTACCGACATACAACATCACCACTTCGAGCCAACATTCATGTGTCCAAGGTCCATGGCGTGAGTGCCTTTCGATTCAGCCAGGTGCTTCCGCGATTCCCTATTACTGCACACCACCTGCACTGTTTTTGGCAATCCTCAGATTTTGAGTGTACTACTGTATTGACCGTGACACTATCCCAAAAAAAAAAACAGCGCTTCGCGCGGTTTTTTTGTTGGAATATCCATAACAAACTTGAAAATGATTTGGAAACAAGCAACAAACAAACAAACGTTGTTGACTTGACGATGCAGACGATGGTGACACACACACGCACACTCACACACACACACACACACACACACACACACACGCACACACGCACACACACACACACGTTGTGCGTTTGTGTGTGTGTTTACATGTGTGTATATGTGTGTGTGCGTGCGTGAGCGGGCGTGCGTGGGCGGGTGTGTTTGTGTGTGTGTGTGTGGGTGTGTGTAGCCTAAGGCGTGTGTGAGTGTGTTTGTGTGTTTGTGTGTGTGTGTGTGCGCGTGTATGTGTGTGTGCGAGTGTGTGTGTGTAGCTTGAGGCGTGTGTGTGTGTGTGTGTGTGTGTGCGTGTATGTGTATGTGTATGTGTGTGTGCGAGTGTGTGCGTGGAAGCGTGTGTGTGTGTGTATGTGTGTGTGTGTGTATGCTTGGAGTGCCAATGTGTCAAACTGTGCGTTGTTGCGTGTGCGTGTGTATATGTGTGTATGTGTGTGCGTGTGTGCGTTGCAAATTCATACACACATGTCCGCACTCCCAATACATTCTGAACAAAACTGCCAAGAGCTAAAGCGAGAGAGACTCAGAGAGAGTCTGTTAATTTGGATATTACACGCATCTGCACTGAGTACCCAGACCGACAACGGCAAGGGCTGCAACACGACACATATAAACACACAGACACACACACAGACACCAACACACACACACATACACACACAAACACGCACAAACACACACAAACAGACACAGACATAGACACAGACATAGACACACAGTGTTGTTGTGTGTGCGTGTGTATATGTGTGTGTATATGTGTATGCGTGTGCGTTTGCGCGAGGCCAATTCACATACACATGTCCGCAATCCCAATACACTCTGAACAAAACTGCCAAGAGTTTAAGCGAGAGAGACGCAGAGGGAGTCCGTTTATTTGGATATTTCATGCATCTACACTGAGTACCCAGACCGACCACGGGCACGGGAGGGGGGGGCAGAGAGAGAGAGAGAGAGAGCGAGAGAAAGCGAGGGAGAGCCAGCGAGCGAGAAAGAGAGCAAGCGAGCGAAAGAAAAGAAGAGCAAGAGGTGCAGGAAATGCCAAGCGATATACATACATATATATATATATATGTAGGTGTGTGTGTGTACATGCACACACACACACACATACATGCACGCACACACACACTAACACACATATACACACGCATACACACACATGTACACACACACACACACACGACGCACACACACGATGCACACACACAAACACACACACACACACACAAACAGCTCTAACAACAATGGCGCTGCAAGGGCTGCAAGGTGACACACATACACACACAGAGACACACAGAGACACACAGAGACACACAGACACAGACACAGACACAGACACAGACACAGACACAGACACAGACACAGACACAGACACAGACACAGACA
>Ga0105055_10008547_pt1 | contig 13295 bp, 5 predicted proteins | sample BON03_FD_78090 | JGI IMG/M metagenome (GOLD analysis project Ga0105055, IMG submission 78090) | Freshwater microbial communities from Lake Bonney liftoff mats and glacier meltwater in Antarctica - BON-03 | ecosystem: Environmental > Aquatic > Freshwater > Ice > Glacier meltwater | place: Lake...
CCCTTATCTCCTCTAATCCCTCCTTCATCTCCCCCTCAGAAAACCCATGCAATGTCGACCAAAACCGTCCATTTACCATTTCCAACCATCTGGACAAAGGCATTTCCACCGGATAATCCGCATGATCTAGCGTGACGGTAAACCCGGCCTTTTCCATCGCTCGTGCATAGACGCTTTCGTGGAGTTGGACGGACTCCCAGGTCTGGTGCGCGGTGGGGAAGAAGGGGTAATGTGACGAGTCGTGCGGACGTGTCATGATGACCACGCGCCCCCCCGGACGTATTTGTCGGAAGGCGCCTGCGAATAATGTGCCTAGGTCGGCGGATGGGAAATGGTGAATTACCTCTTTGAATAACAGGCGGTCGTAGGCTTGATCTTGCCCGGCCATGCTCACAAAGGCGAGGCCATCCGCCAGCAAGGGCTCTACTGATTCAGCGTGCTTCTGGCATTGGGCCAATAAAGGTCCCGATGGGTCGACGCATAGAATGCGTTGCTCCAGCTTGCACTCATTGTGCAAGGCCGCGCTAAAGTTGCCCGTGCCGCCACCCACGTCCACCACACGCGAGCTGGGGGTGGTCTGCAGGCGCTTCATCAGGCTTTGCACCAGCCAGCGTTGGTAGTCGGTGCCGTCCTCGTAAAACCACGCCTGGTTGTAATGCTGAGCCACGTCGCCGTAGTGCGCTTCTTGTTTAGATGAAGTCATAGTCCTGTGCAGTGTGCGTGGGAGAGGGGGCGTGTGAGGGAGGCTGGGGGGGGCACCTTGATGATGAATGATGATGGGCCACATGGGCATCGGCCTCAGCAGCAGTTTGATGCCTTGACTTCGACACGACTCACGACGCCTAATTCTCACGCCGTACACACGCACTCCCACAGCCACAGGGCTAGCCATCTCCTGCTGCCGCTGTTCTACTTTGATTGCCGCGCCCTGGGACCAGCCAACCATGATTAAGAATCCCAAGAAGCCCCCGCCGCCCGCCTCCTCCCTCTCCATGTCCTCCTCCTCCACCCCTCTGCGCCGCGCCAAGTCTCCACAGCAACCACGCCCCACCACCAGCACCACCACGACAAACGCTCAGGCGCCCTCGATGCTGCCTCCTACTAATGCCACCGGCGCGGGATTACAGGCGCAACAAAAGCCCCAGCAGCTGCAGCAAGCCTTTTGGGGCAACCTTAAAATCGAGGTAAGCCAACAAGGTTGCTGGGAAAGGATTTTGAGTCGAATGCATGAATGATAGCAATTCTCCCTCATGTCAATTCTGCCTGTGGTTGTCCTATTCATTTGCCATTAGTTTGGCTCCCTTTTGCTCCTTCCCCTCCATGCGGTACCCCCACCCCTCCCTCCCCCCATCAACCACCACTCCCTGGACACACACCTCACACCCCTACCCCTTTTTCCCTTCCTTCGCCCTCCCTCCCTCCCTCTCCTCATTAGATCGACCCCCCCTATGAAGGAAAGCCCCCAGAATGGCACACGGAACAAAGCGATTCCACCTCCATCCCCGCCCATCTCTCCTCCGGCAGCTCTCCCTCCGCCTCCGAGACGGACCTCTCCCACCTAGGGGGGAGGAGCAGCGACAATCCTGCTAATGCTGAGCCGGCCGTCGCTGGAATTATGAGTGTTTGCTTGGCTTGTGCGTTATTGTTGGTAGGAGGGGCACAGCTTGCGTTGCAGCTCACTTTGTTTGTCCTGTTGTTTTATAAGTCGGCCTGGTGGGGAGGGGCGTTTAGTGTGTTGGTGGGTAGTATGGGGTTGATGACTAAATGGGAATGTACGAGGATGACGCATCGATTATTAGCAGTGATGGGGATTTTGTTGAATGCTATTGCGGCTGTTCTGGAGATGAGGACGAGCTCGTTTTTTCGTGGCGAGCAGTTGTTTTGCGGGCCGCCCGGGCAGGGGACGGGTGGGGTGGCTAATCCAAGTTTTGGGGAATGGTGTGATTTGAATTCAAATTTAAATTCGAAAATGACGTGTGCGTGTATCATACCTGGACGGGACCCGGGGTCGAAGGAGGCGTGTGTGGCTTTCGAGGGGAGGGAGGGAGGGAGGGGGGGGGAGGGGGAGGTGTGTTATGCGTCGGCGGAGCAGGTGAGGAGGATGATGAATGTGAGCGTGGTATTATGTTGGACGATGGCGGTGATTTGTTTGATGATGTGCGTGGCCCGGGTGGGAGTTACGTGTTATAAAAGGGGGTATTGTTCTTCGTTTACGTTTAATATGAGTGCGTGGCTACCCGGAAGAATGAGACGGAGGAAGAGGAAGGGGGGCCCAACTGTGGTGGTGTTTGATCGACCCGCGGGCAGCAGCAGCAGCAGTGGTGGCGGTGGTGGTGGGTTGCCTGCTCACAGTAGTAGTAGTCGGTGTTTGGTGGTAGCGGGAGGGATGGAGGCCTTCCAGATGCAGTTGCGGCAGTTGCAGCAGCAGCAGCAGCAGCAACAGCATCAGCAGGAAGGGGGGATGGATGGAGAGCAGGGTAAGAAGGAGGGGAAGAGCAAGAATAAGAAGAGGAAGGGTGGTTTGGCTGACCCTTATTATATGCGAGATGGGCCTGCAGACGAGGGAGGGAGAGAAGGAAGAGGAGGAGGAGGGGGGGAGGTGGAGATGAGGGAGCAGGAAGAAGGAGGAGGAGAAGGAGGAGGAGGAGGAGGAGGAGGGTTGCTGCCCCCTAGTGTGGTGTAGTTCAGGATCAGAAATTGGATTTGCGTTTGCATGATATTGATGTGCGTGTGCGTGTATTTTTAGACTTGAGGAAATCGAAAAGTAGAGAAAATAGATACATGTATTTTATTGATCGCGAAGAAATTCGCTGATGGAATAGGGGGGGGGGCTGACTCACCCAACGGTAACACCAACAAGAGCAATGAAAAAAGTACGAACAAATGTAAATCACTACCATTACAAGTCTTGCTTGATTTTCCTCCATTTGATTCTTCTCTTTCTCACCTGAATAATGCACTGCACACGGGTTTCTCGCTCATCACCCTCCTTCCTTCCCCCCTCATCTCTCTCTCTGAACACCCACTGACTACCCCTCCATCTCCCCTCCTCAATGCCCCGCCGCCGTCGCCCCCGTCACGTCCACCGATTCCTCCAAGCATTTATTCACCACCCCCAACAAATGTGCATTCTCCAACGCCGCTGCGACCCTTTCTTTATCATTCAATTGCTTATTGACTGCCGCCTCGGAGGCATGCGCCCCCGGGGTGACCTCCACGCGGACTTTGAACCGCTGGGGCAACGACCGCAAGAGCTTCACACGAATGCACAAGCCAATCAACGTCGCCATCGAACAATGGGGAATGGTAGGGGTAAACCGAATGCGGACCGTGGAGTGGGCGTCGTCTACGCGGACGTTCTCGAGCGTGGCGACTTTTAGTTGCTCCAGGGTCAAGGGATGCTCGGGGTCGTTCAGGTTCCGGACCAGCTCGAAGACCTCCTCCGAAGTAAACACGTCCCGGGCGTCCTCGTCCCAGTCGCCCTCGGCTTCGGCGGCTAAAGGTGCCTCCTATTTGATTGGTTCAGGAGGGTGGGGACTGGTGAGGAGGACGGTGGAGCGACGGGGGAGGGGAGGTCGACGGGAAGGAGGAGGAGGGGAAAGAGAACTTACCCTGCGCTTGCTCGCCACGGCATAGATGGTGGGGTTGGCGTTCTCCTTCATGGTCCTGGTGTGGACGTGACTGACGAGTCTGTGGTGTATAGTTTGTGGGTGGTTAGAGACGCATCACAAGCAAGGCATGGAAAGAGGACGGCGGCGGGGCTCTGATGCTCTGATGACGATGAGAGATGAATCCTTCAGAAACCCTGCCTCACAACCACCATCCCCACCCACAAACACAAACAGGCAATGCGTTTCCTTCCCGTCTTGATGCTCTTCCTTACGAATCAGCTTGCTAGTGGCAGCCGGCTATTGGCCTCAAGGAGCACCAGCACCAGCAGCAGCACCAGGGGAGGTCAACGTTTCCTCCTGCAGCAGCAGCTACAGTATAGGTAAGAAGCGAGGCAAGGGATGGACACAAATGCATGCGCATTGGCAGTACGGCACCTTTACATGCCTGGTGTCTCGGCGGCTGGCGCGTCAGGGTTGCGGGCGTATCGATGTTGTCTTTCCTCCCCCTCCCCCTCCTGCCCCCCCTACTCTACGGACGGACACGCATGTCCCGACATGGCATGTAGCTCATCCCCTTCTTGCACACATCCACAGCAGTCGACATACCGGCTTCCTACCAAGCAGCAGCAGTTTCTTCGCCAGACCACCACCACGAAGCATGTCCTCCTCCTCCTCCTCCGCCTCCTCCTCCGCCGCCTCCTCCTCCCCTCAACACAAGCGCGCCCGCGTCGTCTCCTTTTCCACCACCACTTCCCCCTCCTCCCCACCACCAGCCACGCTCGACGACGGCAACTTCCGTCAAGCTCTCACTTCGCAAGTCCGCGAGTCATTACGCGCGGCCTTTGGGGCGGACGCGGAGGGGGCCGATGCGATGGTCACGCCTGCGACGCGTCCTGAATTTGGGGATTATCAATGTAATGCTGCCTTGGCCCTCGCGAAGCGATTAAAAGCCAAGCCGCGAGAGGTAGCAGAAAAGCTGAAGGAGGCGTTGGAAGGACGGACGGAGGGATGGTGCGAGCCTTTGGAGATTGCCGGGCCGGGGTTTATTAATATCAAGATGAAAAATGCGTTTGTGGAGCAGAAATTGAATGGCATGCTTTCTGATACCTCGGGGAGATTAGGTGTAGCACGGCCGAAGAAGACACAGAGGGTGGTGGTTGATTTTTCGAGCCCGAACATCGCGAAGGAGATGCATGTGGGTCATTTGAGGAGTACGGTTATTGGGGATACCCTTGCTAGGGTGTTAGAATTTTTGGGGCATGATGTGGTGAGGTTGAATCATGTGGGGGACTGGGGCACGCAGTTTGGGATGTTGATTACGCATTTGAAGGAGGCGCATCCGGAGGTGTTAGAGGAGGAGGAGGGGAAGGAGGGAGGGACGGAGATTGGGGATTTGGTGGAGTTTTATAAGGCGGCGAAGGTGAGGTTTGATGAGGATGAGGGGTTCAAGTTGAAGAGTAGGCAGGAGGTGGTGAATTTGCAGGGGGGGAAGGAGGAGACGTTGAAGGCGTGGAAGACGCTGTGTGCTTTGTCGAGGGGGGAGTTTCAGAAGATTTATGATGCCTTGGGAGTGAGGTTGGAGGAGAGAGGGGAGAGCTTTTATAATCCCATGTTGGGAGATGTGATCTCGGATTTGGAGAAGACGGGGCTGCTGGTTGAGAGTGAGGGGGCGAGGGTCGTGTTTTTGGAGGGGTATTTGACCAGAGAAGGAGAACGACAGCCTTTTATTGTGCAGAAGACGGATGGCGGGTTCTTGTATGCTACGACTGATTTGGCGGCGGCGAGGCATAGGGCCGTGGAGGAGAAAGCGGAGCGCATTCTCTATGTGACCGACGCGGGGCAAGCCTCGCATTTTGACCAAGTGTTTCAAGTGGCCCGTCAAGCCAAGCTGGTCGCAGACAATGTCCAATTGAAACATGTTCCGTTTGGGTTAGTCCAGGGGGAGGATGGGAAGAAATTCAAAACCCGAGCAGGGGATACAGTCAAGCTAAAGGACCTTCTCGACGAAGCCGTCCGCATCGCCCTCGACGACCTCATCAAACGTGCCAAAGAAAACGAACAACCCCTCCCTGAAGACCTGGAAAAGAGCGCCAAGACCATTGGGCTCGGCGCGGTCAAATACGCTGATCTATCCCTCAATCGTGAGTCGGACTACAAATTTTCTTACAAGAAAATGCTGTCTCTCAGTGGGAACACTGCTCCCTACATGCTGTACGCCTACGCTCGAATCCAAAGTATTCTGAGGAAAGACATGGGAGGAGAGGATGCGCGAGCGGCGGCAGCAGCGGGGACGACGACCACACAGGTGGTGTTGCAGGAGCCGGCGGAGTTGAATTTGGCACGGCAGCTGATCAAGCTTACGGAGCTATTGCAAAGGGTGGAGGCTGATTTGTACCCGCATGTGTTGTGTGAGTATATGTATGATATCAGCCAGAAGTTTAATCAGTTTTATGAGGGGTGTCCGGTGAATACGGCACCAACCCCGGAGCTGGTGCAGTCGCGAAGGACGCTGTGTGCGTTGACTGCGCAGGTCTTGCGGTTGTGTCTGGACTTATTGGGGATTGAGGTGTTGGAGCGGATGTAGGAATGAGATTGAGAGGGTGTGTGTGTGCGCTGAACAAAGAAATGAAATCATCGAGCACACACTGTGGTATTGAAAAGAATGGGGCCTTTACTTTCTGTTGTTACTTTCTAGCCAGTTGTGAGGTCAGAAGAAGAAGCCGCAACGGACAATTTACACGAGAGATACGCCCCCCACCCGGGTGCCTTGGTCTTTGATCATGCAGCCAACCCACCAACCGCATTTCAAAATTGCCGGCAACATTTCCAGCAGACTCCTTGGTTCCTTCTGATTGTGGTGGTTTGGGTGGCTGTTGCTTTACAAGGCAGGCTAATGGCGCACGCGCAAAAGCTCGCTCAGGGCTCCTAAAGATGCCCCGTCGCTCGCCCGAGCTTCTTCTTGATTCACTGCCCACTCACCCACGCCACGCAACAACCACACAACCACATCACAGGGGGGACGACTACCACCACAACGACGACCACCACAGGCTGAGCATGGCCTCCTCCATCCCTTCTTCGAGCTAATAATTGATTGATTGATTGTTTTACTTTAGAGTGTGTGTCCCTCCTTCCGGGGATGTTTTTGAGGCTCTACTGAATAAGCAAACAACAAGCAGCACTCCTTAAATATGAACCTGGACAACCCGCTCGGGCACGGCAGTGGCAGAAGCACGCCCCGCGGCCCAGGGTACCATGACCCCTCCACCCTAAACGAGGATGAGCGGCGCATTGCCACAGAGCTCTCGACCGCCTTAGCCACCACGACGTACGAGATTCGCGACAAACTCTCCGAGGTCATGCCGGGCCTCTTCCTCTCCAATGGCCAGATCGCCCAAGACTTGGCCCTGCTCCGGGCGCAACGCATCTCCCACATCCTGAACATGGCGCCCATCGAAGTGCCCACCACCGCCGAATTTTACGCCGAGGAGAAGATAGACTTCAAGGCCATTGTGGCCAAGGACGAGTTCGACTACGACGTCATGCAGCATTGGCCCGAAGCCCGCGCCTACCTCGACGCCGCCCTCAACGAACAAAACGGCCGCGTCCTCGTCCATTGCCAAGCAGGGATCAATCGGTCGGGGGCCATCGCCGTGGCCTACATGATGGTCACACGACGACGACTGCTCGTGGATGCCGCCAAGTCCGCCAAGCGGAAACGCTACCAGCTGATCACAAATCTGAATTTCCAGCTCGCCTTGGTCAAATTTGCCTCGGCCGAAGGTCTCTTAGGCAAGCCCGCATTGCCTCGTCGGATGTCCTCTCCTAATCCTTACCCCGGCTCGCCTGTAGCGACGGATGAATTCGGGTCGACGAGGTGGCCGTTTGGGTGCAAGGGCAAGCCAGCCGTCTTATTTCTGCATGGGACCTTTGCACCTGTTCATCAAGGGCATATGGCGGCGTTGCAATCCTCCCTTGCCCACATTCGCACGCAGTTGCCTGAGCTTCAATTGGCGGGGGCATTTTTCAGTCCATGTCATCAGGTGGAGGCGCTGTCGCACTTAACGCCGGACAAGGCCATCTCTCTTGAAGATCGATTAGCGATGCTGAAGCTTGCGTGCCCTGGTGCGACGACATTAGCGGAAATCCCTGTGGCAGTTGACACGTGGGAATGCTCTCAAATGGCCCCTCCCTCCCTCTCGACCTCTGTCCGTTCCTTTGCGCGGCGGGCGACGGCAGCGGCGATTCGGAGGGGGTTGGATGCCTTGCCTGTTGTTGTGTGGGTGGTGGGTACGTCGGGTTTGCATTGGGACGCTGCTGTAGATGGGATGGATGTTGACCCCTCCCTGGTGGCTGTGTGTGTGGTGGTCGACAAAGGCCAAGAGGAAGAGGAGAAGCTTCTTAGTAAGTCCTTGAAGGATGGACCGTTGCAGGATCGTGTGAGGTGGGTGCATGCCAAAGGGCCAAATTACAGCTCGGAGAAAGTGAGGGAGAGGACGTTGCCCGCAGGGCTACCAGCAATAGAGACCTACGCAAGAGAACACTTGCTTTGGCATTCTCCGTCGGCCCACGAGCTGTATTTGGCGAGGTTGGTCCATCAGGGCCTAGTGAGGGAGGGGGTTGAGGGATGGGGGGAGGAGGAGGTGTTGTCCGGGTTGACGGGGACGGAGGAAGAGGGGGAGGGCGAGGAGGAGACGAAGGTAGAGATGGTGGGGAACCTGTGGGCGCAGTCTTTGCGCCGGCCGAATGTCTGGCGGTGTTACTACAAACCTCCTCCCCCCCCTCCTTACACCCCTGCCGAAAGCCCCAAGGCGAGCAAAAACGGCAGCGCCCGCTTCTTCCAAGAGTTCGAGGAAGGCCACGAACACATCAGCCCACATTCCCACAAACAACAGCAGCATCTCCAACCACCCCTCCCTCCCCCCGTTCCTATCCTCCCGCCACGTCAATCCACCACCTCCGTCTCGGCCTTTTCCTCCGCCTCCTCCATCGTCGCCCGCCTCGCCACCCAAAACCCCACCCCGATCCGTCGTCTAGTCATCAAGCTCTTCCCTCCCTCCCAACTGGAAGCCCAACGCGTGGAAGAAGAAGCGTATCGCCGCCTAGAATTCGTGCGCCTACAACACGAAGGTGCTCTAGCCTTACCCCCCCTAGTAGGCATGGCAAAAGACTCACACCACCGTCAAGCCGCTCTCATCTTTGAGGACGCCATCGCCCAAGGCTGGGAAATGGTCGATGACTCGTCAGCAGCAGCAACAGCAGCAGCAGCAGCAGCAGCAGCAGCAGATGGATCGGGTGGACTACCACCAAGCAGGAGTAATAGCAGCCCTCGTCTCTCCTCTCTGGCGGGCCTCGCGGGTCCAGCAACCCCTCTCTCTATTGTGACCTCCTCCTCTTCCTCCTCCTTTCATCCCGTCTCGCCTCTATCCTCGGGCGCCTCCACGGCGGGTTCTGCTGCTAATGCTAGCGCGGACGAAAAGGTATTGAAAGCTGTCAAGGCACTGGCATGGCTGCATGTGAAAAACTGGGGGATTGTACAAGCAGCACAAGAAGACGGGCCGCTAGATCCTCATTTCCTGGCCTCGGATGTGGTGCTGAACGGGAGCAGCAGCAGCAACAGTATCAGCAGCAGTGGGAGTAGTAGTAGTTTGAATGGACGTAGTGGTGGAGGAGGAGCGGGAGCCGGAGGAGAGATTGATGGTTTTCCGTTGATGTGGCGGAGGGACCAAGCACGGGCGAGAAGCCAACGGTTGAGTGCGGCTTTGGCAAGTGTAAATCGGAGGGGGGGAAACCTGGTGATGGGGCTGTTCGAGTCTTCTCTCGCTGCATTGAAAGGATTAGCACAAGATGTGGGATTGCTCGGTGCGTTGTATCGACCGTGTTTGTCGCTGGAGGAGGTGCAACGCTGGGGCTTGCCTGAGTGGCTGGCGGAGGGCGGGGGGGAGGGAGGGAGGGAGGACGACGAGGATGCAAGGGCGAGTCGGGTGGCGTCGTTGACTATCATTCATGGAGGGTTGACGTGGGATAAACTGGGGTTTAGCCAGCATGCGAGTGATGGTGTATTGGCGGTAGGTTGGGAGAGGGCTTGTATTGGATCGGGGGCATGGGATTTGGCCTTGCTGCTGGCGACGGCGCGAAGGGGTTACGAGGAGGAGAAGGAGGAGGAGGAGGAGGGTGATGGCGATGGCCACGCCAACGGCGGTAATACGGCGGCGGCAGAGAGCAGTAAGCAGCAGGTTGCTGAGATGGCGGCGTTGCGGTTGTACCACCAAGTGTTGATGAATGGCGGGGTAGAGGATTATAACTTCGATCGGCTCTTGTCTGAGTATAGGCGGGCTCGTGCGGGCCTGGCACCCGAGCTTCTGGCTGTGCTCGTGCGACTTGCAGAGGACGGAAAGGGGGAGAATAAGGATGAAAAAGAGAGAAGTGTTTATCAGGCAGCTGTGAAAGCTGCTTTGGAAGCCTCCCTCGACCTCTTAAAGGTGCAGGGCTGATGGTGAGCAGCAGCGACGACGAGGATGAATGGAATGTGTGTAAAGTAGCACCAGAAAAGTAGATTAGGTAGAAAACAAAAAGCATAGGCTTGTGAACGCGTGCGCAAACATGGACGTCCAACTTCACACAACGATGATGATGAGAAATCAATCCATCTTTAGATGCGTTCGTCTCGTAGCGTAGGGGTACGTGAGCGAATCGAATGGGTCTTGGAAAATACACCGACATAGCAAACAACAACCACGCCAAAGAGGCAAATCCGAACAACATTAAGATGCATCTTCCTTTTTGCTCCTTGTTTTATGCTTCATAAGCGCGTTGCTCTTGTGGTTTGCTATCCGCTGTTGTGGGACCTGTCAACCTCCCCACCCTTGATAACGGACTCATGACTTCTTCCATGCCCTACCGTCACTCGCCACCCACCATTGTGATGCACTCAACCCATACCATTTCCTCACGCCCTTCCCACTCACTCAACACAGACCTTGAGCTTGTAGCGCGCCGCAGGACAGACGCCCGGGGGCCGCGGGAAAGGATGGTAAGGAAGGGGAAGGGGGAAGGGGGAGGGAGGGGAGGGGGGGGTGATGATGCTGCCGCTGAATGATGGTGGTGGTCCAACGAGTACCGTGCTGTCTCCGTGTGAGCATGTGCCAGGGCCCCACATGTACCTCATCTGTGACACGGACTCCGGAGAGAATTTCCTTATCCTCCTTTTGCCTGTAATTGAGCCTTCGCTCACCTCTCCTTCCCTCCCTCCCTCCCCCACCCCTCCTCTCCCCCCACCCCAGGTGCGCTTTGACCTGGACGGGCTGGATCTCTTCTTCCCCTATGACCGGCTATATGAGGAGCAGTACAACTACATGCTGGAGCTCAAGCGGGCCTTGGATGCCAAGGGCCATTGTCTGTTGGAAATGCCCACGGGGACGGGCAAGACGGTGTGCCTCATCTCCCTGATCACCAGCTACCAACTCGCCCACCCTGAAGTCGGCAAACTTATTTACTGCACGCGTACCGTGCCCGAAATGGTGAAATGCGTGGAGGAAGTCCGCAAGGTCATCGAGTACCGTGTCAAGTGCCTAGGGCCGGAGGGAGGGAAGGTCTTGGCGGTCTGCTTGAGTTCACGTCGGAACTTGTGCATACACGAGAGGGTGATGGAGGAGAGTGATCGCGAAGGCGTTGACTCGGCCTGTCGGTCGATGACTGCTTCGTGGGTTCGACATCGTGGGGCGACGGCGGCGAATATTGAGTTGTGTCAGTATTATGAGGAGTATGAAAAAAATGGGACGGACGCGGGGATTGCGCATGGGATTTATTCCTTGGATGATTTGAAGGAGTTTGGGAAGGAAAGGGGGTGGTGTCCTTATTTTTTGGCGCGGCATATAATTAATCATGCAAATATTTTGATTTATAATTACCAGTACGTGTTGGATCCGAAGGTGGCGGGGTTGGTGAGTAAGGAGTTGGAGAGTGAGAGTATTGTGGTGTTTGATGAGGCGCATAATATTGATAATGTCTGCATTGAGGCCTTGTCGGTGGATCTCGATGAGAGGACCCTCGAGAAAGCGACGAGGTGCTTGGGGAAGCTCTCGACGGAGGTGGCAAAGATGAAGCAGAAGGACGCGAGTAAGCTCAATGAGGAGTATCAGAGGCTTGTGAGAGGGTTGACCGAGTCGGGGGTGATTGGAGGAGGGGCAGGAGCAGGGCGTGCAGCAGCAGCAGCGGCAGCAGCGGATGGCATGCTTGCTGATCCGGTGCCACGGTTGCCTGATGCATTGGTCCAGGAGGCCGTGCCCGGGAATATTCGACGAGCGGAGCATTTCTTGACGTTTATGAAAAAGGTGGTTGAACATCTCAAGTCCCTCCTTCGGGTCGACAGCACGCAAAAGCAATCCCCCCTTGCCTTCCTCCACTACCTTCAAACCAAGACAGCCCTCGAAGTCAAACCCCTGCGATTCACCTACTCCCGGCTCAACTCCCTTCTTCGTACCTTGGAAGTAACCCACCTAGACGAATACAACCCTTTGCAAGACGTCGCTGATTTCGCCACGCTCGTCGCCACCTACACCGAAGGCTTCACCGTCATCACCGAGCCGCAAGGCAGCAACATCCCCGGCCTGCACCAACCCGTCCTTCAACTCTCCTGTCTCGACGCCTCCCTCGCAATCAAACCTGTCTTTGAACGCTTCAAATCCGTGATCATCACCAGTGGTACCCTCTCTCCGCTCGACCTCTACCCTACCCTCCTAAATTTCACCCCGGTGGTGCGTCAAAGCATGGACATGTCAATGTTCCGCAAGAGCATTTGCCCCTTAGTCGTGACCAAGGGGTCAGGGCAACAAGTCATTACCACTCGCTTCGAAAAAAGAGACGACCCCTCAGTGACACGCGATTATGGTGAATTAATCGTGGAAATTGCAACGTATGTCCCTGATGGTGTCGTCTGCTTTTTCACCTCCTACTCCTACATGGAACGCGTGGTGCAAGAATGGGAAAAATCAGGGATCCTCCGGCAGGTCCTCGACAAAAAGCTTATTTTCATCGAAACCAAAGACGTGGTAGAAACAACCTTAGCCCTAGATAACTTCCGCCGTGCCTGCGACTCGGGCCGAGGGGCCATTTTCCTGTCTGTCGCCCGGGGGAAGGTCGCGGAAGGGATTGACTTCGATAGGCATTACGGTCGTGCCGTCATTTTGATAGGAGTCCCTTTTCAATATACTCTCTCCCCAGTCATCAGGGAGAGACTGGAGTATTTGCAGACGAAATTTCATATCAACCCCTCGGATTTTTTGACCTTTGATGCAATGCGGCAGGCGGCTCAGTGCGTAGGTAGGGTTATTCGATCGAAGCTTGATTATGGGTTGATGATCTTTGCGGATTCGCGGTACAATCGCTTTGATAAACGCACGAAGCTCCCGAAGTGGATTTTGGATTGTATGGGCACGAATCACCTTGATTTGTCGACGGGGGATGCAATGGATAAGGTGAGGAGGTTTTTGAAGGAGATGGCTCAGCCGATGGATCAGAAGGCATTAGCCAAGATTTTGCTGGACGAGAAGAGGATTAAGGAGCTGGGGGCTTTGCATAGGAGGGGGGTGAGAGGGCAGCAGCAGCAGAAAGGGAAGGCGGGGGCGCCGGCGTTGCCGATGCTGGTGGGGGAAGGAGGGGGAGGAGGAGGAGGAGGAGGAGGAG
>Ga0105055_10008548_pt1 | contig 13294 bp, 7 predicted proteins | sample BON03_FD_78090 | JGI IMG/M metagenome (GOLD analysis project Ga0105055, IMG submission 78090) | Freshwater microbial communities from Lake Bonney liftoff mats and glacier meltwater in Antarctica - BON-03 | ecosystem: Environmental > Aquatic > Freshwater > Ice > Glacier meltwater | place: Lake...
AAAAATCACAATAGTGATTTTGTAGAAAATAGTGATTTTGAAACACCTAACAAATTACAAAAGTAATTTGTAAATATTCAAAAAAGTAATTTGCAAAAAATTCAAAATCACTTTGTCATTAGAAATTACTATAGTAATTTCTTAAAATTACATATTACTATTTTACAAGTGTATTTTTCTGATGAGAGGCCGTGATATGCTCGTCGATGCCATTAATGTAGCTCAGGAATCTGTGATCAACCCCTTGTACGACTCGGGAGTCAACCCGACATCTATAAGTTTTCAATAGGTGTTTATGTGTCTTTATTGCCCATTCCTGTGGATGGCAGTGGCCAGTCACTACCCTCGCCGAAATTGATATCTTTGCCCACAGCCTCACCTCAGGCACCCATCCTCTCGCTTTAACCGATCGACCTCCCCTGTTCACGTATTTCGTGTCAAGCCGGACTACCCTGACAACACAACATTCAGAACCATGCACAGGGAGTGCAGTGAAAGAGGAAAGTCTAGCAACCAGGTGCCGATCGACGACAGCCGCGAGGAAGCGGTAATAAAGGAACAAGACATGGGCTCTTTTCGGTCGCGTAGTTGTATCGCACAACCAGTGTGTAGATTCGAGTGGTGACTGACGATGACAATGACGACGATGCCTACGACGGTGATTTGGATGACTCTCTCGGATAAATCTTCGGCGCTTCATGCATGGCTATGCCTTCCCCCCATCTTGTTCTCCCTTTTCTCCCCGTCGCCCCCAACGTCGATCTTGATCGCCCCCCCCCTCTGCCCCCCCCCCCCTCCCTACCCCCTCCCCTCCCCTCTCCTCCTTCTTCTCCTACTGCTAGGGAGCCCATGTGAGGTTCAGGAGTTCACTATCATAATCATCTTTTCCCCCTATTGGTGGCTATCTTGAAAAAAATCTCTCTCCCTCTCTCTGAGGGCCAACCTACAGTCGGCGATGATGGCATCCTTCACACTCCTCGTCCCAACCGCCGTCCCACTCGCCCCTTCTGCTCCTTCTTCTCCCTTCTTCCCTTTCAGGCGTTCGGATCCTCCTTTCTTCACGCCAGCCCGCTCCGAGTATTGCATTCTTCCTTACTTCTCCGCCCGTCTCCCTTCTCTTCATTCCCTCAGGTGCTTGGGCTCTTCCCTTTGGCGCTCGGGCTCTTCCCTCAGGCGCTCGAGCTCGCCTCAGAAGGCTTTCTCGACGCCCGTCTCTCGTTTGACACCCACGACACTTGGGTTGCATCCCTGTTTTATCAGTCCGTGTGTACGAGTGTAATGTTTGTCTATTACAATGCTGAAAGCAGATCCTCGAGGATAAGGAGGGGAAAATAATAAAAGAAGATGACTATTTCCCCCTCTTGGTGGCTGTCTTGTAAAATTTACGAAACTCTCTCTCTCGCTCTGCAGACGTTCAAGTACTTCAACTTCATCACAGATGAGGAAGACATCGGGAGCGGCGTTTCAAGTGGCGTCGAGCTAGCACATTCAGTTCCAACAAGAATCCGATTGGCCTGTGTTTGTTCAAACACAACCGTTGAATTTATACACACAAAATCTTTGAGAGTTCGCGAACTTGATTCAGATTCGAGTTTGGATTCTGTCTGATCATTTTCAGCTTGGGTTTCCATCGTGTGTCTACCTGTTTGTTCTTTTCCTTTCTTTTGTGGCCCTCTAGAGAGCTAGTGTATGAGATCTGATTTTTTTCGTTTTAATGGTTGCCGCTCTTCCGAGTCTTGATGAGGAATTGTTTGAGAGAAAAAAAGAGTGTATCACTAAATTCAAAGACAGTCACTGAAAAAAAAAAAATGATGATGATAATATTGAATTTTTTTAGATATAAGGCAATCTCCCAAACAGTAAAAATAGAGTACTAAACTATTTAGCATATAGAGCTTACAGCAAAGCTACTAGACTCTTTGTTATGCAGTAATAAAAGCAAGACCAATCACGATTACTTTTGAAAGTGATAAAAGCAGTCTTCATCACCAGGAGAAAAAGTTTTCAGTAAAAAAATTGCGCATTAAGATTGCGAGAGACGCACGGGAAAGTGGCGTTTTTGGCGATATGTTATTACGCTCACCATTCATGGCCATGTACTTTGTGCATATGTTGCGTAGTGGTAGCTTTTGTCAACACAGCAAAACAAAACATCTACGGTCGGTGTTAATGTCACGTAACACACTCTGCCGAATACTTTTAATTCCTATAGTTTATATGTCACCTTTTGGTTAACCGTGACATAAGAGGACTAAGTCATTTATGGGAACGTCCATTATTTACAAGTACGTTTAGAGTCTTTAATGGAGTCATTAATGTCTAGACGGTGGCTAGAAACAGATCTCCTCATGGAGATCCGCTAGTAGTGAAGTACAGTTCTTGGACTCATCTTCCATCCTTTAGTCAAAATTGACAACCTCAAACTCTGAGCTACATTTTTGTCTCTTTGACTCTGTCATAACTTGCTCTTTCCTCATGACACCATTGTCTATTTTCCTCTCTCACCTACCTGGCACGATACTGTCACGTGAGTGTGTGTGTGTTGCTTTATTTTGTTCAACCAATATTTGTGACATGACTGGCTCTTTCCTCACTAACACCATTGTCTCTCTCTGTATCTGTCATTTGACTGACGTGACTTTGTCGCGTGTGTCGTATAATATTGTCACATGTGTGATATACGCACAGAGACGATGACAATTTTGCACTTATTCCTTTTGACAACCATATTATCATCATCAACTGAATTTTGTGATATTTGCTCATATGCAGATTTCAACAAATTGGTGTCAGGATGCAATCACCATATGCAAACTGGAGCTCAAAACTCCTGAGTACATTCTATCATTTATTGTTTCAGTATATAGGATGTCGTACATTGCATGTTACACATAGCATGTCACACATTGTGTGTAACACACAGCATGTTGTACATTGATTGTTATACATAGCATGTTGGACATTGTATGTCACAAAACATGAATGTGATACAACAATCTGTAATTGAGTGTGGCTCAAATGTGTTTCTTTTCTTTTCAGACAGAACACATCATACCTAGTAACTTTTATCTTTCTCAACTTACTTTTCTTGCACTGATAGATTGATTATTATTTTCGGTTGCAGGGTTTACTCCTTTCATAGGAAACAGGATAAAGATAACTCTGTCACATGTCTGGTGAGCCGAAAGGTACATATATCAATCTGATGATTGTGTCACAGGTGTGACATGACTCTTTCCTCATCTAACAACGTGCAGCTCTCAAACGTGAATCTGCTGATTAATGATATGGATTCTCTTTCTGGATCTTAACTGCTCTCAAAGCTCGTTAAATTCTGGAATCGCTTTTCGGATCTTGACAGCTCTCATAGCTTGTTAATTTCTGTATTGTATTTTAGATATTGATAGCTCTCATAGCTTCTTGATTCATAGATTGTATTTGGATATTGACAGCTTCGATAGCTCTTTCATTTGTAAATTGTATTCGCATTTTGACAGCTCTCATAGCTCGTTGATTTATAGATTTGATTTCGGACCTTGATAGCTGAAATAGCTCATTGATTTCTGGATCAAACGGAGCTGCGAGCGTGTCTCATGGCAGCTTTTCTCTTACTTGCAGTATCAAATGCAAGTCTTTTTATGATATCGGGAAGAGTGGTCCCTGCTTAAAGAGACACAGAAATGCTCAAGGTAAGACTATTTACATCAGGACCGATGTACATAGGCATTGTTGGAATCAGATTGACTTTTTGAATTAGTCCAGCATAAAGACTCCGTGAGAGGAGTATGAGAAACTCCACACGCCTTACGAACATGTCGCCTTAGATCTTTTAGACAGAGTTTATCTCAAAAGCAGAAGACCCAAGTATTCCTCCCCTATTCTTGTGTGTTCAAGTCAAGTATATGTTCTAGAGGCATCCAGTGGAGAACACTTTCTCATCGGGTCTACAGAATGTAGTATTGCATTGGCTACCAATATGGTGAAGACTTGGCTTGTAGATAACAATATGCCTCTTATAGCATGTGAAATGTGCTCGTTGAACATTTTATATCAATTTATGCAGTGACTCAGTTGTGCCTAATAAACAAAACGTTCACTGTCTGTGAGGTTAGACCAAATGATTCCCAATTTGGATGAAATACCACATGTTTGCAATGCGTGTCATAAAGAAACTTTTAGAATTCATGTCACAAATTGCACGTTACAACACATATCATACATGTGACATGTAGTACGTTGCAACACAGAGCATGTTACACGTAGCACGTTACGAAACATTGCAATCTGGTATGAATTTTGAGGTCTCCCTACTAAAAAGCTTAGCATTTACCTTGGTTTTTGGAAACCTGTACGAAATGCTCAGTGCCAGTCTTAGCTCCTTTGTGTTAGATTAAGATATGTAATCTATATAATTGACAAATCATCAACACCCCAACAAGTCATAGTCTTGCAATTCTGAGTTGACCTGTTTGAAACATTCGCACCAGTCCTAAAATAGATTGTTTACAGACAGAGTGTCTGCTGAACAAATATTGGGAGTGATCAAAGAACATATCTTTGCATTTGTGTAGATGTTTCTGCAGATGGGGATGGAACTCCTGAAATCTTTGATACTGATGAAAATCATCATTGATCTTCCTTTTGGTTTTCCAATAAACAACATTATCTCTCTCTACTGATGAAAATGCTGGTAGCACTCCCGCAGAATCCTGAGGTGCAGCTTGAAGCGCTCCAGAACAACTCGCTCTGATCTACAATGCCAAACGTAGATACGACTAAATAGCACACTTCCTTCGAAACACCTTTCATTCCACAATTTCACCTCAAATCTTGTGCAGCAATCGAAGGATACTTCCAAGCTTTCGAGCAAGAAACTCGCTGTTACGGCTGGAGTCACGGTGACAATGCCATTTTCCGAAGGTGAGCTTCGATCTTGTACACACAGGATCGTTTCGATCCATCGATCGGCTTAGTTTGCAAAGTGGAAAGGACCGCTCTCGAAAACTCCATGGCGTATTTGTCCGTCAATCAACTTTGCGAGTGAGTTTTACAGATTCATGCAAAAGAGACCCAGAAATTGTTCGACTTCACCAAAGCTAAGGCCGGATCTTAACAAAATTTCTTGAGTCCCAAACTTAAGTAGTTCACTGAAGTATTTTCGAGCTAAATCGTAGCCAGGTACGCAGAATAAATCGTCGCAAAGTCAGATCAAATTCCTTGATTTTCTAATCTGTCCCATGGAATGCGAATGTGCGACTATTGCAAAGATTCCATCGAATTGCCGCCGTGTGCCACCCATGGCTGATCAGCGGCGCAGGACTGCAGGAGACCAGAGACAGGTTTAACAACAATATTAGACAACAGAACTGAAGGGCATGCCTATGCCAAGCTCGAATATGCATTCAGTGTTCAAAAATGTGGTGCATGTAGTGAGCACCCTTTGATTGATTGACCATTGTTCGATTTGAACATCGTGGAGCGCGGGTTCTGACGTGGATAATGATGCTAGAACGCAAAGAAGCCAGAATTTGGCCTTAAATATATACATGCAATATATTTCTTTCTATTCTCCGCCATCCACGAGCATAATTCCTGTCAGAACAGCGTTCTGATGTCCTGAATTGTGTTGGTGATGTCAACCCCCAACAGAATTTGAAATCACAGGCAAACTTTGTGGGTTCAAGTTGTCCATCTGCAGGATTTGCGTGCACATATTCCCCAACTATATTAATGTTGATGCTGTCACAATTTGTCCCACTGGGTTTGATGCTTCTTGATCGAAATTGGTACCTACACGCCAAAATGGCTTCCGGCGTCCCACTTTTGTTGTTGTTATCTGCGGAGTGAATGTGGGGCGCGGTGGCAATCTCACCTTGTGCAGACTTGTGCACGAAGTTTTGGGTGCATCTGTTCGGGAACTGCCGCTGCCACTGCTACCAGGGCTGTCACACGGTTTTGGTCTGCTCAACCAAAGTGGGGCATTGAGACAACGCCACCAACACGGCGGAATTGAGCAATTCCCGGTTGCAGAGGTGGTGGCTAAAGAAGTCGCACTGGCATCCGCCCTGTGAGTTTTTCCATCCTGTTGAAAGAATTTGCAACACTCAGGGGTCAAGGTCATGATATTTTGAATGGTCCGTCTAAACACGCTTGTTTTTGGGAGACCTGAACACCCAAAAATTCGTTAAAAATTCTCGCAAACACCTTCTCCGATTCGCTAGCGATTCTCCAAAAAATCTGCAGGCAGATTCACGGTTCCCTTCTTATTCCCACAACTCTGTCCAAGACCTTCATGCATTTCCTTCCCGTTCCCATCCCATAACTCCTTAATTACAAGGTAGATTCAACTCCTTAATTCCAAAGTAGATTCAATTATTTTTGGGTGTTCAGAATGAAGTTTCGAGATGGCGTGTGTCGTTTGATAGCGCTCGGGTATAATCAAGAGTAAGGTAAAGACTACCTTCAACATTTAAGGCCAGTGTGTAGTCACATTGCCTTGCGTCTTTTTGTAGCAATAACAACTATTAGAGGCTGGAAGTGCATCGGTAAGGATGCTTCGGCTGCCCATTAAGCGAACATCGACTCTTGTGGAGACGCCTTGACCGGTAGGCTACTTTAGCATTCGGACAAGGTATGGAAATAACCATATGGTTATTTCCATACCTTGTCCGAATGCTAAAGTAGCCTACCGGTCAAGGCGTCTCCACAAGAGTCGATGTTCGCTTAATGGGCAGCCGAAGCATCCTTACCGATGCACTTCCAGCCTCTAATAGTTGTTATTGCTACAAAAAGACGCAAGGCAATGTGACTACACACTGGCCTTAAATGTTGAAGGTAGTCTTTACCTTACTCTTGATTATACCCGAGCGCTATCAAACGACACACGCCATCTCGAAACTTCATTCTGAACACCCAAAAATAATTGAATCTACTTTGGAATTAAGGAGTTGAATCTACCTTGTAATTAAGGAGTTATGGGATGGGAACGGGAAGGAAATGCATGAAGGTCTTGGACAGAGTTGTGGGAATAAGAAGGGAACCGTGAATCTGCCTGCAGATTTTTTGGAGAATCGCTAGCGAATCGGAGAAGGTGTTTGCGAGAATTTTTAACGAATTTTTGGGTGTTCAGGTCTCCCAAAAACAAGCGTGTTTAGACGGACCATTCAAAATATCATGACCTTGACCCCTGAGTGTTGCAAATTCTTTCAACAGGATGGAAAAACTCACAGGGCGGATGCCAGTGCGACTTCTTTAGCCACCACCTCTGCAACCGGGAATTGCTCAATTCCGCCGTGTTGGTGGCGTTGTCTCAATGCCCCACTTTGGTTGAGCAGACCAAAACCGTGTGACAGCCCTGGTAGCAGTGGCAGCGGCAGTTCCCGAACAGATGCACCCAAAACTTCGTGCACAAGTCTGCACAAGGTGAGATTGCCACCGCGCCCCACATTCACTCCGCAGATAACAACAACAAAAGTGGGACGCCGGAAGCCATTTTGGCGTGTAGGTACCAATTTCGATCAAGAAGCATCAAACCCAGTGGGACAAATTGTGACAGCATCAACATTAATATAGTTGGGGAATATGTGCACGCAAATCCTGCAGATGGACAACTTGAACCCACAAAGTTTGCCTGTGATTTCAAATTCTGTTGGGGGTTGACATCACCAACACAATTCAGGACATCAGAACGCTGTTCTGACAGGAATTATGCTCGTGGATGGCGGAGAATAGAAAGAAATATATTGCATGTATATATTTAAGGCCAAATTCTGGCTTCTTTGCGTTCTAGCATCATTATCCACGTCAGAACCCGCGCTCCACGATGTTCAAATCGAACAATGGTCAATCAATCAAAGGGTGCTCACTACATGCACCACATTTTTGAACACTGAATGCATATTCGAGCTTGGCATAGGCATGCCCTTCAGTTCTGTTGTCTAATATTGTTGTTAAACCTGTCTCTGGTCTCCTGCAGTCCTGCGCCGCTGATCAGCCATGGGTGGCACACGGCGGCAATTCGATGGAATCTTTGCAATAGTCGCACATTCGCATTCCATGGGACAGATTAGAAAATCAAGGAATTTGATCTGACTTTGCGACGATTTATTCTGCGTACCTGGCTACGATTTAGCTCGAAAATACTTCAGTGAACTACTTAAGTTTGGGACTCAAGAAATTTTGTTAAGATCCGGCCTTAGCTTTGGTGAAGTCGAACAATTTCTGGGTCTCTTTTGCATGAATCTGTAAAACTCACTCGCAAAGTTGATTGACGGACAAATACGCCATGGAGTTTTCGAGAGCGGTCCTTTCCACTTTGCAAACTAAGCCGATCGATGGATCGAAACGATCCTGTGTGTACAAGATCGAAGCTCACCTTCGGAAAATGGCATTGTCACCGTGACTCCAGCCGTAACAGCGAGTTTCTTGCTCGAAAGCTTGGAAGTATCCTTCGATTGCTGCACAAGATTTGAGGTGAAATTGTGGAATGAAAGGTGTTTCGAAGGAAGTGTGCTATTTAGTCGTATCTACGTTTGGCATTGTAGATCAGAGCGAGTTGTTCTGGAGCGCTTCAAGCTGCACCTCAGGATTCTGCGGGAGTGCTACCAGCATTTTCATCAGTAGAGAGAGATAATGTTGTTTATTGGAAAACCAAAAGGAAGATCAATGATGATTTTCATCAGTATCAAAGATTTCAGGAGTTCCATCCCCATCTGCAGAAACATCTACACAAATGCAAAGATATGTTCTTTGATCACTCCCAATATTTGTTCAGCAGACACTCTGTCTGTAAACAATCTATTTTAGGACTGGTGCGAATGTTTCAAACAGGTCAACTCAGAATTGCAAGACTATGACTTGTTGGGGTGTTGATGATTTGTCAATTATATAGATTACATATCTTAATCTAACACAAAGGAGCTAAGACTGGCACTGAGCATTTCGTACAGGTTTCCAAAAACCAAGGTAAATGCTAAGCTTTTTAGTAGGGAGACCTCAAAATTCATACCAGATTGCAATGTTTCGTAACGTGCTACGTGTAACATGCTCTGTGTTGCAACGTACTACATGTCACATGTATGATATGTGTTGTAACGTGCAATTTGTGACATGAATTCTAAAAGTTTCTTTATGACACGCATTGCAAACATGTGGTATTTCATCCAAATTGGGAATCATTTGGTCTAACCTCACAGACAGTGAACGTTTTGTTTATTAGGCACAACTGAGTCACTGCATAAATTGATATAAAATGTTCAACGAGCACATTTCACATGCTATAAGAGGCATATTGTTATCTACAAGCCAAGTCTTCACCATATTGGTAGCCAATGCAATACTACATTCTGTAGACCCGATGAGAAAGTGTTCTCCACTGGATGCCTCTAGAACATATACTTGACTTGAACACACAAGAATAGGGGAGGAATACTTGGGTCTTCTGCTTTTGAGATAAACTCTGTCTAAAAGATCTAAGGCGACATGTTCGTAAGGCGTGTGGAGTTTCTCATACTCCTCTCACGGAGTCTTTATGCTGGACTAATTCAAAAAGTCAATCTGATTCCAACAATGCCTATGTACATCGGTCCTGATGTAAATAGTCTTACCTTGAGCATTTCTGTGTCTCTTTAAGCAGGGACCACTCTTCCCGATATCATAAAAAGACTTGCATTTGATACTGCAAGTAAGAGAAAAGCTGCCATGAGACACGCTCGCAGCTCCGTTTGATCCAGAAATCAATGAGCTATTTCAGCTATCAAGGTCCGAAATCAAATCTATAAATCAACGAGCTATGAGAGCTGTCAAAATGCGAATACAATTTACAAATGAAAGAGCTATCGAAGCTGTCAATATCCAAATACAATCTATGAATCAAGAAGCTATGAGAGCTATCAATATCTAAAATACAATACAGAAATTAACAAGCTATGAGAGCTGTCAAGATCCGAAAAGCGATTCCAGAATTTAACGAGCTTTGAGAGCAGTTAAGATCCAGAAAGAGAATCCATATCATTAATCAGCAGATTCACGTTTGAGAGCTGCACGTTGTTAGATGAGGAAAGAGTCATGTCACACCTGTGACACAATCATCAGATTGATATATGTACCTTTCGGCTCACCAGACATGTGACAGAGTTATCTTTATCCTGTTTCCTATGAAAGGAGTAAACCCTGCAACCGAAAATAATAATCAATCTATCAGTGCAAGAAAAGTAAGTTGAGAAAGATAAAAGTTACTAGGTATGATGTGTTCTGTCTGAAAAGAAAAGAAACACATTTGAGCCACACTCAATTACAGATTGTTGTATCACATTCATGTTTTGTGACATACAATGTCCAACATGCTATGTATAACAATCAATGTACAACATGCTGTGTGTTACACACAATGTGTGACATGCTATGTGTAACATGCAATGTACGACATCCTATATACTGAAACAATAAATGATAGAATGTACTCAGGAGTTTTGAGCTCCAGTTTGCATATGGTGATTGCATCCTGACACCAATTTGTTGAAATCTGCATATGAGCAAATATCACAAAATTCAGTTGATGATGATAATATGGTTGTCAAAAGGAATAAGTGCAAAATTGTCATCGTCTCTGTGCGTATATCACACATGTGACAATATTATACGACACACGCGACAAAGTCACGTCAGTCAAATGACAGATACAGAGAGAGACAATGGTGTTAGTGAGGAAAGAGCCAGTCATGTCACAAATATTGGTTGAACAAAATAAAGCAACACACACACACTCACGTGACAGTATCGTGCCAGGTAGGTGAGAGAGGAAAATAGACAATGGTGTCATGAGGAAAGAGCAAGTTATGACAGAGTCAAAGAGACAAAAATGTAGCTCAGAGTTTGAGGTTGTCAATTTTGACTAAAGGATGGAAGATGAGTCCAAGAACTGTACTTCACTACTAGCGGATCTCCATGAGGAGATCTGTTTCTAGCCACCGTCTAGACATTAATGACTCCATTAAAGACTCTAAACGTACTTGTAAATAATGGACGTTCCCATAAATGACTTAGTCCTCTTATGTCACGGTTAACCAAAAGGTGACATATAAACTATAGGAATTAAAAGTATTCGGCAGAGTGTGTTACGTGACATTAACACCGACCGTAGATGTTTTGTTTTGCTGTGTTGACAAAAGCTACCACTACGCAACATATGCACAAAGTACATGGCCATGAATGGTGAGCGTAATAACATATCGCCAAAAACGCCACTTTCCCGTGCGTCTCTCGCAATCTTAATGCGCAATTTTTTTACTGAAAACTTTTTCTCCTGGTGATGAAGACTGCTTTTATCACTTTCAAAAGTAATCGTGATTGGTCTTGCTTTTATTACTGCATAACAAAGAGTCTAGTAGCTTTGCTGTAAGCTCTATATGCTAAATAGTTTAGTACTCTATTTTTACTGTTTGGGAGATTGCCTTATATCTAAAAAAATTCAATATTATCATCATCATTTTTTTTTTTTCAGTGACTGTCTTTGAATTTAGTGATACACTCTTTTTTTCTCTCAAACAATTCCTCATCAAGACTCGGAAGAGCGGCAACCATTAAAACGAAAAAAATCAGATCTCATACACTAGCTCTCTAGAGGGCCACAAAAGAAAGGAAAAGAACAAACAGGTAGACACACGATGGAAACCCAAGCTGAAAATGATCAGACAGAATCCAAACTCGAATCTGAATCAAGTTCGCGAACTCTCAAAGATTTTGTGTGTATAAATTCAACGGTTGTGTTTGAACAAACACAGGCCAATCGGATTCTTGTTGGAACTGAATGTGCTAGCTCGACGCCACTTGAAACGCCGCTCCCGATGTCTTCCTCATCTGTGATGAAGTTGAAGTACTTGAACGTCTGCAGAGCGAGAGAGAGAGTTTCGTAAATTTTACAAGACAGCCACCAAGAGGGGGAAATAGTCATCTTCTTTTATTATTTTCCCCTCCTTATCCTCGAGGATCTGCTTTCAGCATTGTAATAGACAAACATTACACTCGTACACACGGACTGATAAAACAGGGATGCAACCCAAGTGTCGTGGGTGTCAAACGAGAGACGGGCGTCGAGAAAGCCTTCTGAGGCGAGCTCGAGCGCCTGAGGGAAGAGCCCGAGCGCCAAAGGGAAGAGCCCAAGCACCTGAGGGAATGAAGAGAAGGGAGACGGGCGGAGAAGTAAGGAAGAATGCAATACTCGGAGCGGGCTGGCGTGAAGAAAGGAGGATCCGAACGCCTGAAAGGGAAGAAGGGAGAAGAAGGAGCAGAAGGGGCGAGTGGGACGGCGGTTGGGACGAGGAGTGTGAAGGATGCCATCATCGCCGACTGTAGGTTGGCCCTCAGAGAGAGGGAGAGAGATTTTTTTCAAGATAGCCACCAATAGGGGGAAAAGATGATTATGATAGTGAACTCCTGAACCTCACATGGGCTCCCTAGCAGTAGGAGAAGAAGGAGGAGAGGGGAGGGGAGGGGGTAGGGAGGGGGGGGGGGGCAGAGGGGGGGGGCGATCAAGATCGACGTTGGGGGCGACGGGGAGAAAAGGGAGAACAAGATGGGGGGAAGGCATAGCCATGCATGAAGCGCCGAAGATTTATCCGAGAGAGTCATCCAAATCACCGTCGTAGGCATCGTCGTCATTGTCATCGTCAGTCACCACTCGAATCTACACACTGGTTGTGCGATACAACTACGCGACCGAAAAGAGCCCATGTCTTGTTCCTTTATTACCGCTTCCTCGCGGCTGTCGTCGATCGGCACCTGGTTGCTAGACTTTCCTCTTTCACTGCACTCCCTGTGCATGGTTCTGAATGTTGTGTTGTCAGGGTAGTCCGGCTTGACACGAAATACGTGAACAGGGGAGGTCGATCGGTTAAAGCGAGAGGATGGGTGCCTGAGGTGAGGCTGTGGGCAAAGATATCAATTTCGGCGAGGGTAGTGACTGGCCACTGCCATCCACAGGAATGGGCAATAAAGACACATAAACACCTATTGAAAACTTATAGATGTCGGGTTGACTCCCGAGTCGTACAAGGGGTTGATCACAGATTCCTGAGCTACATTAATGGCATCGACGAGCATATCACGGCCTCTCATCAGAAAAATACACTTGTAAAATAGTAATATGTAATTTTAAGAAATTACTATAGTAATTTCTAATGACAAAGTGATTTTGAATTTTTTGCAAATTACTTTTTTGAATATTTACAAATTACTTTTGTAATTTGTTAGGTGTTTCAAAATCACTATTTTCTACAAAATCACTATTGTGATTTTT
>Ga0105055_10008551_pt1 | contig 13291 bp, 4 predicted proteins | sample BON03_FD_78090 | JGI IMG/M metagenome (GOLD analysis project Ga0105055, IMG submission 78090) | Freshwater microbial communities from Lake Bonney liftoff mats and glacier meltwater in Antarctica - BON-03 | ecosystem: Environmental > Aquatic > Freshwater > Ice > Glacier meltwater | place: Lake...
GACGGTAATAAGCTTGTCGTAATGGTATGCACTGAATCACAAGTAAACTGATTTGGATTCGTTACACTTGCAACACCCGTATCCGCAGGATTACAAGAACTTGCGTTGGCAAAAGTTGAATCACTTTGATTAATTGTAATGTTTGTTTCAAAGATTGAATCACAATAGGGGGTAAAACTAGCACTAGTATTACAAAATGCCAAGTGTGAGCCAAGACTACTAAAGCTGGAAATCGAATTGGTACTTTCCCAATTTGAAGGGATAAAGCTTGGGAAATTGCAAGGAATATTTATCGGGTCGAATGTTACTCCCGCCACGTAAGAAGGTAATCTTATCATACTATTGTCTTGAGTTCCATTTCCAACACCTGTCCATTCCGTTCCAGGATCACATCCAATATTTCCAATTAAGTCTACTAAACCTGAACCATCATACAATGCGATTGCATCATTCCCATTATAAAAATTAGCATTACTGGTTTGATTCGCTGCGCCCAACAAGCTTGCATTGGCTCCATCATCGCAAACCACGTAAGTATTTCCATCTAACAAGGTGCCACTTAAATTAATCGTGGTTCCCACGCTTGCTGAGCCGTTAAAATAGAACTGAAGCGAGTAGGTCGCTAAATTGACACTTGAACCTGTGCCGTTAAAAATTTCGATGCATTTATTCAAGCCACTTCCTTCTAACATTTCAGAAATAAATAGCGTTGGACAAGCTACCCCTAAATTTCCAGGAATGGTATCTCTAACGGTAGTGTCTTGTGAGTAGGTATTTCCTTGATAAGTAACTGAATTACAGCTATCAAGGTTTTCTATGGTGAAAACAGGATAGATTACATTAAAATTATAGTTTAAAATCGAGTCACAGCCATGCGGTGAAATGAAGGTGTCACTAATAGTGGTTGAACTAAAGTAATCCGTGCCGTTAAAAGTAAACATTTCACAAACCGTTGTATCTATTGTTTGGTTAGTGGTGTCAAATAGTGTAATTGATATGTTTCTGTTGACGGAGCCACAAGTATTTGTAGCTGTAATAATATAGCTGGTAGTCGTATTTGGACTAACACTGATATCCGATATGGTACTTGAAGCAGGATCATCCCAAAGAATTCCTGTAGCGTCACTAACGGTAGTTAAGATATCAATCGGAACTTGATTTGCACAAATCGAAGTGTCCCCTCGATCAACTACTATTGACGGTAAAGGGGATATGGTAACCGTAACGGTAACTAAAGAGTCACATCCACCAATAGAAGTAAGCACTTCAACTCCGGTTGTGTTCAATTCACTGTAGTTTGTTCCGTTATAGTTAAATGATAAATTTTGACAAATTGTAGTATCAAATGTTCCGTTAAGTACAGCTGGATCGATTAATTCGATAGAATCGACACCTGTACATCCTGCATCATCTTGAATAGTAACGAAATACCAACCTGCACTGAGCCCTATTAGCGTATCAATCGTTTGGTTCTGTGTATTAGATTGAATGATATTGCCAAGAGGACTTTCGTATGTAAAGATAAAAGGAGGCAAACCCGTTGTTTCCGCATAAATTTCTCCGTCATTTCCTCCGACACATAATGGATTACTGTTGTTAAGCTGTGGTTCGGGACAACATGAGGCAGTACTAAAAAATTCATAAACTGGATCAGTTAAACAACCTAGTGTTGTCCAAGATCCAGATTCACTATCACCGAAGGTTTCTATGGAAACATTTAAGTTTTCTCCATTTGTATTTGGAGGGCAATCTCCAACAGTAGCTACCCAACAAAAAGTCCATGGTCCCGCGCAATTATCGCCAAAATTATCTCCAGGGTTGCTGTCCGGGTAATCCGCAGGGAAATCGCCTAAGTTTGAATCATAGAAGAATCCTGGTCCAAAAATTAATCCGGTATTATCGCTAGTTACGGAGTTGTACCAATCCCAGTCTCCATTCATATCACATGATGGCGGTGTTACACTAGGGGCCAATGAGTTTAAATCCCAACCTGGACCAAGAAAAGGCACCACACTATGCAGCCAATTTACTCCAGTTTGATCCCATACTTCTACTGTATAACAAAATTCTACTGTTTGACCTGCCAAATATAAGCCATTAAAAGGTGTTGGATTCACAACAAGACTCGAATTGATAAGGCAATCGTCACAATTATTGAAACTACTTATACCTAAATTGAAATTACCTGTATCTGTAGAATTACCTCCACTTATTCTTACCAAATAGGATTGGCCCACTGTAAGTGAATTGTATGTGAAACTCACAGAACCAGCAGCCCCTATATTACAGCCAAGTCCAAACGAATTGTTACAGTTTGTGCCTTGGTACAATGCTATGTTTGGTGTGATTAATCCACTAACTGTGAATGTTGCTGCTGAAGATGTTGCGGTGAAACTATACCATGTATCTGCAGCTGGGGCTGACATGTCATTCCCTATGATACCTTGACAATCGCTTAGGTAGATGTATGGAGATTCTGCATTTGCACCAATATTGGTTAGACAAAAATTATTATTTACAACAGTTGTTGCTGGACATGGAGGTGGGGTAGATAGTGTTCCAAGGGCACAAGCAGTATTACAAACATCAGGTATAGGTGCTGAACATGCTGGTGTCGTACAAGGAGGAGGAGGAGGAGGGGTACTTTGATCATAAACACAAAGACCAAATGTACCATTGTTATTATTTCCATATTCCCACATTCGAATCCAAATAGTAGCTCCTGGCGTAAGCCCAGTTCGTGAAATGAAAGACATTAGTCCATTTGGACTGTCATCATCGTCACATTCGATAAGGGTTAAAGCGTTACATGCTCCGGAGTATATAGCCATGCCCCATCGGTTATAACACCTGTATTGCTATCAAAAGATAGACTTCCACTTGCGGGAACTGTGACATTAAACCAAACATCTCCACCTAAATAATTGGCACATCCTGGAGCGGGAACGCCGACACTAGCATTAGCTCCAGCATTACTGAAAGTTGCAAAGTTGCAATTTGTATTTACCGCAAGCGCAATTGCATTACAAGGATTGTCATTAGGAACTTGAGCAAATAGATTGGAAAGTAGACCGACGAAGCACACAAATGAGCATAAAATACGTACACCCATAATGGATAGTTTAAATAGGAAAGAGAAGTAAAATTTTATAAGTTGATTTGCTACTCTTTAAAGTTATTAAAGTTAAAATTAGCTATTTTTTATAACACTAAGTAATTAAACTTTCAAAAAAATGATATAAGTTTCTACTTAGTTTAAACCATCAAATTTTTTACCTTTGCAACACAAAACCAAAACCATGCATAAAGTCTATAACAACATTCTAGAAACTATTGGAGATACTCCAATGGTGAAATTAAACAACATCACTAAAGGACTTCCTTTTGATGTTTATGTGAAAATTGAGTCCGTCAATCCGGGCAATTCAGTTAAGGATAGAATGGCTTTGCGCATGCTGGAAGGAGCAGAGCAAGATGGGAGTATAAAACCAGGCGGAACTATCGTAGAAGGTACAAGTGGCAACACAGGTATGGGGCTTGCTTTAGCAGCAATTGTAAAAGGATACAAATGTATTTTTGTAACAACAGATAAACAATCGAAAGAAAAGGCAGATATTTTAAAGGCAGTAGGTGCAGAAGTGATTGTTTGCCCTACGGATGTGGATTCAACCGACCCAAGATCTTACTATTCTGTGTCTGCTAGAATTGCTTCAGAGACCCCAAATTCTTTCTATGTAAATCAGTATGATAACCCCTACAATACCATTGCGCATTATGAGCAAACAGGTCCTGAAATATGGAGTCAAACAGATGGGAAAGTTACACATTTTGTGGTGGGAGTGGGAACAGGTGGAACCATCTCAGGAACAGGAAAATATTTAAAAGAGCAAAATCCAAATGTGAAAATCTATGGGATTGATACCTATGGTTCTGTGTTAAAGAAATTTCACGAAACAGGTGTCTTTGATGAGAAGGAAATTTACCCTTATGTAACAGAAGGGATTGGTGAGGATATCTTACCTAAAAATGTAGATTTTAGCGTGATTGATTACTTCGAGAAAGTAACGGATAAAGATGGTGCCGTTATGACTAGAAGACTAGCCAAAGAAGAAGGAATTTTTGCAGGCTATTCTGCTGGTAGTGCTATTGCGGGCACCTTACAAATGAAAGATAAATTCAAAGCTGGAGATATGGTTGTTATCTTGCTGCACGATCATGGAAGTAGATACATTGGAAAGATTTACAACGATGAGTGGATGCGTGAGCGCGGTTGGTTAGATAAAGCACCAACTGCTAGAACTATTGTTGAATCTAGAACGGGTAAACCTACTATTACGGTAGCTGTTAATGCAACGATAAGTGAAGTGTTTGAGTTGATGAAAAAATACGACATTTCTCAGTTTCCTGTAAGTAGTGCTGGGCTTGTTGTAGGAAGTGTTACCGAAAGAAATATTTTATCTTCTTTGGTGGATGGAGCAGATGCGCATAAAACGCCAGTAAGTGAAGTGATGCTGCAATCCTTCCCTTATGTAGAATTAAATGATAAAGCAAAAGACATTTCGAAATTGATAAGTAAATCAAATTCTGCAGTACTCGTAAAAGATGTGGCTGGAGCAGTTCATATTATTACAGAATTCGATTTGATTGATGCGATGGCGAACTAAAAAAGTACTGCAGCCAGCGTATTGAGATAAAATTTTGAACGATAGGATTTGGAGGTTTAAATCCCAATATTGTATAAAACCTTTCCTGATGCTTAAGCTTTGCGAGCCTGACTAGCCATTGAATTATGTTATGTAGTTCTCCTTCCTAGCTCTGAAACCAGAGAGGAAGGCGACCGACTTAGAAGAGAGATACTAAAATAATGTCGATCCCTCTAAATACCCAAACCGCACGCCGAGGAAGGTCTTATGAACTCTGCTTTTTAACCCAACCATGCTTCTTTTCGAATAATGGGTGGCTTTGCAGACCTTCATTCTAGAAATAGTATTCGAGAACTACCATATACGATGCACTCATTACCATAAAGAACCATTGAAGAGTTTAATGGAAAGGGAGAAAATTAGGTGTAATACGAAGCCTTCTTCTTGTCTTACCCCCTTGCTAAGAACCATATTAAAAATAAAAAATCATAATATATTTTTAATCTACATTAAATTTTATATCTTGGGTAAGAATAAACAACTCACACTAAAAAGTTGCCCATATGAAATCATTTTTATCCTTTTTACTACTTATTTGCAGTCTCAATTTTTTAGCAGCTCAAGTTCTTGAGATAGCAGCAATACCTTGGAATCAAAACGTTTATGCACCGCAATTCGGGACTCATAATCAGTATAAATCCACTGCATGCGCATTAGATACCGTTCAATATCCTTTAGCGAAGGCCACAAGCTTAGCCGCTTTGAATATTAACAGTTCAACATCAGCGGGAGCTGCAGGGCAGTATTATGACGCGCCTCAAGCCATCACTATTACGGGGTTTGATTTTTACGCCTACTCTATTACCTTACCGTCTTTGAATGTGTTAGCGCAACTTTACCTTGCAGGCCCTGATTCTTTGCCTACAGGTGTCCCTCTGGCAAGTATAAGTGTAAGCGTAGATTCAACTTTTGGTGGAGGTGCTTTAGAGGTACTTCGAAAAACAGCCGTATTCTCAACAGCGGTTACTCTGAGTGTTCCTTATATTATAGTAGTGTCAAATAATTCCGCTAACGCCATGGGATTAGTCAGCAATTCCTACGCCACTGCGGATGGTCAGCAAGAGTGGTTAGCTAGTTTATTGATTGGGGCTTCTTGGTTAAATGGATATAATGTAAATACAGGTACTACAACCTTCGATGCGGATTGGTTGTTTCATCCTTTAGTAAATTATAGTTTAACGGCAAGCTTTGCAGCAAGTCCTGCTTGTATTGTGGCACCTTCCACTACCGTTTCGTTTACGAATACTTCTTCGGGGGTATTATCCAATAGAATGTATAATCAAGCAGTTTTTCTAGATTTAGGGTCCTTATCTTACAGCTGGAATTTTGGAAATGGAACGAGCCCTGCTTATGCTATAGATACCTCAGTTAATTTTGCGGGTCCTGCACAATATGACGTAACGCTAACAGATACTATTTATGGGTGGACTTCAACATGTTTTCATGATACCGTAATAAGTTTAGGAACTGCTCCTATTTCAGAATTTAGTTTTAGCACCAGTTCATTAAGTGCTTCATTTTATGATTCTTCCGAATATGCGGTTTTGCGTTCTTGGGATTTTGGAGATGGAACGACTTCTTCGGCAACTAATCCAACGCATAGCTATGCAACTCCAGGAACATATATCTCTTGCTACTCGGTTACAAATCCATGTGGAACGGATTCAACTTGTCAATCCGTAACAGTTTCTTGCGCAGCACCGGTTGCTAATTTCAATACCTCGTCTAGCGCTTTCACCTCAATATTTTCAGATTTATCTACCGGGATTCTTGCGGGAAGCACTTGGGCATGGGATTTCGGTGACGGCAATACCTCCGCTGTTCAAAGTCCTTCTCATACTTATGCAAGCACAGGAAGCTATACGGTTTGTTTAATTGTCAGCAATATTTGCGGTGCGGATACCATATGTCAAACTGTTGATGTGGTCTTGTGCAATGATCCTGTGGCAAGTTTTACTTCTGATGGAACATATTCACCAAGCTTTATTTTTGCAAGTACTTCTTCGATTACAGGAACTGCAACATACGCTTGGGATTTCGGTGATGGAGGATTTGCCGCTTTGCAAAATGCAAATCACACTTTTGCAAATAGCCAAGTTTCTTATGAGGTTTGTCTTATCGTTGTCGATGTTTGTGGTCAAGATACAGCGTGTATGAATATAGATGTAACCACAGGGATTCAAAATTTTTCTAAAATTGAAATGCGTTTTTATCCAAATCCAAGCACGGGAATTGTCGCTATCGAATTTCAGAATGCACCAAGTAATTATTCCGTAAATTTATTGAATGCTTTAGGGCAAAATGTGTACAATCAAGTTTTGGATTTACATGTTACGACCATTGATTTAAGCCATTTAAACAAAGGGCTCTACTTTTTAGAACTAAGGACACAAGAGGCGCAATACGTTCAAAAATTACTTTTGAAATAAACTTTAGAATGGGTTACTAACTCCCCATTTAAAATGAGCAGATGACTTAATGTTGTCTGCTCATTTTTTTTGTTCAATCGTTCAATCGGCTGTTACTGTCATAGTCGAGCGGTCAAATTGAACTATTCAGAAACATCTAAACATCTTAAAGTCAGTACTTTGAAGCCAAATCATTCCAAAAAAACATGTCCAAAATTAATATAGTATAATTTCTTTTGTTATAAAAAAAATTATAACTTTACTAAGAAGCAACTTCCTTTATTGATCTAAATAACTACTAATTTTTTATTATTCCCGTATCTCCGTCCTAGGGTTATTTGTTTAACATTATATTAATTGGTATTTAGATTCTCATTCGTTAAATCTTTGATTATGAAATGGTCTAAATATTTACTTTTCTCAATCTTTATTTCATTCCTCTTTCAAAGCAGTTTTGCTCAAATTACTGGAGACACCTCCGTATGTAAAGGAGATATTATGACCTATTACGCCAGCGGTGGTTCTGGCTACGCTTGGTCTATCATTGGAGGTACAAGCCTCAGTGCTTTAAATCATGATAGTCTTGTGGTGCAATGGGGGAGTGTTGGAACAGGAACGCTTAGTGTTTTAGTCAATACCTTTACAGGTCCAGTGGTCTATTTACTTAATGTTGCCGTTCACCCTAAACCAAAACCTATAATAACTCATGCGCCATATCCAACCTGTCCCTCAGGGGGCGAGGATAGTGCAATGGGTGCGCAAGGTGAAGGACGAAATTGTGAAAAAGTTTGCAAAAACGTCACTCTTGTTTATAGTACACCTTTTAATGTGGGAAGTGCCTATTCATGGACCAGCACGGGAGCCTTCTTTATTGCAGGTGCTGCGACGAACATCGCTGCGGTACATTGGGATAACTCAGCCTTCGGCAGTTTAACCGTAATAGAAACCAACCAATGGGGGTGCGTAGATTCCTTTAGTATTTGTATCGAAAAAGTAGATACACCCGTTGCCTTGTTCACCAATCAAGCCAATGTTTGTAAATTTTCAAACGTGCCTTTTACGAATTTGAGCACAGGAGCCACGAGCTATTCTTGGGATTTTGGAGACGGCAATTTCAGTACCTTGTTTGCGCCTAATTATTCCTATACAGGGGCAGGAACGTATACCATTGCCCTGATCGTTGAGAATGACTGTCATTGTGTAGATACTTTTCAGAATACCATAAATGTTGATTCCCTTCCAGGTCCGCAAATATCTTGTCCCGCCACTTTATGTGCTGGCGACACTGCTACCTACACCGCTTCTGGAGATACCTCTTGTACTTACAATTGGTTTGTGATTGGTGGGGCCATTACCAGTTCGAATGGGACTCCAAATATTACCGTTGCCTGGGGTGCGGGTCAGATTGGAACCTTAGGATTATACATTACAGCTTGCGCGACAGTTTGTGCAGATACCAGTCTTTTTTATATTCCCATCCTTCCAGCCATTGCTCAAATTTTGGGTCCTACAAAAGTTTGTCCAGGTGAATGCCATACCTATTCTTTGCCTCCCTTTAGTGGCACTGCTTATCAATGGTCCATAGGAGGATCATGCGGCACTATCAGCGACTCTACCGCTTGCGAAGAAATAGAAATTTGTTGGTCTCCATTTGCATTCTCTTGCGATGATACCTTACAAGTAACTTACTATAATGACTTTTTAGATTGTGGAGGAACCGCTAGTTTGCCAATTCGACTGCGTCCTGAAACAGAAATTGTTGGACAAAACCCAGTATGCCTAAATGACCTCGCCACATTTGGTGAAATTTATGGCAATTTAAGTAACTGGAGTATTTCTCCATCTGGTCCGACCTTAAGTCCACCAAATCCCTCTTCTACGGTAAATGTTGATTGGAACGGAGTTCCAGGTACCTATACGCTTAAAGCAGTGGTTGTTGATTCGACAGCAACTTGCAACGATTCTTCCATCTTAGTGGTGCAAGTACTAGCGCCACCTGCACCGCCGGTAATCACGGGGGATACCTTAATTTGTGGGAATTCAAATGCAACGTATTGCGCTGTTTCGCCTCATACCGTTCATTGGATTGTTACTGGTGGAACACCAACGAGTGCTATTGGAAATTGTGTGAGCGTCAATTGGAATGCCGTAGGACCCTACCTTGTTCTAGCGTATTTGCAAACCAATACCTCTCCTAATTGTACATCAGATACGACAAGCCATGTTGTACAAGCCGCTGTTGGTTTCGCTCCTTTACTTACAGGTAGTTTGACGCCATGCGCCAACACGACAAACTTATACAGTACTTCTTCAAGCTATCCAGCCTTTGCCAATTACAATTGGTCTATGACGCCTAGTAATTCTGGCGCTATTTTGAATGCCACAGGATCCTCAACAAATATTGAATGGGGCAATAATGCGCCCGGTGCAGTAATCTTGACCTTAGATGTTGAACTTTGTGGCATAACTTATTCTTCATCTCTAAGCGTTAATTTAAACCCAGTACCAATTACAACGGTTACGCAATTAACGCCTTATTGTGTTGGGGGAACCGCACAGCTAGCTGCAACAGGAGGCGTTAGTTATGCTTGGACAGGTCCTTCCGGCTTTAGCTCTGCGGCTAATCCTACGACTATTTCTAACCCGGGATTATATCAAGTGGTTGTAACAAATGCCAACGGATGTTCCTCGCTGAATCAAATTTTTATTACGCCAGTTTCGGGGCCGACAGCCAGTATTAGTTCAGGAGAAAATCTGGTTCATTGTATCGGAACTATTTTCGCAGATACCCTTTGTGCTTTAGGGAATGTTAACTATAGTTATCTCTGGTCAACGGGGGCAACCACGCAATGTATCATTGTGAGCGTTCCTGGAACATACACCGTAACAGTAACGGATACGACCAACAATTGCTTTGCATTTAGCAATCCGCTTACCGTGAATCAAATCGTCTGTAATGGAACAGGGAATCCTTGTGTGCCACAAGGTTCGGTTCTTTTTACCCATACGCTTTGTAATCCTATTTCTTTTACGAATACCTCCGTAAATGCGAGCAGTTATCAATGGAATTTTGGGGATGGGGGAAGCTCTATTTTGACCAACCCAACGCACATGTATACGCTTGCTGGATTTTACTTTGTAAGCCTTACCGGATTAGTGCCCAGTGTGAACGGTATAGATACCTGCCTTCTAGTGGCGTCCAGTCTTGTTGAAATTCCGTTGGCCGCAAAGTTTGATGCTCAAGTTGGCTGTTTTGGAGACGCTACCTGCTTTACGGATAAAAGCACCTATACCGCAGGCAATTCGATCACGAGTTATTTATGGAATTTCGGTGACTTCGGTACCTCCGGAAGTCCAAATCCTTGTCACATTTATGCTACTCCTGGAACATATACGGTCCTCTTGACCATTTCAAATGGTTTATGTACCGATACATTCAGTCGCAGTGTGACAATTTTGCCACCACCAACAGCTGCTTTTACACATCCAGATACAGCATGTGCAGGAAGCCCGGTTCTCTTTACCGATGCCTCTATAGGAGGAGTCAATCAATGGTCATGGAACTTCGGCGATGGAGGAAGTTCCCTCAATCAGAATCCAAACTATTCCTTTGCCTTAGCCGGAACCTACTCAGATTCCTTATTAGTGAAAAATATCTTCGGATGTAAGGATAGCACTTTTAGAAGTATCGTAGTTGTAGGTCCAATGGGAAGTGGTTCCATTATCGCCTTGCCCGATACCGTGGTTTGTGAAGGAGAAACTGTTACCTTGATTGCACCTTCCTGTCCATCTTGCATGTATTTGTGGAGCACTGGATCTACGAATGACACCATCCTAGTTTTTGCAACAGGCATCTATACGGTTGCTGTTATTGATATTCATGGATGTGTTTATACTACGAATATTTCAATTGAGGTAAAAAGCAAACCTAAAGCCGATATATTTAATAATGGTAAACAAGAATTTTGCCTTGGAGAATATACGAATTTGTATACAAACTACAATCCAAATTGGACCTACCTATGGAGTACTACAGACGGAGTAAATAACGGAAGCATTAGTTCAAACATTTTTGTGTTTCCATCTGCAGCGGGGACATATCAATTTGATTTAATGATTACAGATGTCTTGACGGGTTGCGCTGATACCAGCTTGCCTTATTTTATAATCGTGCATCCGCTTCCAGATACGCCTGTAATTTTTGCAATTGGAGCAGATTCGATTTGTGCTGGAGATTCCACTCAATTGTATGCAACCCATTCGGATCCAACGGTCACTTTCTTATGGAGTACCGGTGAAATTACAGATACCATTACCATTACAGAAAATGGATGTTATACTGTGACAGCAACAGATACTAGTGGATGTTCTAATAAAGCTACCTATGGTATTGAAGTAATTCCATTACCAGATATATGCTCCTTTTATGAAGGATGCTTTGATACTTGTGGCACCTTTTTGATTAATGGACCCCTTGGCGCCACCACCTACCAATGGTTGATGAATAGTAGTCCAATACTAGGCGCGAACACCGCTACTTATTTAGCAACAACTAGCGGTTTGTATTCGGTAATTGTTGCGAATTCCTTTGGATGTTTTGATACCACTGGAGTACTCGACTTAAATTTAATTCCTTGTGATAGTTTCTGTACTCAGTTAGTGATTGACTCTATTTTTTGCGATGAGCAGGGCAATTATACCATGCTCTACCATGTTATAAATCAATCGGACGATACCATTACTCAAATTAATCTAGAGATTTTACCCCCTTTCTTAAATCTTCCAGCTGCACCATTGGTGAATTATCAAACGGTAGCACCTGGGGCTAGTTCAACGCCTTTAAGCACGACCATTTATAGCGCAACAGCAGGGGATACGATTTGCTTTAAGTCGCATATTACCGCCTACGATTCTTTAGGGAATCAAGTGCTCTGTTGCTACAGTGACACGCAATGTGTGGTCTTACCTCCTTGTGATACCACGTGTTGTTATTTCAGCTATTTGAGTGATTCTGTTTGGTGCGAACAAACTGCGATTGGCGTCAAATATAATTTTGCTATTGAGGTGAACGGTTGCGGCAATTTGAACATTCAGAATGCTTCGCCGGGGGTATTGAATGTAAGCAATCCTTACGTTTTGACTCCAGGCCTTACGACCCTTACTGGAAGTTATATTGCTGCATCAGGAGATTCCGTACTTTGCTTAAGCTACCGAGTTGATGATGGCCAACAAAATTTCTGTGTTGATACCACGATATGTTTTCCTATAGAATGTCCTAAACATCCATTGCCTTGTGATTGGGAATTTTCTAAGGATATTTGCGAAGGACAAAACGGAACATTCTATTATTTTGGAAGCACAACAGGTTTGACGATCTCTTGGAGTTTCCCTGGTGGTTCGCCTTCAGCAGGCAGTGGTCCCGGATTACATAGTCCTATTTACAACACTCCGGGGACTTATGCGGTAACCATGACTTTGACGAATTCATTGGGAACAACAACGTGCACTGATAGCATATCTGTGCATCCTAATCCAGTGGCAAGTATAACTCAAGTCGGTTCAAGCTTACAAGCTTTACCTGCGGGCATGAGCTACCAATGGTATTTTGGTCCTGCGAGTTGGACAATCATTTCTGGAGCTACGAGTCAATATTACAATCCAACGGCAACTCAAGGACCTGGTTACTGTGTGGTGGTCACAAGTTCCGATGGATGTATAGACACGGCTTGTATTGAGTACAAATTTGTAGGATTGAATGAATTGCTTTTTGAATCGCTTCAACTCTCTCCGAATCCAAGCAATGGAACATTTAATATTGTCTTGTATGCTGAGGAATTGAGTGAATTGAGATTGACCATGATTAACAATCTAGGGCAAATAGTGCATCAAACCCTACATCAATTAAGCTCCGGTGAAAACAGCATCCGCTTCAGTAAAGAGCATTTAGCTAAAGGCGTTTACTATATCCGTTTTGAAAATGGTGCAGGGCAATTGATGGTACCTGTGGTAGTGAATTAGTATTTTTTGTTGAAGAGTTCCTCATGAGGGTCTCTCCTATCCTCAGCAGGGTCTCTCAAAGAGGACCCTGCTGTTGTGATGTCTGCTGTTGCGATAGTGATGAACCGTGCAATCGTGCAAGTGTTTAAGCAAAGTTCGCTCATTTTCTAGTCAACTAGTCTA
>Ga0105055_10008556_pt1 | contig 13287 bp, 15 predicted proteins | sample BON03_FD_78090 | JGI IMG/M metagenome (GOLD analysis project Ga0105055, IMG submission 78090) | Freshwater microbial communities from Lake Bonney liftoff mats and glacier meltwater in Antarctica - BON-03 | ecosystem: Environmental > Aquatic > Freshwater > Ice > Glacier meltwater | place: Lake...
AAACGTATTCATGCGCGCGGAAGCGGACAAAAATACCGTCGAGCGCTCCAATATCGATCCGGAGGCGGTGACCAGCCAAATTCAACTCGTTTTGTCGCGCGACCTTGCGCACGACGTCATCAACAAGGAAAAGCTCAACGAGTTGCCGGAGTTCGATCCGGCGATCGGGGGGCTGTCGCCGCTGCGTACGCTGCTCGGCATGTTCGGCATGGCGCGCGACGTCAACGTGCTGTCGCGCGACGAGCGCACGCTGGAAGCCTATTACGACCGGCTCAACGTCTACGCGGTGGAGAAGTCGCGCGTCATCACCATCGATTTCAGCGCGGCCAACCCGCAACTGGCGGCCGGCGTCGCCAACACCATTGCCGAGACTTATCTCAGCTTGCAGCGTTCGGTTAAATCCGATCAGACCCGTGCCGCCAGTTCATGGCTGGCCGGCGAAATCGAGAAGATGCGCACCAAGGTTGCCGATGCGGAGGCTAAGGTCGAAGCGTATCGGTCGAAATCGAATTTGTTCGTCGGCTCCAACAACACCTCGTTGCCCAATCAGCAACTCACCGAGATCAATTCGCAAATCGCTGCCGCGCGCGGCCAGAAGGCCGACCTCGAGGCGCGGGCACGGCAATTGCGCGAATTGGTGCGCTCCGGCAAGCCAGTCGAATCGTCCGACATCGCCAATTCGGATTCAATGCGGCGGCTGACCGAGCAGGGCAATGCGCTACGCTCGCAGCTGGCCGAGCAGTCGACCACGCTGCTCGACCGGCATCCGCGCATCAAGGAACTGCGTGCGCAGATCGCCGAGATCGACCGCGCCAAGCGGGACGAGGGTGAACGGCTGGCGCGTCAGCTCGACAACGACGCCAAGGTTGCCAGCGACCGCTTGCAGACATTGACGGCGAGTCTTGATCAGGTGAAGCGGCTGGCGTCGCAGACCAATGAACAGGATGTGCAGCTGCGCTCGCTCGAACGTGACGCCAAGTCGCAGCGCGAACTGCTGGAATCTTATCTGGTGAAATATTCGGAAGCGTCGGCGCGCGACAACGTTAACGCGACGCCGCCAGAGGCGCGTATCATCTCGCGCGCCAGCCCGGCGATCAAGCCGACTTATCCGAAAAAGACCGCCACGGTTTTGATCGCGGCCTTTGCCGCGTTTGTTCTGTCGGCGGGCTTTACGCTCACCGGCGCGCTGCTGGCGCCACCGGCTGCGGCGGGTTATGCGCCGCCGAGCTACCCGCAACATTATCCGGAAGCCGCATATCGTGCCGCGCCGGCATACGCGCAAGCGCCACCGATGCAACAGCCTCTTATGCAGCCGCCGCTGCCTTATATGGCGTCGCCGCCGACGATGCCGGCGCCGCAATTCGCCGCGGGGCCGTTGGCGGTCAGCAGCATCGACCAGATTGTGCAAAGCGTGAAGCAGGCGGGCGAGGGCGGCATCCGGATCGCGATGACCGGCACCAAGCGCAACGCCGGCACGACCCACGCGGCCATCACGCTGGCGCGGGCGCTGGCGAAGGACAATACGGTAGTGCTGGTGGATCTGGCCTTCGGCGCGCCGAATTTGTCAGTGATTTCAACCGATCCGAACGCGCCCGGGATCGCGGACGTCGCCCGCGGGACGGCGTCGTTCGGGGATATTGTGACCAGTGACCAGTACTCCGGCGTGCATCTGGTCGCGACCGGCAATGTCGGCAACGACGCTGCCACGCTGGCCGCCTCGCCGATGGTGCAGACCGTGATCGAGGCTTTGGCGCAGAGTTACGGCCATGTCGTGATCGACATGGGCTCGGTGCCGGATGTGATGATCGAACGGTTCGCGGCGCTGGCGCAGAAGACCGTCCTGGTCGCGTCCGATCCGAACGAGCCGGCGACCAAGGCGGCGCGCGAGCGGTTGGCGATGGCGGGCTTTGGCGACGTCAGCCTGCTGGCGGGCGCGACCCAGGCGGCCGCGGCCTGATCCTCAGCGTTTGGCGAATTTCGCGCGCAGGCGGCGCAACGCCTGCACCCCGGACCATAGCGCCGGGCTCTGCTTGACCGTACGCTTGGCTGACGCGGCATGGCTGATGGCAAAGGCGGCGAGCCGGCCGGCCGGCGACAGCGGCCAGTAGCTGTCGAACATCGTTTCGATGTCCGGGCAGAACGTGCCTTTATAGATCGCCTCGCCGATGCCGAGATCGAAGGTGTGAAGGCCGCGCTCGCACAGGCTGCGCACCACGCGCAACAGCAACTGCTCGCCCGGGCTCTCAGTGCCGTATTGCCCATGAATGATCGAGGTGAACATGGCGGAGAAGCGGCCGTCGCCGGCGACGCCGCCCATGGTCGCGACAATGGTGCCGTCGAGCGACAGCGTATAAAGCTCGATCGCGCCCGCCCGCGCCGCATCCGCGATGAATTTCTGAACATCGGCCGCCTCGAACACATTGGGCAGGCCGATGGCGCGCATGCGCGCGGTCTTCTGCGCGAAGAAATCCGCCAGCACGCGCGCAACGTCGGCGTCGCTTTCGGCGCGCTCGAAAGTGACCGCGCCGAAGCCGGCCAGCGTGCGGTCCTTCTTGCGCATTTTGCGGCGGGCGACCGCGCTGGTGCGCTCGGTCAGCAACGCTTCGAAGTCGGCCATCAAGGCGCCGCTATAGCCGGAGGAGGGCGAGGGCTGGTGCGGCAGCCACGCAAAGGGATTGGTCTTGCCGTTCCAGACCATCGGCTGATTGGTCAGCGTCAGCAGATCGGCCGCGTCGCCAAGTCCGGTCAGTACGCGTTGCACCTCGTCGGCGGTCACCGACGACGCAAGGTCGTCGCGCCACAACGCCATGTTGAAATTGGCATGCTTGCCGCCAAGGAATTCGACGATGCGCAGGCCGCCCATGCGGCGGCGTCCGAGCGGCCAGACGAAGGAAACCTGGCCCTGCGCGTCAAACGCGGCGACGATGAACGGCGTCACCCCGGCGGCAGCGCCGATGTTTTCCTGCCAGGCCCGCACCCAATCGAAGCCTTGATAGGGGGTCGCCAGCCGCGCGCCGCGCTCAAGCGCGCGCCAGTGCGGTTCGGCGGCCGCCAGGTCGTGGAACACCTCGACCCGGGCGATGCGGGCATCGGCCGCCGGCATAGCGTTGGAATCCGGGGACGGGGACCGCAAGGCGACGACATTCATGGGAAAAGACCGCTTTATTCCGGGACTAAGGGCCGATTTCGGGCGGCCAGTCGCAAGTTCGCAAAGAATTATCAATAAAGGGTTGGAATATTGGCCGGACTTCGCCGGCGCCCTTATATCGGGGGCTGGCCTCAAAACTTGGTTGATATGAAGAAAACGATTATCCGGACCGGCCTGGAGACGATCTATTTCAGCGGCATGCACCACATGCTGCGGCCGCTTCTGGGCGGCATCGGCGCTATTTTGACGCTGCACCACGTCCGCCCGCCGCGCAAAGAGGCGTTTCAGCCCAACCGGCTCCTGGAAGTGACGCCGATTTTCCTCGAAGGCCTGCTGCGCAGGCTCAAGCGCCGCCGGGTCGACGTCATCACGCTGGACGAGATGCACCGCCGCTTCGTCGAAAACGACTTCAAGCGCCGCTTCGTCTGCATCACCTTCGACGACGGCTACAAGGACATGGCGCGCTGGGCGCACCCGCTGTTCAAGAAGTTCGAACTGCCTTACGCGCTTTACATCCCGACCAGCTTTCCCGACCGGCTCGGCGAATTGTGGTGGCTGGCGCTGGAAGCGGTGGTCGCGCGCAACGAGCGCATCGGCATGATGATCAACGGCGAGGAACGCTATTTCGACGCCCGCAATGTCGGCGAGAAGCGCGAACTCTATGACGCCATCTACGGCTACCTGCGCAGCATGAAAAGCGAAGAGCAGGTGCGCCGCACGGTGCGCGACCTGTGCGCCACCTATCGCGTCGACATTCCGGAAATCTGCCGCGAGCTGTGCATGGACTGGCAGGAGGTCGGCGAACTCGCCGACGATCCGCTGGTGACGATCGGCGCCCATACCGTCAACCACATGATGCTGAAGAAGGTGGCGAACGAGGACACCGTGCGCGCCGAGATGGAGATGAGCCGCTCGGTGCTGGAAGCCGCGCTCGGCAAACGGCCGGAGCATCTGGCTTATCCGGTCGGCGATCCGACCTCGGCCGGCCCGCGCGAATTCCGCATCGCCGCTGAGCTTGGTTTCAAGACCGCGGTGACGACACGGCCGGGCGTGCTGTTCAAGGCGCATGGCGAGCATCTGACCGCGCTGCCGCGCATCTCGGTCAACGGCGAATATCAGCAGCAGCGCTATCTGAAGGTGCTGATGTCGGGGGCGGGCACCGCGATGTGGAACGGCTTCAAGCGGGTGAACGCCGCATAAGGCGTCGCTTGCGTTTGGCGGCGCGCGCCGATTGTTTGCGCAACAGGTTTTCGAAATCTTCCGGCGGCAGCAGCGGCACGGCGAACTGCAGGCAATGCAGCGGCTCGCCACGGCAGCAGCGCGCGCGCCGGCAGGTTTTCAGGTCGCAGAATTGCGCGAGCCGCAGCCTGTTGGAAAGCTGGCGGCGCGCGACCGCGAGCGGCGGCATCGGCAGCTTTGGCTGCGGCGCGTTCAGGGTTTCGACGATGCGTTCGGCGGCGTCGATCATGCTCGATGCGATGCCGGTGATGCGGTCGCGCAGGATCTGGCGTTGCCGGTTGCGTTCGCTTTTGGCCGTGCGGGAATTGTCCGGCTCTTTGCTCGGTTCGGTCTGGTTCATTGAGGGGAGCCTCCATCGTTCTCGCGGGCCGAAGGCCCCGAGCTTTGCTCCCCGATTGCCCGCGGGGCGCGGGGGCCTCGCCAAAAAGGCGAGGGGGACGGCGCGCCGGGTGAGGCGCGTAGCTGGTATTTCACACGGCCCTTTCGGACACACGTGGCGCCTTTCGGCGCGCCGTCCGGCGCTTTCGCGGCGGCCGGGCCACGCTTTCGGCAAAGGGTTTCCCCCACGCCGTCAACCGGCTCCCGGCGGGGGGTCTTAGTGCCCCCGGGTGGAGCCCCGGCACCGCCCGAGTGCGTGTCCCTGCTCGGACACGCCCGCGGACACCGGCCCGTCCCCCACGAGCCGGCGCAACCGGTTCGCGTCCCCTCACGAGGGGCGGGCGAAAATATAGGTAATAGATCACAGGAACATAGTCAAGAAAAATAGGAATAAATATTTTGAGGCGGGCGGGCTGCCGGTGGCCTGTCGGTAATCCGCATCGAGCGCGGCGGAATAGGGCCCCGGATTGCGCCGTGATGGAGGTCGGGGGTGCCATTGCGTCTCACCGTTAAACGTAGTATGTTTTTGCCATGATCCGGTCGTGGCGAAATTCCGTGACCCGCAAGGTCTGGGACGGCGAGCAGCCGAACGGGCTGCGCGGACTTGATTTCGAAGCCGCGACCGATCTGCTGCTGGCGCTCAACGTGGCGAAATCGCTGAACGACCTGAGTCCAGTGAAGAGCGTTGGGCTGCATAAGCTCAAGGGCGACCGCAAGTGGCAGTGGGCGATGACGGTCAACGAGCGCTGGCGCATCTGTTTTGAGTTTCGCAAGGGCGACGCCTACGACGTCGAGATCGTCGATTATCACAGAGGATAGATGATGGCTCCCGTTTCACACCCCGGCCGTCTGCTGAAGCGCGAACTGACGGCGCGCAAACTGTCGGCCAACCGGCTGTCGCTCGACATCGGCGTGCCATCCGGCCGCATTACCGACATTCTCAATGCGCGGCGCTCGATCACCGCCGACACGGCGGTGCGGCTCGGGCGCTATTTCGGCAACAACGCGCAGTTCTGGCTCGACTTGCAGAGCCAATACGATATCGGCGTGGTCGAGCGCGAGAAGGGCAGGGAGATAGCCAAGCGGGTCAGGCCGGCGGACGCGGCTTGATGGGCACAATGTGCCTCGATCCGCCAGGGGTCGATGTAAGCGGCGGGTGGTCTTCCTGCGGGCTCGCGATGCAGGCGCGAATGTGCTAATATTCGTCAGTCGAAGCACAGAGGCGGCGATGGCGCACCAGCGGATCGAGATCAATCCCGATATCATGGGTGGCAAGCCGGTGATCCGCGGTACGCGGGTTCCGGTCGAAACGGTGCTGCGCAAGCTCGGCGCCGGGATGCTGCCTGACGCCATCGTCGCCGACCATCCGCGCCTGACGGGCGAGGACATTCTCGCGGCGCAGGCTTTCGCCGCCGATTATCTGGCCGACGAAGACCTTATTTACGGTTAGCCGTGCGCTGGCTCGCGGATGAGTGTGTGGACGCGGCGCTGGTTGCGCGCTTACGCGCGGACGGACATGACGTGATCTATATGGCCGAGATTGCGCCGGCCGCAAGCGACGCCGAGGTGATGGCGAGGGCGCTGCGCGACAACAGGCTGCTGCTGACAGAGGATAAGGATTTCGGCGATCTGGTGTTTCGGCAGGGACGGCAAGCACCTGGGATCGTCTTGCTGCGCGTCGATCCATCCATGCACACGCTCAAGCAGGATCGTCTCGCGGCGGCGATCGCACGGTTCGGCGACAATCTGTTCGGGCGCTACATGATTGTCGAGGAGGCGCGGTTTCGGTCGCGGCCAATGCGAGAGTGAGTCAATTTTTTAGCTCAAGACGATCGTGGAGTTTCCCAAAACGAACGCGGCCCGCGATGAATATGACTAACGTAATTTCTTTCCTCTGGCGCCCAGTCAAAGTACAGCCCGACACCATGGTGTCCTATTTCGTCGGCTGCTTCCGAGGATACTATTAAGCTTTCCGAGAAGAGAATTTTTTGCTTTTTCTCGCCGAGTAAGTTCACATAGACACGGAGTTGGTGTTTTCCGGGAATAAATACAATCGGCTCGCTATTTCGAGAGGCTAAAAAGTGATGATTAGCTTCCACGCCAGTCTCGCCAACAAACAGACCGCTTCCTCTCACGAGATCATTTCTCTCACCATAGGCCCAGACGTCGAACGTTTGAAATATGTCATCGCACGAAAGTATGACGTACATGCTTTCGATTATTCGTCCTCGTTTAGAAGTTGAAAATAATAGCGTACGTAAAAATATTTTTAATTGACTTGATTCTCGTCCATCGGGACCAAAGAAGATGACAGTTGGTTGTGTCATATTGACTGTTCCGCGTTTGAACAGAGTTAGCCACGCCGTTGTAGCGGAAATAGTTAAAGCAAGCGCTGATACACCAAGCGCCAAGACCGAAAATATCCATGAGTAGTTTGAGGTCATAAATAACGTCGTCGGTGCTCGTTGGTTACGATCTCTTTTGGTGGTTGGATTGTAGCCTAAACGTCGGACGATGGTATCACTGCCTAGCCCCCTTCTCCCCCTTCGCCATCCAGCTAATCAACGGCATCGCCGGCAGCACCCAGCCTAAGCCGGCGACCACATAAAAAATCGCCGCCACAAATCCGTTGATGTCGGTGAGTACCGATTGCGCCAGCGCCATCGCCAACAGCGACCAGACGCAGACCAGCACGATGAGCGCGATGGCGCCGATGAATTTGCGCAGGCGAGGGGGCATTTCGTACTCCGGTGTCATGCCCCGCGCAGGCGGGGCATCCAGCAATTACTACGCATGGCAGAGGAATGAAATACAGGAAACGCTGGATCGTCCGCCTTCGCGGACGATGCCAGCCTGTGTTTTGGCTGGCCCGTTGGTGGACGATGACAACGGCAGCGGATTTGCCTATCGGAGCGCCCCTGACTATATGGTCCGCGCACCCTCCCGCAAGCGCGCCAAATAATGCCCGAAACTACGCCAATTGCAGACAGTTCCCGCGCGCGGCCCGGCGCCGTGCGTGTCTGGTTGCTGTGCGTTGCCGCCATGATCTTCCTGACGCTGGTGGTCGGCGGCGCTACGCGCCTGACCGAGAGCGGGCTTTCGATCACCGAATGGAAGCCGGTGACCGGCGTGCTGCCGCCGTTGTCGGACAGCGCCTGGCAGGATGAGTTCGAGAGCTACCAGCAGATCCCGCAATACAAAGAGCGCAATCAGGGCATGAGCCTTGATGACTTCAAGGTGATCTATTTCTGGGAGTGGTCGCACCGGCTTTTGGCGCGCGCGACCGGCTTTGTGTTCCTGTTGCCGTTTCTGTTTTTCCTCAGGCGCGGCTGGGTGCCGAAGGACTTAAAGGCGCGGCTGTGGATTATTTTTGGCGGCGGTGCGGCGCTCGGCGCGGTTGGCTGGTGGATGGTATCGTCGGGACTGGCCGGCAGCAATCTGGTCAGCGTGTCGCAATACCGGCTGGCATTTCATTTGACGCTTGCCGCCGCGATCTACGCCGCCGTGCTGTGGACCGCGCAAGGTCTGACGCCGCATCTTGAGCGTGAGGCGCCGGCGCGGCTGCGCGTGGGCGCGCTGGTCGTCGCCGTGCTGATATTGATCCAGATCTATCTCGGCGCGCTGGTCGCCGGGCTCGACGCCGGGCTGGTGTTCAACACCTGGCCGCTGATCGACGGCGCCTTCATCCCGGACGCGGCGCGGCTGTGGTTCGTCTCGCCGTGGTGGCGCAATCTGTTCGAGAATACGCTGACGGTGCAGTTCGTGCACCGCATGGCGGCCTATGCGATCTGGCTCGCCGCCATGTTCCACGCCAACGACGCCTGGCGCCTACAGCGCGAGACGCGCGGCGCGTTGCTGCTGGCCGGCATGGTGACGGCGCAGGCGGCGCTCGGCATCGTGACGCTGGTGCATCTGTCGCCGATTCCGCTGGCGCTGGCGCATCAAATGCTGGCCGTGCTCACGCTCACGGTCGCGGTGGCGCATGCCGAACGGCTGTCGCATCGGGCGTGAAAGCGCGCTGCGCAACCGGCGGAGCAGGGCGCGTAATTATTTCGCCGTCTTTTGCTTTTTGCGCGTGATCTTATCCGAAAACCGGCACCCACTTTTCGGGATCACGCGCGTAGCCCTTCTTCCAGGTCGGCGATGATGTCGGCCTTGTCCTCGATGCCGATCGACAGCCGAACCACGTCGGGACCGGCGCCGGCCTTGGTCTTCTGTTCGTCCGACAACTGCTTGTGCGTGGTCGAGGCCGGATGAATGATCAGCGACTTGGTGTCGCCGATATTGGCGACATGCGAGAACAGCTTGACGTTCGAGACCAGCTTGACGCCGGCTTCATAGCCGCCCTTGAGGCCGACCGTCATCAAGGCGCCCGAACCCTTCGGTACGTATTTTTTGGCCAGCGTGTTGTATTTGCTGGACGCCAGTCCCGGATAGCTGACCCAGGCGACTTCTGGCCGTTTGCTGAGCCATTCGGCCACCGCCAGCGCATTGTCGCAATGGCGCTGCATGCGCAGCGGCAGCGTTTCGATGCCGGTCGAAATCAGGAAGGCGTTGAACGGCGACAGCGCCGGCCCGAGATCGCGCAGGCCGAGCACGCGGCAGGCGATGGCGAAGGCGAAATTGCCGAAGGTTTCGTGCAGCACGATGCCGGAATATTCCGGGCGCGGCTCGCACAGCATCGGATATTTCTTGTCGCGCGACCAGTTGAAGCTGCCGCCGTCGACGATGATGCCGCCGATCGAGTTGCCGTGGCCGCCGAGGAATTTGGTGAGCGAGTGCACCACGATGTCGGCGCCGTAGTCGATCGGCTTGCACAGATAGGGCGTCGCCAACGTGTTGTCGACGATCAGCGGCACGCCGGCCTTGCGCGCGATCTTGCCGATGGCCTCGATGTCGGTGATGACACCGCCCGGATTGGCGATCGACTCGATGAAAATCGCTTTAGTCTTGGGCGTCACTGCCTTCTCGAAGGCGGCGAGATCGTCCGGGTCGGCCCAGATCACGTTCCAGCCGAAATTCTTGAACGAGTGATTGAACTGGTTGATCGAGCCGCCATAGAGCTTGGTCGAGGCGACGAACTCGTCGCCCGGCTGCATCAACGTATGCATCACGAGCACCTGGGCGGCGTGGCCGGAGGCGACCGCGAGCGCCGCGGTGCCGCCTTCGAGCGCGGCGACGCGCTCTTCCAGCACGGCGCAGGTCGGATTGCCGATACGGGTATAGATATTGCCGAAGGCCTGCAGGCCGAACAAGGAGGCGGCGTGTTCGACGTCGTCGAAGACGTAGGACGCGGTCTGGTAGATCGGCGTGGCGCGCGCGCCGGTGGTCGGGTCGGGCTTGGCGCCGGCGTGAATGGCAAGCGTGTCGAAACCCGGGGTGCGTTCGGCGTCGGCCATGATGTTTCCTCGTATGTTTGTCGTTGGCGCGATTAAACGGGCCGCTCAGGGAGGGGTCAAGACAGCGCGATCAGTTTTCGCTTTTCTTGCCTTCGCCCAGCCCCATGCGCTGGAAACCGGTGCCGAAATTCTGCGCGCGCCTGGAAGAAAGCGTGCGCGAATTGATGCCCATCCAGGAGATTTCCGAGGACAGGCGGCCATATTCGATTTTCGGGCAGCGGTTCATCACGACTTTGATACCGGCGGCTTCGGCGAGCGCGGCCGCTTCATCATTGCGAACGGTGAGCTGCATCCAGATCACCTGCGGTTTGGGGTCAAGCGCGAGCGCCTGTTCGACCACCGGCATGACGTGTTCGGAGGCGCGGAAGATATCGACCATGTCGACCGGCTCGGGGATATCGGCGAGCGAAGCATAAATCTTCTGCCCGAGCGCCTCCTTGCCGGCGTGGCCGGGATTGACCGGGATGACACGGAAGCCGCGTTCGAGGAGATATTTGAAGACGAAATAGCTCGGCCGGCTGGTGTTGGTTGAAAAGCCGACCATGGCGACGGTCTTCGCGGTATTGAGAATGCCGCGAATATAGCTGTCGGGATAGGAGTCGTGATTCATTCCGAAGCCGTCTTCTGCGCCAGCGTCGCGCGCAACTGCGCATTCTCCATTTCCAATTCGGCGATCTTGGTCTGCACCTTGGTCATCGCGTCGGCGATATCCTCTTCGGTGAAGCGCTGAACGATATGCGCCGAGCAGTTCACATCCCAGGCTTCGATGCTGAACAGAATCGCGCGTTCGGGTTTGGCCTTGTAGCCCTTGTCGAACAGCTTCTCGACCAGTGCCGGATCGTTCTCCACGACACGGGCGCGGCCCCACAACTTGATGCGCTGCTTGCGCGCCGGATCGAGCAGAAACAGATAGGCGTGGTCGTTCTCGCTCAGGTTCGCGAGCGTGATGTATTGCCGGTTGCCGCGATAGTCGGCAAAGCCGAGCGTGTTCTCGTCGATGACCTTGATAAAGCCCTTCGGCCCGCCGCGATGCTGGATGTAAGGCGCGCCTTGCGCATTGGCGGTCGCGAGAAACACCGTGTCCTGTTCGGCGATGAAGGCCGCCAACTCAGGCGTTACCTTGTCGGGAAAGCCTTCCTCCAGCCGTGCCGCATAGGCCTTGGCCGAGCCGCGCTCGGCTTGCGCCTGTTGCGCGGCTTTGGTGAAGACGAGGGAGGCATTGTTTTTCATTTTTCGTTCGTCCGCGCGAAAGCGGGGACCCAGACCTTGTTACAACGACCGTAGAATAGTTGCCCTGGGTTCCCGCTTGCGCGGAAACGGTGAAAGGGGCGCCTAGCGGTCTTCCCATTTCGGCTCGCGCTTTTCGATAAAGGCGCAGAGACCTTCCTCGGCGTCGCGGGCCATCATGTTCTCGGTCATGACCTCGGAGGCATAGGCATAAGCTTCGGCCAGTCCCATCTCGGCTTGGCGGTAGAAGGCCTGTTTGCCGACCTTGAGGGTATAAGCCGACTTCGACGCGACCTGTTTGGCGAGCGCAACGGCGGCCTTCAATTCCTGACCGGCCGGCACCACGCGATTGATCAGGCCGATTTCGGCGGCGCGTTTGGCTTCGACCATTTCGCCGGTCAGCAGCATTTCCATCGCGTGTTTGCGCGAAACATTCCGCGACAGCGCCACCATTGGTGTCGAACAGAACAGCCCGATATCGACACCCGGCGTCGCAAACTTCGCCTTGTCCGATGCAACGGCAAGATCGCAACTCGCGACCAGCTGGCAGCCGGCGGCGGTGGCGACGCCCTGCACGGCGGCGATCACCGGCTGCGGCAGATTGACGATCTGCTGCATGACCTCGCTGCAGGTCAGCATGGTGGTACGAAAAAACTCGCGGCCGCCATCGGCGTCCGTTCGCTGCGCCGTCAGTTCCTTCATGTCGTGACCGGAGCAAAAGGCCGGGCCGTTGCCGGTCAGCACCACCGCGCGCACTTCCTTGTCGACGGCGATTTCGGTCAGCGCCTCCGACAACGCCAGCAACAATGACTCCGACAGACTGTTGCGCGCCTTTGGCCGGTTGAGGGTCAGGATGGCGATCGGGCCGTCGCGCTCGCGCTTGAGCACGCTGGTGGCTTCGATGTCACGGGCGGTTTCGACGTTCATTGAGCGGAAATCCCGGTTGTTGTCGGAGAAATCTTAGTCCGATGGGAGCGTCCTGCAAAGCCAGGACAAACGCTGCCACAAGGCCGTTGGCGGGGCGCGCAATGGATCGGATTTGATTTAGTTGGGCTTTGTTCGATTGGATCCGGCTGCCGGTTTAACGGCAATCAACCGGCAACAGCCACTGAGCGGATGTAGAAGTCGAGCATGGCATTCAGTGACGCCGGATTTCGCCGTAGACGGCTACGCAGTGCCGCGCCTTCCCAGCAATCGACCATGAGTTCCGACATCTGGTGTACGTCACAGCCGGCGGGTATCTCGCCGCCTTGCCGAGCCTCTTCCAGACAAATTGCCATGCGTTCGGCGACCGATGAGAAGCACCACTCGATTTTGTGCCGGAACACCTCGCTGACGCCCGACAGTTCCTGACCGAGCCCGCCCATGAGGCAGCCCATGTAGCCTTCTTGTTGGTACTTCTGCTGGACCATTTCGAAAAAATGCCGCACGCGCGCGAGCGGCGTTCGGGCGTGATCTTGCAGGCAGGCGTCGAGACCGGCGTGAACTTCCGTGACATAGGTGTCGATCACCTTGAGCGCGAAATCCTCTTTGTCCTTGAAGTGATGATAAAACGAGCCCTTGGGAATGCCGGTTTCGGTCAGCAGGGTCTGGATGCCGAGGCTGTTGTAGCCTTGCTCCAGCAGCATGCGCAGGCCCGCGTCGATCAGACGTTGTTTGGTCGAATGCATCATTGCTAAATTCTCGACGTCGGGCCGTGGCGTTTTGACAATCCACGGCCCGGGAGAGCAAGTCTAGGCCTTGGTCATTTCGATCATGTGTTCGATGACGTGGCTGTGCTCGTGCTGCGGGCTGAACATGACGATCTCCGCGTCGGCGTCCACCCTCACGTTGTGTCCCGGCGGCCAGTAGAAAAGGTCGTCGCCGCTGACGGTCTCTTCCTTGCCGGCCGCGTCG
>Ga0105055_10008563_pt1 | contig 13280 bp, 8 predicted proteins | sample BON03_FD_78090 | JGI IMG/M metagenome (GOLD analysis project Ga0105055, IMG submission 78090) | Freshwater microbial communities from Lake Bonney liftoff mats and glacier meltwater in Antarctica - BON-03 | ecosystem: Environmental > Aquatic > Freshwater > Ice > Glacier meltwater | place: Lake...
GCTCATGTTGGGATCCGAAACCCACGCACGCAGCTTGTCGCGAGACAACTGATCACGGATGGAGATCACGTCGTTGTACGAGGAGTTACCAAACTCAGCCCAGGCATCAATGGCGATGAGTGCATCCGGATGTTCGAGAAACGGAATGAAGTATTCCAGCCGCGTCCGCTGCAGTTTCGATTTTGCCGGCAGGGCTCGCATGTATTGCACAGCGTCCCCAGAGACTGCCAGCGTTTCATTCCATGAAATCCACTCGGGAACCACCAGCAAAACTTTTTGAATCGCCAATTCAGATTCGGATTCCGCATCGAAGCTCAGATTTGCAGTCACCACCGAACCGCCTGAGAATTCAGCGGCGCTTGTGTCAGCACGGGTATCCGCGGGAGCAAATGTCGAGGTGGCTACTTGCTGCGCATTTTCAGGAAGGGTGCCGTACATCAGGAACAGATCGCCCGGCTGGCCAGTGGCTTCGGCTGCAATGACGATGGCCTGCCCGACGGCCAGTTCGCTGCGATACGCTGCGATCGATGTTCCGCGGAAGTATTCTCTGATCCGCAGGGTCGATTCCGGCCGAGTGCCGCCGTCATAAACTCGGAAGCGTACGAGTTCCGCGATGAGCACAATGTCGGCACGCGAAATCTGTTCGGCCAGGGTCTGTGGCGGTGACAGACAAAACGGACAGGCCGCGGCCTTGTAAAGGGTTGCGGCAAGCAGGATCATCATCGTACAGGTCGCGGCGACGCGGGCTGCCGGGCGATTGATGCGGGTGAATCCATTCACGTTGCGTTTTCCATTTCTGATCTGCGTTGATCCCTTGTTGTTTCAGGGCACGTCGATCCGCAATTTTCACAAGATCGGCCGTTTTTCGAAAGACCAATCAGGATGTTTGTATTTCGCAGTGCTGAGCCCGCTGATATCGAAGCGGAAGCAAAGGACGCCGCTTCCGCAGGCGAAAAAGTCGTGAACGTCCGCCTGTATGTGGAGCACGCCAACGACGCCGCAAAAGCCACCTACAGTCGCCTCGGCTTTTGCGATGCCGGATACAACGTCATGGAAATGCCAAAGGAAGCCTAAGGATCGCTCGAATAATAATAGTCGCCTTTCGCTCCGCGAAAGTAGCGTTCTTTCGCGGAGCGAAAGGCGACTACTGGTCTGTCACGCGTTAAATTTAGCTGTGACAGACCACTACCGCACACTTATTGATCGAGCGTTCCTAAGCGGGCCTGCCGCCGAAGCCGCTATTGCGTTTCGGCAACTGCCGGAAGTTCAGGAGCTTTGGCGATCTTATAGATCATTTCCGCCTGCATTTTATTGCTGCACTTCGGACACTTGGCTTTGGCAATGCTCTTGCCTTTCACGCCGCCAAGCTTGGTTTTCTTCCGTCCTTCTTCGCTGATGGCGGTTCCACACGACTTGCACTTGTAGCCGGTCAGTTCCAGCTGATACGCCACATCCTTCTGGTAATAAAGCAGACCTTTGATGGATTCAACCTTGGCCTGATTCACGAAGCAACTCAGAGTCTCCGTCTGGTCGCCTTCCGGAATTCCGTTTTCAGTCCCCGCCAATTCGAAGCCGAACAGTGCCTTCAGATGAGCACTGAAAGCCCGCCAGCCGCTCAAAGTGAACGACAGGAAAGCCTGCTTGCCCTCATCAAGTACAACAGGAAGAAACATGGCAATGCGGCCTTCGCCAAAGACAGGCACGCCGGCAAACATGGACTCCGACACTTTCGCGACCGGCTGAACCAGGCGAATATCTGAGATATGATCGGCTTCGACCGTTCTCACTTCAACGTTTTCGAGGCTCTTGAAGTCGCCGGACGAGGCCACCTGTTCGTGGATCTGCTTGCGGCGAAGCTGGTGATCGCCCTTCTTTCCGGAGGAGATAAAACTGAACAGCGATCGCTTTTTCTTCACCGTACCACTGAATGTCAGCACCTGCAGACCCGATTCGGTCATCGCGACATCAACATCAACGTGTTTGCCCGTCAGACTGCCCGGCTTCAGCACCAGCGTTGCAGGAGACAAAACGTGGTACCAAACATCATCAAGCCACGCGACACGTTTCTGACTACCGCTGGCTTGGCCTTTGACTGTTTTCTCTGAAGCCTTCGCATCCGGCTTCTCGCTCTTCTTTCGCAGGCCAGGCACAACAACTGCCTGCTTGCACTGTTTGCAGCGCACACTTTTGCCGGCCTGATCGTCGTTCACACGAATCCAGGCACCGCATGAACACGGCACCAAAATCTGCTTCCGAAGGCGTTCAGCGGTCTTCTGTCCGCGTCGCTTCTTGACTTCCTTCTGTTCCTCTACCGCAAAAGAAAACAGATCCTGATCGTCACGAGCCGCGCGGGATGAACCGCCGCCGGCTGGCTTTGCAGCAGGAGCATCCGCCACAGGCGCTGCTTCGGCCTTGTCGCCAGCCGTTTCTGCTGCGGCGACTTTTTCTTTTTCTTTCGCTTTGGTGGATGGCTTGTTGCCAGCTTCAGCCGCTGCACGGGCGCGAGCCGATCCAGGTGCCTTCGAGACGGTATCTGCGTCAGACAACGCGAAACCACCATCGATTTCGAAGTCGGGGGCTGGTACGGGGACCGCGGCAGCCGGCGTTGTCTGGCGTCCACTACCAAGCTGGAAATCTTCTGAATCCAGCACCTTGTGATTCACAAAATCAGAGGCGTCAGCGCGAGCCGGCAGGAATTCGTTACGGTTTTCAGGTGAAATTGTGCTGTAAATAATCGGCTGGGGTTTTGTTGTCAGGTCTCGATAACGAGCCGCCACGTCAGCTCGCATAAAGCCGTTACAGCTCCAGCAACGCACCAGCCCCGAACGAACCATCTCCCCGCAATGCGGGCAAGGTTCATGGATGCTTGCGGATTTCAGAGTATCCGGTGTGGCCGGTGCGACGCCTGACGATTCCGTCTTTCGACGTTCGTAAAAGACGTGACCGCACTCGGGACACTGATCCGTGTCTGAAAGAATGAGGGATTTGCACCCTGGGCATGATCGAATGACTGTCGACATATCGGTCCGCGTCTTTGCCGCCGAAATACCTCAGGGATTCAAGCCGTGTGATACCCGGAAGTCGTCGACAAGCCCTGGATCAGTAAAAAAACAAATAAAAACCACACAAAATCTTGTGAAAGCTCGAAATCAGCGGCCGCTTCGAGACTCAAAAAACGCCAACTTTAACGTTACTACGCCATAGTACCTTCGAATTGATGTCTAATTTTGGGATGGAGTTTCTTACTCTAATCGAAGTTTTCCGAAGAGCCTTCGAAACTGACAAGCCAACCCCATTTCTCCCAAACTCTCGCCCCCATAATGACTTCTCGCGAGCGATGTTGCTCATGCTTTTTTGCAGGAGACTGAAAAAGAGAATGAATAAGGTTGGTGTTTACATCAAATTCCGGTCGTTTGGAAGAACTGACACACGCTGCGGTGGACAGTTCGCAATTTCCAGACCAAAGTGTGTACGTATGTTAAGTTTAAAGGCGGGGTTCTAGTGGTCTGTCACAGCTAAATTTTAGGGTACGACGGACTTCCAGTCCGTCGACAAAGGTTACCACTGACGGACTGGAAGTCCGTCGTACAAGCAATGCTCAACCCTAAATTTAACGCGTGACAGACCACCAGGGATGTTTTGCCCGGTGGATGGGTCGAGCCTCTCGTTCTTTGCTGCTCGCAACCCGTGCTGCTTTTTTTCCCCGGATGAGGCTCGGATCCTGGCTTTGCCGCGACGTTCAGGATGATAAAATCAGCACCGCCTGACGTATCAGTTCGGCAGAGAAATCGTGCCTTCCACAGGAGTGCTGCCCTTGCGATAAATCTGGCACTTCATGCTGTTCGTTTTCTGAATGCGTTCGGCCTTCAAAATGTAGCTCAGGTTCACCGGACCGAGTGTTTCAAAGCCGTCCAGTCCGAGCAGCACGTCGCCTTCCCGAATGAAGCGGGCTGCCGGACTGCCTTCTCGCACTTTGACAATTCGCAAGCCGCCGTTGTACTTCACATTGCCACGGGCTCCGGGATAGGTGCGACCCGTGATTTCAAGCTTTTCGCTCTCCGTCAAAGTCTGCAGCTGCAGCCCCAGCAGTTCCCATGCGAGGTTCATCACCTGAGCGTCGGGGTCGGTTGTCTGCGAAACGGCCCTCGCTGGCACTTCCGCTGTCTTCACTTCCTGCCCCGAGACCACCACATCAGCAGACCTGGCGGCTGTCGACGTCGCTGCGATTTGCTTTCCCACACCCACAGTAAACTGCATCGTTTGTTCACGGCCTTCGCGCACAAGCACCACGTCCACCACTTTTCCGCGGGGAAGTGCAAGCAGCGAACGTTCCAGATCAGTGCTGTCCAGAATCGTCAGGCCTCGCACGTTGCGAATGATATCTCCGCTGCGAATGCCGCACAGCTCCGCGGCACTGCCCGCAGTGACTTGATCAACCAACAACTTCTTTTCGGTGGCTGACTTCACATCGGTGGTGACCAGCCCATGTGGAATGCCATCGAGCCGTTCGACGCTCATCAGGCGAGCAATGGCTTTCCGTGCGTCATCAATCGGGATCGCAAAACCAATCCGCTGGGCTCCCGATCGAATGGCCACATTAATACCAATGACTTCCCCGTCCACATTCATCAGCGGTCCGCCACTGTTGCCCGGATTAATACTGGCGTCGGTCTGGATCAGGTTTTCGTAGGACTGAGTTTCATCCACTTCCACATCACGATGCAGTGCACTGATGATGCCGGCGGTCACGGTGTGCTCATATCCGAACGCGTTACCAACGGCATAGACCGTTTCTGCCAGCATCAGATCCGACGATGTTCCCATCGCCATCACTGAAAGCGGCTCTTTGGCATCAATGCGAATGATGGCCAGATCATGCTTGCGATCATAGGAGACAGGTCGGCCATCAAAGGTCGCTCCGCCATCCAGCGAAACGGTGATGACATCGACGTCCTGAATCACGTGGTAATTGGTGACAATGTAGCCGCGTTCATCAATGATGATGCCGGTTCCCATGCCCGTCACTTTGCGTGACTTTGGAGAAAAGAACCGAGCTTCTTTGTCTTCGGCAGCCTTCTTTTCGGTGAGAATATTCACGACCGACTTTCGCGACTGCTGCACCGCTCGCACCAGAGGTGTTTCGCGTGGACTGCTGTCTGCAAAAGAAGAAGGAAGCACGCCGGCGAAAATCACCAGTGCCAGCAGCGTGCGTCTGTTTAACAATCCTGACATTCAGAACCTGCACAATCTTGTCAGAAGAATGCTTCTGGTCCAAAGTGCTCCGGGAATCATTTCCCCGGATTCTCTGGTGTGGATCGACGTCGCAGGTTTTCATGCTTGAAGACGGTCGGCAGGCAGTGCCAACTCATCCCCGTTTAACATTGTCAAGACAGGAAGCTTTTAGAGTGGCCTACGTGGGATCATCCGCAATCGGAAACATTTGCAGAATTTCCGTCAAGTAAACACAGAAAACGATTCCCAATGCTGTCCTGAGCGTTGTTACCGTTAACAGAGTCTGTTACCTGTTCATTTGATGAGGCTGACTGATCAGTCAGTTTCGCCGAAATATCCAGTGCTCACGCCGTTGGAATTTCTTCCGCAGAGTATTTTTCGATTTCGATGCCCCCTGGGAGTGCAACCATGAGTTCGCCTGGCCCTAAGGAAAATATCCTGAAGCAAAGTCGCGATTTCATTCGGAAACAAAAATATTCTGAAGCGGCTGAACTCCTGCAAAATCTGCTGGCTTTGGATGCACATAACGAAGACGCATGGGAGCTTTTGGGGATGGCTCGCTTTTTTGAAAAGCAACTCGAACCCGCCCGCGCGGCCTTTGAGCAGCTGACAAAACTGAACTCCGGGCATACGCTTGGCTGGGTCAATCTCGGGGCCGTGCTGAACCGCATGGGTGATTACAAGAAAGCGATTGAATCATTGCGGCGGGCAGTTCAGAAGGACCGAAAGTGCGCTGAGGCCTATTACAACATGGGCATCGCGCAGCGCGGGCTGAATATGAATTCCATGGCCATCTCAGCGTACAAAGAAGCGATTAAGATTAAGCCCGATTTGATTGAGGCCCATCTGAATCTCGGCAACATTTACGCCGACGTGAAAAATCTGAGCCTGGCGATGCTCTGCTTCCAAACGGCGGTGAAATTTGCCCCGGAATCTCGAAAGGCAAAGGCCTGTCTCGAAAAAGCCAGACTGGCTCAGATGGCGGCCCGCAAGTCGCAATCGCCCTTCGGTCGCCTTGTCGATGTGGACCAACTGGATCGACAGCAGGCCGCTGCTTCCGGCCCGCGAGTACTGGATTCACGACACCGAATCCTCGAACGAGAAATGGTACAGAATGTCACTCGTGGGGTTCGAGCGGCAGCAAAGGAAGTGGTGCCGCTGCTGGATGACTCACTGCATTTGGCTCTGCACCGACTTGAACGCATCGTGCTGCAGAATGACGCTCGCCTTTCCTCGCCGCAGCATCTGCAGGAATTTTCTCAGACAGTGAGTGAGCTGCAGCGACTTCAAGCACTGATCTCAGGCGGCCTCGGCGAACTCCGCGAACACCTGACTCCCGGCGCACCAGCCGGTGCCAGTCGTGCGGCCACTGCCAAACGGCGTTCTGAATGAGCGAACTCCGGATTCAGGTCAGTCAGCGTCGGGATTCGTGACGGCCTGAAGCCATTTGGCAAGATCGCGATGCAGCAGCAGCAGATTCTGAAAGCGTTCCCAGGGAACAATTCTGATCCTGTCATTCGGGTCGCTTTCGGCAGACTCCACCACAACATTTTGGAGCTGTTCGTGGATGCATGCCAGGACATCCGCGAGTCGCGCTTTCTGGGGGGTGGTGAGATTTGCGGGCAGTGGCGGACGTTCGCCATGGAACAGCGGCGACATCAGATGATCGCTGTTCACATTATCCGCCAGACTGAATTCTGCGTCCGGCATGCCGCTGGCGGGAATGGAGCGGTTTGGTGGCGCCTGCAGTGGCAACAAAGCGGACACAGTGACACCCAGCTGTCGGGCTCGTTCTGAAATTTCGTCTTCGCTTCCAAACAGCAGCATGCACCGACCCAGCTGAATATGATCGCCCGGCCGCAGGACTCGCAACTGCACCGGATGTCCATTCACGCGACTTCCGTTGGTGCTGTTCAGGTCCGTAAAAATAATGCTGCCCTGATCCTCCTGCAGCTTGGCGTGCAGGCGACTGATACGTTCGTCGTTCAGCTGCACATCATTCAGTTCCTCACGGCCAATGGTAACGGGAGTTTGAATGTTGCGAAAAACATGGCCTCGTTCAAGGCCTTCCAGCACGGACAGAGTGACGCGAGCCATCTCGAAGGATTCTTTGACCAAATTGTGAATCAGGCAGTTACTGCGACAAACCCGCTGAGGTCTCACGGCAGACTGCCCAAAACTTCTGTCGATGTGACTTCGGCTCAGCGGGTCTGCTTAATGTCTCACGTGGTGAGAAGCCAGCTCTGTCAGATGCATACACGGTGCGTGCATCTGCAACCAGCCCACACCGCGAGCGTTCCTGGGATCGGCCCGTCCGGACAGATCGTCCAGCAGGGTTTCGCTGTTGTGAAGGCATGCTGCGACGGCAGTGTCTACGAAATACCGACTCACGGCAAACATCCGGCGACCCCGAACACGCCTGACTTCGTGAAAACGTGTCCGCAGGGGCGGAATTCTCGTCTGGGACAGACGAGCCACATTGTGCCTCGTCTGTCCCAGACGAGTACTGTCCTTCCAAAATCTGACGAATCTCGCCTCGGAGAGACGAGCCACTTTGTGCCTCGTCTGTCCCAGACGAGTACTATTCCTCCAATAATCTGACGAATCTCGTCTCGGAGAGACGAGCCACTTTGTGCGTGATTCTACACCAGTTCGTGAATCGGCTTGCTGCCAGGATCCACCAGATACTGCGGCACACCCGACAGGTCGAAGACTCGCGTATTCTGCGCGTCGATACCGGCACAGTGGTACAGAGTCGCAAAGACTTCCTGGAACGTGACCGGACGCAATTGAGGCTGCTCACCGTAGCGATTCGTCGAACCAATCGCCTGCCCGGTTCGCATTCCGCCACCCGCCATTATGGCCGTGTTCGCCTGAGGCCAGTGGTCTCGACTGTTGTTGCTGTTGATCTTTGGCGTGCGCCCAAATTCCCCCCAGACCACCACGGAAACGTCGCGATCCAGACCGCGCTCGTGAAGATCGGTGACAAGCGCGGCAAGCCCCTGATCCAGGCGAGGACATTCTTCCCGGCATTTCGGATAGTTCATTCCATCCGGACCATGCCAGTCCCAGCGACTGAAGTTCAGTGACACGAATCGAGCACCCGCTTCAACCAGGCGTCGGGCGAGACACAGATTTTCAACCATCGGAGGTGCTCCGTCGCGCTGAAACGCCTCACTGCTTTCGCCATAGCGTGCCACCACCCGCGGATCTTCCTTCGAAAGGTCCAGCGCATCAATCAGTCGCGACGTCGTGAGAATTCCCATCGCCTGCTGAGTGTAAACGTCCAGACTTTCCATTTGGCCTCGCTGATCGGCGTCGCGGCGAAATCGATCGAGCGACTGCATCAGACTGGTCCGGTCGCGAAGCTTGTCCAGAGTGATTCCGTTGAGCGTCATGTTTTCGGGTCGACTGCGAGCTTCTCGTCCAATCAGATTAAAAGGAGCATGTGCGACTCCCAAAAATCCGCCGTCACCCGATTCGCCCCAGGTTCGATTGCCGGTCTGATACATCAGCGCCACGTTGGCTGGAATGGCGGGTGTCACCTGACCCTGCATCTTTGAAACCCAGGCTCCGCCGGATGGCCATCCGCCCGGCGGCTGACGAGCTCCCTTGCGACGACCGGTCATGCACTGGTACGCATCATGAGCACCATCGGAATCGGACAGCGAACGGACAATCGCAAACTTGTCCATCACCTCGGCCATACGCGGAAACATTTCGCTGACAAAGATCCCGGGAACTTTTGTGGCAATCGCTGAGAACTCGCCACGAACTTCCGCAGGTGCATCCGGCTTCGGGTCCCACATGTCAATGTGCGGTGGTCCGCCGGGAAGATAGATGTTGATGATGGCTTTGTGAGACCGGCCGGTGTTCGCTTCTGTTTCGGCTCGCAGAGTCTGCTCAAGGCTGATGCCACCGAGTGCCATACCGCCAACGGTCAGGAAATCGCGGCGAGAAAAACCGTCGCAGAATCCACGGCGAGATGCGCGGGGTCGCCCGAGAATCGTAAGCATGCGAGTCACCTTGGTAAGTAGTTTTGAGGCGGGGGAGCGCTGGCTGTTCTGGGACCTGAAGGCATTCGTCGCGCTCGAACGAATACCGTTAGCTTAATAAAATCGGCTGATAATGGTCAAAACTCTTCCCCATAAATGTCCCATTTTTCCGAAGCCGTTGACCGTTTGCCCCGCAACAGCCTGAACTGTCCCGCTCGGAAAGGCGGCAAATTCCATGCGTCGATCATCGCCGGCCAAAAAAAAATAAGAATGCCTGACAAAACTGGGACTGGCTTCCGTACTCTTACGGAAAATGCTCAGAAAAATGACACAAGGAGGGTGCTTGTCCCAGTTTTGTTCCGTGATTCGCGGGGTCAATGGCATGGACTTAAGGCGAGCAGGGGATGTGAATCCCCTGATTTGTTGCCAATGATGCAGAAATCAGGGCGTTTACGTAACCCGCTCGCCAGTCGGATTGCCTAAGTCCACGCCGTTGATTCGCGGGATGGGAGAGTTTCGCCCAAAGATCCTGAGCGAGACCGAAGTTATGAGGAACCCGGGACTTGTGTTGCGTTTCAGAAGTGAGCACAATCCAGTCATTGAGAAATTCGGACTTCTGCGGTTGATGCGGAACCAGCGACCTATATGAACGCTGGGACCCTGACTCAATCGTCGAAGCCCCGAATTTCCGGTCAACCTGTCTGCACTCCCGTCTGGCGATGCCTGTTCTGGATTTCGTCTGCCCGTCTTTCTCCGCGTTTTCGCCGGAAAAACCGGTACAGGGATCTTTATCCCTGAGGAAATACTCCAGGAACTCATCGCTTTAGCGGCCTGTTCAGCGAACCTGACCGACGATGTCGTGGACTCAGCCGTCTGGCCTGGTGCAGATCCAGCGGTTTGCACTGTTTCGTTGTTTGTTCGATGTGAATTCGGAGCTAAAGCATGCGTGACTGGCTGGAACGCTTTGTCGACGACGGCACCATTGGTGATTCTCAGCTGGAAGAAGCCCGCAGCATGGCGGCGAATTTGGGAATTCCCTGTGAAGACGCCCTGATTCGCCTTGGCTACATGTCAGCCGGCGAGCTGATGCGAGCTCAGTCTGAAGAGTTCGGATACGACTATATCGAGCTCGAAGGTCGCCAGATCCCGAATTCCGTGATCGAACTGGTCACCGAATCGATGGCTCGCGAAAACATCGTGATCCCCATCGAATCTGACGGCGAATCCGTCATGATCGCGATGCACAATCCGAACAATATTGAAATCATCGACAAGCTGCGTTTCGTCCTGAATCGCGAAATTCGCCCCGTGATGGCCCCTCTCGAATCCATCCAGGCTGCGATTAACCGCCACTACGGGCAGTCTGAAACCGAATCCGTGGACTCGATGATTTCCGAGTTCACCGAAACTCAGATCGACTTCACCGACGTCGAAGCCGCGGCGGCAATGGGCGGGGACGAAGACGACAGCGCCCCGATCATACGCCTGGCCAACCTGATCATTTCCGAAGCGGTGAAGGAACGAGCCAGTGATATTCACATCGAACCGTTCGAAGACCGTGTCCGCATTCGGTACCGCATCGACGGAGCGTTAATCGAACGCGACAGTCCACCCAAACGACTTCTGGGTGCCCTGGTGTCGCGATTCAAGATCATGGCCAGAATGGACATCTCAGAGAAACGTCGGCCTCAGGACGGACGTATCAAAACGCGTGCCGGCAGCAAGGAGTTTGACCTTCGCGTTTCCATTCTGCCCACTAACCACGGGCAAGCCGTGGTGATGCGAATTCTTGACCGCGACAACATCAAAATCGGGATCAGAAACCTTGGATTCGGCGACGACAATTATCGAATATTCCAGAACATTATTCGGCGCCCGAACGGGATTTTTCTGGTAACCGGCCCGACCGGTTCCGGCAAAACGACAACGCTTTATAGTGCGCTCGGAGAACTCAACCGTCCGGACCGAAAGATTATTACGGCCGAAGACCCGGTGGAATATTATCTCCCCGGCATTAATCAGGTCGAAGTGCGACATAATATCGGGCTCGACTTTGCCAGGATTATTAAGGCGATGCTGCGACAGGCGCCCAACGTAATTCTAGTGGGTGAAATTCGAGACACCGAAACCGGCGAAATGGCGATTCAGGCGTCACTCACCGGGCACCTTGTGTTCAGCACGCTGCATACAAACGATGCCCCAGGGGCGATTACGCGCCTGATCGATATGGGCGTACAGCCGTTTCTCGTGGCCTGTTCGTTGATGGCCGTGTTGGCTCAGCGACTTGTGCGAGTCGTCTGTCCGAAGTGTCGCGAACCGTATCAGCCGACGCCTGAGGAAGCCGATATCTTCAATATTTCGCCGGATGAAATGTCCGAAGGCCAGTGGGTCAAGGGTAAGGGCTGCAGCAACTGCAAACACACGGGCTACAAAGGTCGTCGCGCGGTGTTTGAGCTCATGACCATGAACAGCACGCTGCGTGAAATGGCCTTCAACAGCGAACCCGCACAGAATATTCGTCGTCAGGCCCGTCTGCTGGGAATGAAGACACTCGTGGAAGACGCCAAGGACAAAGCCTTTCAGGGACTTACGACACTGTCAGAAGTTTATAAGCTTTCCAAAGGCGGCCACTAACAGTTTCAACGTGAAAAGGCCTGCCGAACGGGCTTCGCTTTTTCAGGTTGCCAATCGAATCGTCGTAGTGTGTGATTAGAAAATGGGATCTTAGGTCCTGCTTTAAGTTTTTTTATACAGTTAGATTTCTGACTGTTGGTAAACCGCTCTCATCTGAGAATTTCTATGTCAACAGCTTCAGGTGCACGCAGCTTTCAGATCGACAAGCTGCTGGAAACAGTTGTCAAGGAGCGCGTGAGCGACCTCCATATCACCGTCGGCCAGCCACCGGTGGTCAGGTCGGGCGGGCGGATGGTGCGTCTGGAAACTCGAACGCTGACGGCCGAGGACACCACAAACCTGATGAAAAGTATCACTCCCGAGCGTAATCAGCAGGAGCTGCAGGAACGCGGTGGTACCGACTTCGGTTTTGCCTTCGGCGATAAGGCTCGTTTTCGAGTCGCCGTGTTTAAGCAGCGTGGCATGATCGGGATGGTTCTGCGAAGAGTCCCCAATGAGTTCCTGACGTTCGAACAGCTCGGGCTGCCGTCCGTCTGCAAGGATCTGATCCAAAGGCCTCGCGGACTGTTCCTCGTAACGGGACCAACGGGTTCCGGTAAGACGACCAGTCTGGCGTCGATGATCAACTGGATGAACCATAACATGGATCATCACATCATCACGCTGGAAGACCCGATCGAGTACTACCACGAGCACCAGCATTCGACGATTAACCAGCGTGAAATCGGGGTCGACGTTCCTTCGTTTCCGGAAGCTCTCAGACGTGCTCTGCGAATGGACCCGGACGTGATTCTCGTGGGCGAAATGCGCGACCTTGAAACGATTTCGGCCGCCATCACCGCCGCCGAAACCGGGCACGTTGTTTTCGGAACGCTGCACACCACCGGTGCTCAGGGTACGGTCGACCGAATCATCGACGTGTTCCCCACGAACCAGCAGGAGCAGATCCGAACCCAGCTGGCGAACGCAATCATCGGAATTCTCAGCCAGGCGCTTCTGCCGAGAAAGCCGAAAGGCCTCGTGGCCGCCTACGAAATGCTCGTCGTCACACCGGCGATTGCAAACCTGATTCGTGAAGGCAAAACGTTCCGAATCAACAGCTCCATTCAGACAGGCCGAAAATTCGGGATGATCCTCCTCGATGACTCGCTGTTCAATCTCTGGAAAAGCGGTTTGTGCGAAGAGAAGGACGTGCTCTACAAGTCCAACAACCCCGGCGAACTGCGAGCCCGAATCGAACGCGCCAAACGCGGCGTCTTCGACGACAGCAATGAAGACGAAGATGATGATGAATAAAAAACAATGTCCTTCTCCCCCTCGGGGGAGAAGGTGGCCGACAGGCCGGATGAGGGGGCTTTCCCCTGCGATTCAACTACTCAAATCTAAAATCTAAAATCAGCCGCCCCCTCACCCTAGCCC
>Ga0105055_10008566_pt1 | contig 13280 bp, 4 predicted proteins | sample BON03_FD_78090 | JGI IMG/M metagenome (GOLD analysis project Ga0105055, IMG submission 78090) | Freshwater microbial communities from Lake Bonney liftoff mats and glacier meltwater in Antarctica - BON-03 | ecosystem: Environmental > Aquatic > Freshwater > Ice > Glacier meltwater | place: Lake...
GGGGGCGGCGGCGTCGGCATCAACGACGAGGACGAGGACGGCGGCGGCGGCGGCGGCCTCGACGGCGAGCGCGGCGGCGGCGGCGGCGAGCGCGGCGGCGGCGGCGGCGAGCGCGGCGGCGGCGGCGGCCTCTTTGGCCGCGGCGCCGGCGGCGAGCCCTGGTACTCCCGACCCTCGGTCGTGCGCGCGGGCGTCGCCGCCCTGCTGTCCGCCGCCCTCGTCGCCTCGGGCGTCGCGCTGCAGCTCTTTGCGGCGCGCGTCGACCGCCTCGCCGCCGCCGCCGGCGCGTCGTCGGCCGTCGCGCAGCCCTACCGCTATTGCTACTTTTTCGCGCTGTGGCCGCCGCTGTGGGCGGGCGTCGACGCCGCCAACCGGCGCCTCTTTGCCCTGGTCGAGTGGGTGTTCTACCGCGACGCCGCGCTCTACTACCTGGACTCGGTGCGGCGGTCGGCGCGCTGCCTCGTGTTCTTCGCGCTGCTGCTGCCTTGGCACGCGGTGGTGTTTCGCATCGCGTGGTGCAATACAGGGGGCGGCGGCGGCGGCGGCGGCGCGGGCGCGGGCGGCGGCGTCGGCGGCGGCGGCGGCGACAGCGGCGACCACGACGGGGGTTTCCACAGCGGCCTGGCCGCGCCCGGCGGTCTGGCCGCGCCGCCGGGCGCCCTGCCCTCCTCCTCACCCGCCGCCAACGCCACCTCGACCGCCGCCGCCGCCGCCGCCAACGCCGCCGTCGCCGCCGCGCAGCGCGCCGCCCGCGCCGCACGCCAGTCGACGCTGGCCGCGGCGTGCGGCGGCGGCGGCGCGGCCGGCGCCGTCTACGCGCGCGGCGTCTCGATTTGCTGGAAGGCGATGATCTGCCTGACGCTCTGGGCGCTGGCCAACTTTATCAAGGCGGTGCTGACAAAGCTGCTGAGCTCGCACTTTTACCGCACCGCGCACTTCAAGAAGGTGCGCGAGGCGATCGAGAAGGAGTACTATTTGCAGCGGCTGTCGCGCCCCCCGCGGCCGCCGCCGCCGCCACCCGCCGCGCCGCTGCCGATGGCCGTGGCGACGGCGATGCTGCCGCTGGGCGCGGCGCTCGGCGCGGCGGCGGCGGCCGTGCCCGCGGCGGCGGCGTCGGCCCTGCGGTCGCTGGGCAGCACGCTCATCAGCGGCGCGGTGCCGCCGTCGCTGCACCGGCCGAGCTTCTTCGGGGGCGGGGGCGCGCACGCGGCGGCGCTCAAGAGGGCGGCCAGCATGGCCGGCGGGGGCGGGGGGGCAGCCCGGGCCGCGGCCGCCCGTGCCGCTGCGGGGGCGGGCGAGAGCCCCCCGCCGCCGTCCGCCTTTGAGTTTGCGGCCGCGGGCGGCAGCGGCAGCGGCGCCGGGCGCGGGGGCGCCGCCGAGGACGGCGGGCCGGGCAGCGGGGGCGGGAACGTCCCGGCCGAGCGCAGGTCGGCCCCCGGCGCCATGGGCACGGCGGCCGCGGAGGCGAAGCAGCAGCAGCAGCAGCAGCAGCTGCAGGCCTGGCAGCAGCCGCCCGCGCCCGGAGTCTGGCGCTCGCCCGGCGGCGGCGGCGGCGGCGGCGGCGGCGGCGGCGGCGGCGGCGGAGGCGGCGGCGGCGGCGGCGGCCCCGGCCGCGCCCCCTTTTTGGCCGCCGTGGCCGACGAGGGCGAGTCCCAGACCGCGTCCGAGGCGGGCACGCGCGGCCCGACCGCCGAGCAGGCCCCCGCGCTGGCCGCGGGCCTGATGCTCGCGTCGGCGGCGGCGGCCGCCGCGGCGGCGATCACCCTCATCCCCGCGCCCGGCGCCAAGATCTCGGGCGGCGGCGGCAAGGGCGACAAGGGCGGCGGCGGCGGCGGCAAGGACGGCGGCAACGACAGGGGCCGAGGGAAGCTGCTCGGGCAGGACACGCCGATGACGCGCGCGGAGCTGATCGCCACCTTTGGCGTGGACTCGGACGAGGAGGCGGCCGTGGTCCAGGGGCAGCAGCAGCAGCAGCAGCAGCAGCAGCAGAGGCAGCGGAGGGGGGCGGGCGGGCTGTTTGGATGGCTCGGCCGGCGGAGGGGCGCAGGGCCGCCGGCGCAAGGCGGCGGCGCCTCTGCCGCCGCGGGCAACGCCGGGGGCGGCAAGGGCGCCGCCGCCGCCGCCGCCTCGAGCCGCGTGCGCTTCAGCAGCAGCAGCGGCGGCGGCGGCGGCGACGACGATTACGACGCGACGCCGGTGGGGTCCGGTGCGGGGGCGCCGCGCCGCCTCTGGGGAGGCGCCGGCGGGGGCGGCGACGGCAGGCGGGGGCCCCGCTGGCGCCCGGCGCCGCCCGTCTCGCCGTCCGCCGCCGCGGCTGCGACCGCCGGCGCAAGGGGCGTTTCCTCGAGCGGCGGCGGCGGCGGCGGCCTGCGCGCCGGCAGCAACAGCTCCATGCGCCCGCCCTCCCACGTCGGTAGCCTCACCAACCTCAACGGCAACAACAACGGCGCCAGCGGCGGCTTCCACCGCGCCTTCAGCGTGCGCAGCAACGCCACGGCGGCCGGCGGCGGCGGCGGCGGCGGCGGGCGCGGCGGCGGCGGCAACGGCAACGGCGGCAAGGGCCCCAACAGCCACGACGCAGAGGCCCTCGCCCTCGCCGACGCCGTCGGCCTCACCGTCGGCGGCGGGCGCCTCGCCGACGCCGCCGCGGGCGGGGCCACGCCCGCCGACTGGGAGCGCCTGCGCGCGGGCGTCGCCATCAAGACCTTTGCCGCGCTGGTCAAACGGTACCAGGGCACAAGCCGCGGCGACGAGGAGCGCGAGCTGCGCGAGGCGCGGCGGTTCGCGCGAGGCCTGTTTTGGAACGTGAAGGGCGACGCGACGCGGCCCTACGTGACGCGCGAGGACTTTTTGGAGTTTTTCGACAACGAGGTGCGCGTGCGTGTCTTGGTCTCTTTCTTGCGCGCTCTGCCAGGAAGGGGGGGCGGGCGCATTGTTGATCTGTTGCAGCGCGCGCGCGCTGCAAAGCTTGTGCGCGCACGCTGCTCCCCCGCGAGCGTCTTTTGTTTTTTTCTTTACTTCGCGCCCCCCCCCCCCTCCCCGGTCCGCCACTCCTCTGACCCTCAAACAACAACCATCCCGACCCTCACAATCGACGCAGGAGATGGGCAGCCAGGCCTTCGCTTGGTTCGACAAGGACAACGACGGCCGCCTCTCCCTGCGCGAGATGAAGGAGTCGGTCGTCGCTATCTTCAAGGAGCGCAAGAACATGGCCCAGTCGCTCAAGGACACGGACTCTATTGTAGGCAGCCTCGAATTCGGGATCGGCTGCCTCGTCCACTTTGTCACGGGCGCGGTCTACCTCCTCGTGTGGGGCGTCGACATCCTGAAAGGCTTCAGCACTTTTAGCGCCACGGTACTCGCCCTCACGTTCGTGTTTGGCAACAGCGTCCGGCAGGTCTACGAGGCCATGCTCTTTCTTTTTGTGGAGCACGCCTTCGACGTGGGGGACCTCCTGGACGTGGAGGGCAATCTGTACACGGTCAAGCAGATCCGCCTGATGTGCACCTGCCTCGTGAAGACCACAGGGGAGCGGTCCTACTACCCCAACGCCCGGCTGGTGACCTTGCCCGTGGTCAACCTGACGCGCTCGGAGCGGCGGTGCGAGACCGCGCGCCTTTCGGTGGACGCGGGCGCGGGCGCCGAGGCCGCGCGCGCGGCGGTCGCCGCAGCCCTCGAGGGGCACCACGCCGCCAAGGGGGCCGACTTTGCCGCCGCGCCCGCCGTCGCGTTCTCGGGCGTGGCCGACCCTTTCAAAGCGGTGCTGGCCGTCTCGTGGCAGTACTCGTTCCCGGGGGACGACCTGGCGCGCATGGCGCGCGCGCGCTCGGCGCTGCTGACGGCGGTGCAGGCGGCGCTCCAGGCGGTGCACGACGCGGGCGGGTTCCAGGTGCCGGGCGACGGGGCGTGGGCGTCGGCGGCGCGGTGCGCGGCGGCGGGCATGGCCGGGATGGCCGGGGGACAGGGATGCTCCCGGGGCGGGCTGTTGTTGCCGCCATTGTTGCCGCCGCTCTTGCCGCCGACGACGGCGGCGCCGAGCGACGGCGCGGGCGCGGGCGGCGACGGCGGCCCACCTGCCTGGCCGCCCGTCGACCTGGCGGCCTGGTCCTACACCATCATCCGCGAGCCGCCGCGCCGCCGCCGCCGGGGCGTCGATGACGGCGGCTCGGACGGGGGCGGCGGCGACGGTTGGCCGGGCGGCGGCGGCGCGCGCCCGAGCGGCACGGGCGGCGCGGGCGGCGGCGACGCGGCGCCGTCGGCGCAGCAGCACGACCTGGCGGCGGCGACGGCGGCGATGGCGACGGCGGGCACGATGGCGCAGCAGGACGCGGTGATGCGCATGATCCAGGGGGGCGGGCCGGCAGCGGCTCCCGGTGGGATGGACCTGATGGGCATGATGGGCGGGGGGCGGCCGGCCGGCATGTGAAAGAAGCGGGGGGGGGGGGGGGGAAACGGAAGGACGCTGCTGCGTTTTTTTTTTTATGGAAAATCAAGGACTGCCAAAAGCGGCGCGCGCCCGCGCGCGTGCACTCGCGTTGCAAAACAAATTCACTAGTTCAGTTAAGGCCCAGCCAGCCCCCCAGGTCCCCCGGCGCGGACCGAAGGCCCGGCACCACCCCGCCGCCCGCCCCCGGCGCCCGCGCCCAGCACGCGAGCGCCGCCTCGAGCCGCCCGCCGAGCCCCGCCACGGCCGCCGCCAGCGCGTCCTGCCGCGCGGCCAGGCCTCCGACGACCGAGGCGAGGTCGAGCTGCCCGGCGGCGGCCTGGCGCACGACCTCGACGTGCACGGCGCGCAGGTCGGCGCGCAGGGACGCGACGGCGTCGTCGAGGGCGGCGCGGACGCTCGGGGCGGCGTCGAGGGCCGCCGCGCCGGCAGGAGTCGGGGCGGCGGCGGCGGCGGCGGCGGCGGCGGCGGCGGCGGCGGCGGCGGCGGCGGCGGCGGCGGCGGCGCGGGCGCCCCGGGGGGTCAGGGCGCCGCCCGCGCGGCCGCGCGGCGGCGTCAGCGAAAAGGACGGGGCGCGGCGCTCGGCGATGCCGCCGCCGCCGCCTCCACCAAAGCGCGGCGTGAGGTGCGAGGCCGCCGGCGCCGCTGCGGCCGGCGGCGCGTCTGCGGCAAAGTCAGAGGGGCGCCTGGCGTCGGACGACGCGCGCCGGAGCGCCAGCGGCGGCACGGCCGGCCGCGCCGCCGCCGCTGCCGCTGCCGCTGCCGCCGCCGCTGCCGTAGCCGCTGCCGCTGCCGCCGCCCGCGACGCGCCCACGCCCCGCTCTGGCTCGCCGTGGTCGCCGCCGCCGTCGTCGAAGTCTTGCTCGGGGCCGCGGCCCGCCCACGAGGGCCCTCGCCGGAAGTAGCCGCCGCCGCCGCCGCCGCCGCCGCCGCCGCCGCCCGCCGCCGCCGCCGCCGCCGCCGCCGCCGCCGCCGCCGCCGCCTCGGCCGCCGCCGCCGCCGCGGGGCCCGCAGAGAGCTCTCCCCCCTGGGCGTGGTGCGCCCCCGCTCCCCGGCGGGCGGCGTAGCCGAGCGACGGCTGGCTGCTCGCGGCGCTGGGGGACGCGGGGCCTGCCGAGCCGGCGGCGCCGCGCCGCACGGGCGAAAGGGGCGCCCGCAGCAGCAGCCCGCGGGCGTCGATGCCGCCGGCGCCGCCTTGGAGCAGCGCAGAGGCGTCCTCCGGCTCGCCCTCGCCCTCGCGCTCGCCCTCGCCTTGCTGCTCCTCCCCGTCGTCGTCGTGCTGCTGCTGCTGCTGCTGCTGCTGCTGCTGCTGCGAGTAGGGGTGCGGACGCAGACGCGCGGCGGCGGCCCCGCCGTAGCTGTCGGCCTCGTCGGCGGAGGCGCCGATGAGGCCAGCGCCGCCTGCGCCGCCGCCGCCGCCGCCAAACAGCCGAGACCCGCCGCCGCCGCCGCCGCCGCCGCCGCCGCCGCCGCCCCTTTCGCAAAACGACAGTTCGCCGTCGCCCCCCGGCGCGGCGAGGGGCTTGGAGGACAGGTCCCTCGCGCCGCCGATGTAGCCGCCCGACCTCTGCGGCAGCTGTCCCGGCGCGGCGGCCGCGCGCTCCGAGTCCGCGGCCGTCGCCAGGCTGCCGCCACCGCCGCCGCCGCCGCCGTCTTGGCCCGCCGACACCGCCGCGCGCGCCTGCGCCGCCGCCGCGCGCGCCCGGGCGCCGGCCGACGGCGCGTGCTGCCACCGCACCTCCCCGACCTCGCGCGCGCCCGCGTCCCCCTCGAACGCGTACGCGTGCAGGGCGCCGCGCCCCAGGGCACGCGCGTCGAACACCAGCACGCCGCCGCCGGCCGTGCCCGCCGCCACCAGGGCGCCGTCGTGCCGCGCGGCGACGCACGACAGCGGCTGCAGCGCCCTCAGCTCGCCCGCCACGCCGCTTCCGCCGCCGCCGCCGCCGCCGCCGCCGCCGCCGCCGCCCATGCGCGCGTCCAGCACGCACAGCCGCCGGTCGCGCCCCACGGAAAACATGACGTCCGGCGACCCGCCGCCCCGGAAGCACACGCCCGCGGCCACCCCGGCCGGCCCGTGCAGCGCGCGCCACTCCCCCCGCAGCGAGCGCGAGCGCAGCTCGTAGAGCGCCACGGACCCACCGTCGCCCGCCGCCGCCAGCAGGCCCGCGTCCGACGGGCAAAAGGCCAGGGAGCGGCGCACGCCCGGCGGCGGATGGGGGCTGTTGCTGGGGCCGCCGCGGTGGTGCTGCTGCTGCTGCCCGGAAGAGAAGGACTCGAAAGCTCCGCCGCCTCCAGACCCGCCCCCGCTAACCGATCCGCCACCGCCGCCCTCGAGACTGGCCAGGCGCGCGGCCGTGCGAAAGTCGTGCAGCAGCAGCTGGCCGCCGTCGCCGGACGAGGCGACGGCGGCGTCGCCCGGCGCCACGGCGAGAGCGCGCACGGCGCCCCTGTGGTCTACGTTTGTGCGCGAGACGGCGCCCTGCTGCCGCAGGTCGAGCATGTGCACAGCGCGGCCGAGGCACCCGACCACCATGCGCTTGCTATCGGCGCCGAAGCGCAGGGCCGTGATGCCGCCGGAGAGGAGAAGGGTGGACGGCGACGGGGCGCCTCCTCCTGCGCCGCCTGCGCCGCCGCCGCCGCCGCCGGCCGACGCGGCCGCGCCCGCCGCCGGCACCTGCCCGATCAGCTGCCCGCCGCCGTACATGTAGACTTGCGGCCGGTCGCCCGCGACCGCCAGCACCTTGTTGTTGGCCGACCAGTCGATGGCGAGCGCGGACGAGGGCGAGGCGGACGGGTCGGTCGGCAGGCGCGCCTCTTGTTGGCCCTGCTGCTGTTGTGAGGGGCGGGCGCCGGCGGACGACGACGGCGACGGCGACGAGGCCGACGCGCCGCCGCTCGGGTTCCAGACCTTGACGGCCCCGCCGCAGCAGGCGGCGAGCAGGTCGCCCGAGGAGGCGGCCCACACGGGCGCCTCCATCGTCGAGGTTGCTGTGGTCGTGGTCGTGGTGCTTTTGCTTGGCGCGCGCGTTTCAGCAGCTGTTGATTTTCAAATCTAATTGGCTTTCGTCGCCCGCGGGCAAGAGGTCACGACTTTTGATGGGCGTGTTATCTGTGGACGGTGTGTGGGAGAGAGAGTCTGTGACGCTGCGCGCGCCGAGCGAGGGGCGATTGGTACTGCGGAGTCGAGGCAGCAAACACGCGTTCTGGATTTGACGTGCGAATGACTTTTTCCACCCGCCGCTCCCCTCCTTTAGGTCTCGCATCCCACATACACGTCGACGACGACAACGAGCACGCCTGCAGAGAGCCTACACCTTTCTCGGAGAACCGAATCGTTCGGAAAGCGCGAGCAGTTGTTGCTTTTCTCACGACACCAGCGTCATCAGCATTTCGCGTCGTCGCTCGCTCCCCGCGCGCCCCACCTCTTCCCCCGACCGACAGTCATCCCTTGACGCGCAGCAGCAGCCAGACGATCGCCAAACCAGCGCGGGCGGCGGCGCGAGTCCGAGCCACTCACGCCCACAGAGAACAAAAGAGAGGAGAGCGATGAGCGGCGGCGGCGGCGCGTCCGTCGGCGGCGGCGGCGGAGCGGCGGCAGCAGCAGCAACCACAGGCGGACAGCAGCAGCAGCAGCATGGAGGAGCCTGCGTCGGCGCCTACGACCACGCCGTCCAATACTGGGACCGCCAGCCGGCCACCGCCGACGGCGTGCTGGGCGGCTTCGGCCACGTCAGCGACGCCGACCTCCAGGACAGCGAGGAGCTGCTGCTGCGCGCCCTCCGCGGCCCGCTGGAGCAGGCGGCCAGGGGCGAGCGCCGCCTGGTCGCCGTCGACTGCGGCGCGGGCGTCGGCCGCGTGTCGGCCGGCCTGCTGCTGCGCCACTTCGCGACAGTCGACCTGCTCGAGCCGAGCCGCCACCTGCTGGACGCGGCGGTGCGGGCGCTGGGGGAGCGGGCGGGCGGGTTCCCCGCCGGGCACGCGGTCGGCCGGGTCATGTGCCAAGGGCTGCAGGAGTTTGAGCCGGACGCACAGGGGGAGCCGGCAGAGGGGGCGGCGGAGCGGGCGGCGGCGGCGGGCGCGGAGGCGGGCGCGGCGGAGGCGGCGGCTCCGCCCGCTCCTCCGCGCTACGACTGCATCTGGGTGCAGTGGTGCCTGCTGTACCTGACGGACGGTGCGTTTGATTGGCTCTCTCTTCTTCTCCTCGGGCCGAGACGGCGGCAGGTCGATCGCTGGGAGCGGGGGAGAAACGCCCTGTCGAGAGCGAGAAAAAACGAGAGGCGCCCCCAAACGTCAATTCGAGAAAAAAAAAAAACCACACGCCCCCCCTCAAACGAAAAAAAACAAAAAAACAGACGACGTCGTGCGCCTGATGGACCGCTGCCTGCGCGCCCTCAGGCCCGACGGCATCCTCTTCGTCAAGGAGAACATCTGCAAGGCCGGCGCCGTCCCCGACGCCGAGGACGCGAGCGTCACGCGCTCGGACGAGCTGATGCGGGGGCTGTTCCAGCGGGCGGGCGCGCTGGGGGCGGCGGGCGGCGGCACGGGCGCGGGCGTCGGCGTCGGCGGGAGCGGCGGCGGCGGCGGGAAGGACGGGAGCGGCGCGCGCAAGTGGAAGCTGGTGCACAATGTCAAGCAGCGCAACTTTCCGAAGAAGCTGTTCGAGGTGCGGATGTACGTGCTCAAGCCCGCGTAAGGGGCGCGTGACAAAACGAAAGTTGTTTTTTTCAAGTGGGCGTCGCGTTTTTTTCCTTTCTCCGAGCGAGGAGAGCGCAAGACACGCGCGTCGAGAGAAAAAGAAACGCGAGCGCAGAACAAAACCAGCGCAAAAAGCGATCGAGGGTTTTTTCTTCCAATCCGCGCGCGCTTTCGTTTCTAGGCAGGCGGCGGTGCCGCCGCCGCGGGGCCGCTCGGCGCGGGCGGCGCAGAGGCAGGCGCGCCCGAGGGCGCGGCCCTAGGCGCGGCGGCGGCGGCCGTCGCAAAGGGCGGCGGCGAGGGCGAGAGCGGCTGGTCGGGGCGCGACAGCAGGAAATCGAAAAAGCCGCCGCGCGTCGCTGTCGCGGGCGCGGCTGTCGGTGGCGCGGACGCTCCAGCCGCCGGTGCGGGCGCGGCTGCTGCCCCCATGACCGCCAGGCGCGGAGGGAGCGGCGGCGGCGGCGGCGCCGCGGACGCTCCTCCCGCTCCCGCCGCCGCGGCTCCCGCCCCTGCTGCTGCTGCTGCTGCTGCTGTTCCGGCCCCTGGTGCTGCTGCCGCTGATGCTGCTGCCGCTGCCGCCGCCGCCGCACGCGCCGCCGCCTGCTCCGTCTCGCGCCGCCGCCTCCGCGCCGCCTCCTCCTCCAAGAAGCGCTGCTGCTGCTGCAGGCGCCTCGCCCTCTGCTGCGCCGCCCGCCGCTTGGCCTCGGCCTCTGCGCCGCCCGCGCCCGCCGACAGCGGCAGGCGGCACACGGGGCAAGAGAACCCGGCCGCCCCGCTCTGCTGCAGCCACGCCCGCAGGCACGCCAGGTGGAACAGGTGCGCGCAGGGCAGCCGCTTGGCCCCCTGCCCGGGGCCGCCCACCAGCCGGTCGCGACAAATGGCGCAGCCGTCGGGACCCGCCGCCGCGCACTCGTCCCGCCCGGCGTCGGGGAACCCCTCGCGGAGGCCGCGCGTCGCCTCGCGTGTTCGCCCGTGCGCGGCCAGGCGCGCCCAGGCGGCCAGGACCACCGCGCGCGCGTCCAGCAGCAGCAGGGCGTCCACCAGGTGCAGCGACAGGCCGTGCAGCAGCCACACGTGCGCGTAGTGCAGAAGCGTCAGCGCGTGCAGCAGCAGCTCGCAGCCCAGCTCGGCCATCTGTAAAAAAGCGGCGCGGCCGCGCCACCCCTCCCACAGGGCCAGCAGGCGGGCGCCGGCGGGCGTGGACCAGAAGGGGGCGGCCGCGGCGCCGCCGGCGCCGCCGCCGCTGCCGGGGGGGAGGGCCCAGGGGGCCGGGGAGGAGGACCAGGGGGGGAAGGCGGGCGCGGCGGCGGCGGCGGCGGCGGCCGTTTGGGGCGCCGGGGCCTGGAGGGAGGGGGAGGAGGCGCGGCGGCGCCCGCCGGGCGAGGGGCGGCGGGCGCGGCGCGAGGGGGGCGCGTTGGCGGGTGCGGCAGCGGACGTGCCCCCGCCGCCCCCGCCGCTGCCGGCGGCCGACGCGCCGCGGCGCGAGGGGAGCAGCGCGCGCAGCAGCTTGTCCGTCGCGACGCGCAGGCGCGACGCCGGAGCCGGCCCCGGCGCCGACGAGGCCGCGGAGGCCGGCGCCCCACCGTCGAGCGGCCGCGCCCGCCTCCGGAGACCTTCCTGCTGCTGCTGCTGCTGCTGCTGCTGCTGCTGCTGCTGCTGCTGCTGCTGCTGCTGCTGCTGCGGGTCCTCGTCCTCGTCGCCCGTCTCCTCCTCCTCCTCCTCCTCCCCATCATCGCCGTCCTCCTCCTCCTCCGCCCCGCCTTCGCGATCAGCGTTTGGAGACCCGGGCGATCCGGGGCGATCCGGGGCGGGGCGGAAAAAGGCCCCTGCCGCGCCTGCGCCGCCGCCGGCCAGCGCCGCCGCCGCCAGCGGCGAGCCCGGCGACGGGCCGCCGAGCGCCACCGTCTGGTCCAGCACTGTGGCGCCGTACCTGAGCAGCGCGCGCGCGCCGTCGATCACGACGACGGCCGCGTCGAAGCCCAGCAGCAGGGCGCGGGTCCAGACGACGCTGCCGCGCGCGGCGGAGAGGGCGGCGCGGGCGGCGGCCGCGGCCGACGCCAGCGACCGGCGGCGGCCGCCGCCCCCGCCGCTCCAGCCATCGGCGGCGGCGGCAGCGGCGACGGCGGCGGCCATCAGGCCCTTCGGCGGCGGCGGCGACGCGCCGCCGCCGCCCGCGCCGCCGCCGCCGCCGTCCCCTCCCCCCTCCCCCGCGTCGCCGCCGCCCCCGCCCTGCGCCGCCCACGCCACGCTCGCCGCCCCCAGCGCCAGCCCCTGCGCCAGCAAGCCCAGCAGAAGCGCCACCGCCCGCGCGTGCGCGCGCCGCGGCGCTGCCGGCGCCGCCGCCAGCGCCTCGAGCCGGTCCCTCGCCGCGCCCATGAACAGCTTGGCGTGCCCCGCGGCCACGAACCAGGCCGCCCACGCGCCCAGGCCTAGGGCGCCGCGCGGGGCGGCCACCGCGGGCCCCACGAACACCACCTTGAAGACGGCGTACTTTACTAATCGCTCGGTCATCCTCGCCGACTCTCGCGGCGTGAGCTCGCCCAAAAAGGCGCGCGCGGTGGCCAGGGCGAGGGCGGCGTAGGCGGCCAGGGCGAGGTTGGCGGCGACCAGGGCGCCGAGCTCGGTCTGCAGGAGGCCGCGGTCGGCCACGAGGGCGAGGTCGGCGAGCAAGGGGCGCGGCTGGGACAGCAGCGCCGCGGCGAGGGCGCGCAGGGCGGCGGCGAGCGCGCGGGCGAGGGCGAGGGGGCCGTGTGCGGCGGCGGCGGCCGCGAGGGTGGGGGCCGTCTGGGGCCCGTCTGGGGACGGCGCTTCGGGCGCGTCCTTGCCGCGCAGCAGCCACGACGGGAGGAAGGAGGAGGACGGCGGTGCTGGTGCTGGTGCTGGTGCCGGCGGAGGGTGATGCTGCGCCTGGCGCGGCCCGCCTCTTCCGCCGCCGCCGCCGAGCGCCGTTTCAAACGCCGCCGACGCCGCCGCCGAAGCGAGCGGCAGCACGCGCAGCGGCGCGCCCACGTCGAGCGCGTCGCGGTACGCCTGCCCCATGCACATGACGGCGGCCGCGGTCGAAGCCACCAGGTAGGCGGCCAGCAGCCGCGGGCTGCCGCCGCCCATGGTCGCCGTGAGAGCTTGCGCGTTTTGTGTCGCAGACTCCAGAGAGGGAGGGAGGAGGGAGCTGGGGTTTTGTGCGCGGTGGGGGTCCCGCGCGCCCCGCCGAGCCCGCGTCCTTTGACGCGGCGGGCTTAGGCTGCGCGCTCGGCGCGACCCATCATCCGGTGGTGGGTTTCGTGTGTGTCAAGGCCTCGCTTCTGTGTTGTTGAGAGGCGTGAAGGCCGACGTGAAACTGCTGTGTTTCTCCGCGTGCGTGCGGGTGTGTGAGTGTGATGGGGAGAAGAGGGCGCGTGTGCGTTGCTGAGAAGTAAGGATGGAGGGTCGGGCGCAGGAAGCAGTAGCTGTGTGACGGATTGCACGCAGTGTTCGCGGGATCGTGAGATGTTGGGCGCGCTCGTGGACGCCGGCGACGACGAGGCGAGGACGACCAACGAGACGACGAGCGCCGCCGCTCCTCGTCTCTCGTTCGTTCGCCCGCTCGTCGGACAAGAGACACAAATGGCGCGCGCTTGTTGCTCTGCCTCTCACAACGCAACAACAACAAAACCAGCACCAGCACACGCATTCCGACAGCGGGCGCCGCACACACAACGCCAAGACGCTCTCGGCGCAACAACAGCAAACAAAAAAAGGAGCAACAAGCCATTCCGCCGCTCCTCTCCTCCTCTCCCCCACCGAAAAACACAAACAAGACCGCAACGCGTCATCGCCGCTTGTTCCTTTTCCACCCATCCGCTCGCTTTGCGCGTGCCTCCAAGCAACACCTCGGCATCATTCTACACACCTCAACCTGTCCGCGTGCCATCACTCGGCAACAAGAACAAAGCCCGACCAGCAAGCAAATGGCGGCAGCGACATCATCAGCGGCCGGCGGCCCTGGCGGCGACGCCGACGACTTTTCACGCGTCTACGACGCGGTCGCCAGCGGCGCCAGCGAGGCAGAGCTGCGGCGCGTGATCGAGGAGTGCGCGCAGGGAGATGACCAGCGCCGCGCACAGGCCGTCAACCACAGCTCCACCGCGACTGAGACGCCGCTGCA
>Ga0105055_10008567_pt1 | contig 13279 bp, 11 predicted proteins | sample BON03_FD_78090 | JGI IMG/M metagenome (GOLD analysis project Ga0105055, IMG submission 78090) | Freshwater microbial communities from Lake Bonney liftoff mats and glacier meltwater in Antarctica - BON-03 | ecosystem: Environmental > Aquatic > Freshwater > Ice > Glacier meltwater | place: Lake...
ACTCCTCAATTTTTTATTGGTTTTCATTACTTTTCAACCATTCAAAAATGGGGTCCCCACACCAAAAATGAATGAAAAAAACGAATGAATGCTCTTTTTTCCCTAGCAAATACTCCGCCTAATGGACATTACAAAAACATTGAAAATGAAAATAGCAAATGAATTGAAATTAGTATTCTAATAATTAGTTGAATTGTGTTCCCAGTACTTGAAGGTTGCCATTCATGAACGAGTTTTTTGTTGCTGTTCAGACTGGCAATGTCAAAGCTGTCATAGATGGAATCGAATCTGGTGCTAGTTCTGGTTTCAAAAGCAGTTTACCACTCAACATTGCATGTCGTAATCGCCAATTTCAAATGGTCTTTCTTCTTTTGCAAGATAGATCGGAGCGACATTGGGATTGCATGGCTCTTACCACAGCAATAGAGAACGGTGACTGGCAAATTATAAGAATACTTGTTTGTGATGAAAGGATTCCACCAATAAGCCAACACGCATTTGAATGCATGTGTACCAAACGAGATTCAAACGCACTTTCACTTGTTATGAGTGTCCCGAGAATGGAAGCTATATCACGAGCAAATAGCTTGTTTATTTCATATTGCAGAGAAGGCGATTATGGCGGAGTTGAGTATTTGCTTCAAAACACAGATATAGATCCAGCACAGGGACATAATTGCGCCTTACAAATAGCATCACAAAATCATTATTCAGAACTGGTCAACCTTCTGATTTCCTATCCGGCTGTTCGAAATGAATCCCCGAATTTGCACTTGGTGGACACATTCGTGTCACTTGTGTGGGAGGAAAAGATTTACAAGTCTATCGCGCTGATTCAGAGAATCGTTCGAGCTGTGAAAGACATGCGGTCTCCTCTTTGCGACGATGTTGTGGGAACCATTGTTTCAATGCTTGTTTGCGATGAAGTACTTTTCGCGATCAATAAGTCTAAACGGTATTCCCATTGCACCAAGCTTGTGGGGTATTTTCTGCTCCATTAAGTTACTATTATTGATTTCATCTATCCAGAACTTGTAGAATTTATAGAATAATTCATTTTGGTTGTTTTAATTAAAATATACACTCGCAGTAGCTATTTAGATAAAGAAATACATGGTCCATTAAAGTCCTTTTAGTATAATTGAATTCAATGATCAAATAGTTGCGAAATAGAAATATTGGTGAAATGTCCAAAGCGATAGTCAGAAAGAATCATAACGAGTATGCAAGTGAAAGAGAAGCTGTTTTGAATTCATTTTAATTAATAACTTGTGGAACAAGAAAAGGAAAGCCCCGCTCGTATTATTTACGTTACAACTTACGACCCGGTAGGTGTTATTCACTTTGAGGATATGCCTTGTGTTTTGTGCGCTGGTGAGAAGCTGCTATTAAAGCTGCTCCCTTGCTCACACAAAGCATTGTGCCAACCATGTTTTGACGCGGTGCGTGAGGAAGGACCTGTGAACTGCCCTGTGTGCATGCAACAAGTTATTGGGACAGCTACAGAGTGGCAGGAGCAGCAGCAAGCGATCTTACAAGGGCAGCAAATTGATTATGAGTTGAGTGAACTTCGTCGTCATCGAAGTCTCACTGGAGTGAGAATAAGCAAGTGCTTGGGCCTTGGTTTTCACGGACATGCCCAACTTGGATTTTTTGGGATCGGAGAAGAGGATATTTATTCGACGGTAGGAGTAGGATGCAGGATCGTTTTCCATCACGCTAGAGTTATTTCTTTGTTTTTGTTCTTTGTTCTTTTTCTCTCAGCGCCAATGATCCTATCTTATGCAACTGGTCAACGACATCTTGCTTCGAACTTTGGTGATTCAAGACAGCCATTGGATGCCTTTAAAGATTTTGTGCTAGATTATAGTTTGAATACTTGTCTTGATGATAAATGCAGATGGATTGATGTAGCGGTTTTGATGGAACTCGTTATTGTCGCAGCTGGTTTCTATGCAGTGACGCGACTTGGGAAACCAACAAACAATGGTTTCGACTTGAAAATTTCAAAGCGAACATTGCTAGTAGTTCGCGCTCCTCACAGAATATATCCTTTAACGAAGGAAGGATTAAAAACATATTTTGTTAGCTCTCAAATCCAGCAGCAAAATAGGCGAGAAGCTAAAATGTCGAAAAAAACACGGATTCAGAAAAGGGGAAATACTTATATCGTGGAGCATCCGCCAATTATCACTCCAAAAATTGTCGAAATCGTGAATTATTCCTCAGAAATCATGGAATTTATCGACAATGTTAAAGAACGGAAACGGTTGCGGAATAAGTTAGAAAGTAAACGTCTGTTATTAAAAGCCACTTTCACATGGACTAAAAAGCATCACGCCGCTCAGCGTTGCATTGCTGCTGTAGAAAAAACCCTGGAAAGAATGGATAGAAACTATTTCAATCGAATGTTTCTGAGGGAAAAAATAGGTCCATGGAGTCGGAAAAACAGCATTATGGACTCTGCTAGTATCACTTTTGAAAACGAACTTCAAGCTTCATTCGTGAAGAAATTATTCAACAGAGATGATAGTTGGGACTTGTGGTACAGTTTTAAGAGTATATTTGGAATTCCAACTTGTGAATTTAGATGTATCGGGGATTTTGACGAGATCTATCCGGCGAATTTGAATTGGGGTAGTTTGAAAACCCCGCGTTCATACAGTCAAGGTCCTTGGTACGCTCAAGCTGCAGGAATACTGGCAATGGTACTGATAGGCTGGCATGTTGGGGCGTTTCTAATTTGGAGTTGGGTGATGAATTCAGAAATGTGGATCGCATCTGCCCTCATTCAAATCCTTCTGGAACGGTCATGTATGTTCGTGATAAAGTATTTGTTTTCGTTGTACGCACATCCTTTATATACATTTACCTTCCATAATGTGTCCCTCACAAACCTACTGTGCGTCTCCGTCCCTGTACGAGTCGTATGGCCGTGCTTGTGGATTTATGGGCAAACGAAGCAGGCGTTTGGAATTGATAGTTGCATCAGTGCATTCATTCTCCATGTGCAACAAGTGCAAGTCTTCTACTTGATCGCGACGGTAACATATGGCCATCTATTGAGGGACAAAATAGTGAGTGCTTTGAAACCCATGTCTCTTACTCAGGAAGAACAAGACAGAAATCGACAACCTTGTGAATGGGACTTAGTACTCGCGGCTTCCACCGTACACAACATCGCATTGGATGCATTTCTGTTCTCTTCCCTGGTTCCTGCAATTGTACCCATCGGCTGTTTTCATCTGGCAATTCTCTATATATCCGAAAAGCATTTGCTTTTGGGCTATTGCTCGTTTCCTTATCGACTATCCATTTCAAAAACTGCTGTTGCTATTTCAAGAGTTCTTGAATTCGCGCTTCTTCCTAGATTTCTCATCACTGCCTACGTATTTAACATAGTGCTGGGACACGATGGGATGTTTTTTCTAACAGAAATATCAGAATCACCGGATATACTTTTGCTGCCAATTTGCATTTTATGTTCCGCCGCATTTTTGAGTTTGTGGTACGCTATCGATCGATTTGCTTCTATTCGAACACTCGTTTTTAAACTGTGTTTTTGCAATGGATACTTTTGTAGGAACTATTACAAGCGTAAACTACGTGAAAGCAGTAGGAAGTGGTGGTCTGCTCTACAAGGTGATTCCAAGGTGGAACCAATGGAGGTAGCATATGACCCAAAAGCAGCATTTGATTACGTGAACTTGAACTATTACGATCTCATACACAAAGTCAACTCGATAGAAGATCTTGAACGATGGAAAGTACCCGAGTCAAACAGCTTCGTATCGAGCGACTCTTTTGAAAGTGAGCAAGAGAGTATCAGCGTTCAATGATTTTATTCTTCTTTCGCTTTTCTCTTATTGCCAATCAACGAAATTGCGAAACAAAACAGAACCACAGGTACATACCAAAATTGCTCGCAAGCCATAATAAACGATATGGAGAACCCGTCAAAGTAGACCATAACTTCATCTCCAAAAGGCAAAGATTCCGAAATCCATTTCTTTCCCGACTTCCACAATGCCTGAATCCATGGTGGACTTGGAACGTACAATCGGGGCGGACTACTATTGGAAGAGTCGCAAGTATCAAACCGCACTAACTCAGTTTCCTGTCCATTGGAGTCCACTCGTCTTCCTTTGAACACAGCACAAGCTATAGAGCCGTTATCCACAATGTCGATCCATCCGTATTGGCCTCGACCCGGATATATTCCGTGGCTATAAGGACCCCCTTTCGAAGTGGGTTTGGCATCAAGAGACGCTGCTTGAAAGACGGGAAAGCCCCCCATAGAGTGCGAACCATCATCAACTGCCAGCATGTGAGCATCACCGCATAGCATGATCAGTTTTGACTGGATGTTGTTCTTTTGAATGCATTGCGATATTTTTCTTTGCTCTTCTTCAAAAGCACCCCACTTATCACCTGGAGTGATCCATGGAACAGTATTAATCCATACAATCAATGAGCTATCTCGCGCACCAGTAACCAACTCGTCGAGCAGCCACTCCAACTGAGACGCACCCAAGATGGTTTCACCAACCACCTTTGAGGATGACGTGTCCGTGAGGATGAACTTAACATTTCCCAGTTTAAACGTAAAATATATTGAAGGGAGCCATTTTGGATCCAGTTGACCGTGATACGCCGCGAGAGGATAATGAGGCACCCCTGCTAGATAGGCTTCAATCGATGCTGCTCGACCTATGGATGTACTGTCGGCATTATTGGGCCCGAAATCATGGTCGTCCCACATGTATGCAATTGGAAGATTACGGAAGAACTCCGATTGGCGAGAATTACTCATCACCTGATCATACATGTTATGAAAGGTTTTGGGATCGGGGTCTTCGATATTTCCGTAGTGCAGATCGCCAGTGTGAATAAATATCAAGGGAGCATGTTCACGAATCACATCGAATATCACACTATTGGAATGATTGTCTGCACACGAAGCAAATGCAAACGAAAAGCTCATCGGTGTGCCTTCTAGGGCTGGAGTTCGAAATCTTCCTCGTAAATTGCTTTTCCATTCATACGGGTGCTTCTTTTCATCAGAAGAAACCACATAAACGTATTGCATTTTGGGAGTTAGACCAGTTACATATATTGTTGCAATACCGTATTTCTCCAACGACGTTGCCGGAAACCACTTCATGGAGTCGAGGTGATTCGTTTCGGTAGGATGGTGTATCCATGCTCCAATTGTATCTCCATTCAAAATACCGTCACTCATTCTCGCTTTGATTACCATAGAAGAAGACTGCAGCGCGCCTTGCCACGTCCATAGAACTTCATCTTGTTGCTTCAAGGGTTTTGTCACTACCTTATTGATGTTGCTTTTCAAAAAATCATCACCGCCTCCATGTGATTGTTCAGCGAATGGGCACTTAAACGAGCTTTCACCTTGTTGACCCACTCGAGATGGATAACCGCTACAAGCAGCGATGACAATCATCACCAGCAGCCACGACATCAAATCTTTTGGGTTTGGAATTTAGAACTAGGAAAAAAAAAAGAGTGACAGTTAATTAAAATGACGGAAGTGCAGGCACTTGATGCTTCATTGAACAAACTCCTTGCTACAACCAAAGCGAGTCTTTCATCTATATCCTCTAATCTTGATAATAGTAGCTCAAAAACCAAAGCGAGAATTGCTGAACTTCGAGATGAAGACAAGTCGAAAATTGCAAAGCTGATACAGCAACTTTCGAAAGAGCATGAAGAAAATGGAAACATTTCTTCAAAATTGAGAGTCGCAGAGCAGAGACTTGCTGAAGAAGTGCAGCGCCGTAAAATAGTAGAGAATGAACTTCGTACGCAGCAAGAGATATTCGAAAACGAGAATGAGGAACTCAAAATAAGCATTGTGGGATTGAAAAAGAAATTCGCGCAGAGCTTAATCATGCTCAAGGCTTATCAAGCGCGGCTAGGAGAAATGGATGCCAAGATAGAAACTCTAGAAAAAATACCTGAAAAAGAATCGTTGCCAGATATCAAAATTTTACAGGAGCAGGTTTCGTCCCTGCAAGCGATGATGTTGAATCGAGCAGAGATTCAAGTTGAAATGCATCCAGATAGACCACCTATAAAGGATGGTGTGAAAATAAATCAAGCGAATATTGTAGAGGACGTTAAACATGAAGATGAGGTGGAGAAGCAGTCCATCCAAACGAAGCTGGAACTAATTGAGGCAGAAGTAGAAAAAGAACGTATCTTCATGAGCTCCTCGATTGATGCAAGCTGTAGATCCAGAGCAAGATATGAAACAAAGATGCGTGAGTACGATGTAATAAAAAAAGAACTCGATGTTAGGAATGAAGGTGTCGATGCTTTTTTGTTACAAGGCTTGTCGAATAAACCTACAACAGAAAGGGATGCTTTACATGTGGATCAAACTTGTATTTTGGAGAGCATTGGGGTGCATCTATATCAAAGAGAAAATTCTGATGATGAGCCAAAGAAACCTGATGATGAAGATACTGCTCTTGAAAGCTTCCTTAGAATGCAGCGGGTAAAAAGCACTAAAGACGACGAAACGGATTCGATTGTGTTCGATGCTATCAATGGTGGATATCTCGATCCCGAATCTTTTGAAAACAGTCAGTTTGACAATTCCCTCTTCGACTTAGTGGATGAATTAGAAGCCCACAATAATTGATTTTGAAACTATGTATTCCATTTTATAATAATAATATACAGTTCAAACAAATTATGTTACACCAAACTCGGGGCGTCCTGAGAGAAGAATGAGGAAAATTCTTCGCATTCCTCTTCATCAAAACTGGGATAAAAAAGTTCCTCAGTTTCTTCCGAGCTCTCGACTTCTTCCTCTGCACTGAAGTAGTCATCATCATCGGCTTCTTCGTCGATCATGAACTTCAAAAAGGTATTTTTGGATATGCGTTTGTCACCATCGATATTAATTTCGTGAATCATCATGTTTGCCTCGCGCTTGGACACGGTTTTCCCGCATAGCTTTTTTATCTCTTTCATTGTGATACAGTCGTTCTTTTTCAAATCAAGATGATCGAATGCCTCGTATACCATCCCCACTGTGATCATTCCTATCGATTCCATACTCGCAGCCAAAAATTCCATTCGCCTAATTGTTCCCATTGAACTTTGATCCATGCTTTCAAATATTTCGTGCACTTTCGCCTCTCCAATTGTCTCATCGCAAGACGATAAAAAATCAGTCAGCGCAGCGAGAGTAAAATGGCCGAGCTTCTTTTTATCCAGATTCGAAAATAGTCTATCCAAGTTTACAATATGAGAACTTGGCTGGTTGTGGGCGATCACCATCATTGCCATTCGTTTCAATTTTGAGTAGGTAGTAAATTTTGAAAGAGACGCCACAACGGAGAGTTCTAATGACGATGTGCTTTCTTTATCAACCATTCTGAATTTTTGCATCCAATTTGAATCAAGAGCCTGCTGTGCCGTCCACCTTTTCTTTGGATTTCCAACAAGTAAATGCCTCACAAACTCCATGGCATCGGCACTAAACGAATTCCACGCAGCCTCTTTATAGTCGGGATTGCTCTCTCTAATCCGTCTGAACACATCGATCTGACTCTTACCCATGAAAGGCGGGTGTTTGACAATAAGCATATAGGTGATCACTCCAATAGCCCATAAATCACATTTCTCAGTGTATCCATCATCGTAGAGGATTTCAGGAGCCATGTAATAAGCAGTACCACAAGTGGTTTGAAATATTCTACTTTTAGACATCTTTCGTTGTTCGTCTACTGAAAGTGACTTCCGGTTATCTGGATTACTGGTGGAATCCCCATCCTGAACGGCTATTTCGGCAGAATCTCCGGAACGCGTTTTCTTTCTCGTTGGAAAAGAGTAGCTGCGGTCCCTCACTTGCTTCCTTTGCTGCGCTATCTGATACATCAACTCATCACTCATGAATCGGCCTCCCAAACCGAAATCTATGGTCTTAATATCCGAGTCCTCACTCTGGTCTATATACAAAACATTCTGCAATTTCAAATCACGATGCACAACGCCTCGCGAATGACAATAACGGCAAGCTGAAACTAACTGGAGGATAACTCGCTGTACTTGTCGCTCGCTTGTTATACTACGCTCAGAAAGATCACCACCGGTTAAGAGCTCCATTATCACTTTGATATTGTTTTTATTCTGGTAAACCTGGTGCAGATGAACAATGTTCGGGTGGTCCAATTGCTTCAAAATATCGATTTCAGTCTTCAATTCCTTAACTTGGGATTTATTCACCTTTTCTAAATTGATACTCTTCATTGCATATTCTTTACCGGTAGCTATTGCTCTCACTCGACAAACTGACCCTGTGATGCCTTCTCCTAGCGACGCGCCCTCTTTAAATTGCTCGTCGTAATCCACCATATCACTTTGTTGTCTTACTAGGTTAGTTTGGAAATCAGCTAAAGGTTGATCTTTCTTAGAACTCCAGCATCCCATACCACTCCAACTGTTTTTTTAACAACATTTTTCATCATTTTTTTCTCACATTTTTTTACCTGTGGATTTTAAATACAAAGCCGCGTAAAAATAACCGCTCGCAAAGATCGAGGACCTTTCATTTTTATTGAGATGCATTGTTACTGATGCAATTAAATGACATCGGAAGCGATACAATCGATCTGAAAAAGAAGAATATCATTTTCGATTTGTTACTATTGAATCATATTGTTGCCTTTCGTTTCTTCAAAGATTCATCCTCACCCATCTCAGGTTTCGACTCTTCCAAGTTTTCTTCTGGTAGCAATTGCAGCAGATACGGGTCAACTTTTTGCTGGCAATTCCGCAGCAATTGAATCAAATCTTTGGCCATGGGAGCTAAATTCCTGGTAAAAAAAGAAAATGCTGTACCAACATTTTCTGCCCTTCCAGTTCTCCCAATTCTATGGGCATATACCTGCAGAGAGGATGGGAAATCATAGTTCACGACATACTTGAGGCCCTTGATGTCAATACCACGACCAGCAACATCTGTGGCTACCATAATATTCGTCTTACCGCATTTGAAACCATTCAAAGACTTTTCTCTTAAACTTTGCTGCATTTGACCATGTAGTGCAGAACAGCTAAATGTGTTACGTCTTGATAAGAAATCTTCCACGAATTTTACAGTTTTAATCTTCGTACAGAAAACCAATATGCTGCTTTTATTGCGCTGGGCTTTCTCTTCTTCAAAAATTCCTTCTATGAATCGAATCAGTTTTTTAGGCTTTTTGTGTTCCGCGCACACATGGACTATCTGCGTAATCGTGGAACTCACTCCGGAGGTAAATGTATCATCTTCATTCTCTTGAGTCATTTTAACCGATACGTAATTGCTCTTAAGAAACGAAAGTCTCTCAATAACTTCCTTGAGTTTTCGCGGGAATGTCGCACTAACTAGTACATTTTGCGTGATAATATCTTTTGTGTATTTCATAATGCTGCTGACTTGAGGCTCGAAACCCATATCAAGCATCCGATCACATTCATCCAACACCAGCATTTTAAGCCCCTTAATTCTAAGGTCCTCACTATCCAACAAATCTTGAACTCGCCCCGGCGTACCTACATTCGTCAGCTCGAACCTTCACGACTGATGAAACTACTTACCGACAACGACATTAACCCCGCTTCCTCCATTAAGTAAGTCCACTTGGGCTTCCCTAGATGCTCCTCCATACACAGCAAGGCATTTAATTGATCCTATGGGTCCAGCCACCTGGCATACTTGACTAGCCAACTCTCGAGTAGGCACCAACACCAAACATCGCACAGCCAGTGATTCTACTCCGATATTGCTGTCAACCATAACAGCTACTGGCAACATATAACCTAATGTCTTTCCGCATCCAGTTGGGGCAAGTGCGAGAAGATCTCTACCATTGCACAACGGAAGCCAACAATGACTTTGAATTTCAGTAGGTTGTTTCAGATTCTTGCAATCAAGGAACGATTTCTTGAGAATAGATGGAAGTCTGTCGTCTTCAATGGAAGTAGCCGGGGATTCTTCATAGTCGCTAATTGTTGTTCGGACACTTACAGGCACAGCAGCCTCATCTTTGCGTCGACGTTTCCCCATATTATTGGTGGCAATCAATACTCTTATTCCTGTAATAGCAGAATCCAATTTCAAACTCGTTTTCAAAATAATTTCTCACGGATTGTCATCAGGCCCTTTTCTTTTAAGATATTCTTGTTTTTAGAGAAATTAGAGTTGATGGCTTCTGTCCACTACTTTTAGTATTTTAAAATAATCATTGTCAGTCGTTTTTAACTTAAATAAATCTTAAATAAATCAAGTTTACATTGTACAAGTTTTTTAAAACTTAAGAATTAAGAAATTTCTTTTACTGTCCTGTTAATGAAAAACATGACGCTAGCAAAAACCATTTTGAAAATCAAGCAACTTAGACTTGACTGCATACTCAGTAGTCTCAAATCTCGATTAAACGCAAATTCCAACGACAAAGATACTCCGACAATATCCTGTGCTAAAAGATCAAAGTCTTAACTATACGAAAACGGAAACCACTTCTGAACTGTGTCCGTTCTATTATCCATTTAGGTGCATGATCAGTGATACGAAGGTGACACAAAAATATGAATCAAGGCGATCGGAAAAGGCGATCGGAAGTCTGGACTAGGTTTTAAGCGGTAGTGTATAGATGTATGCCTGCATATGAGTGAGTTGTAAAATTATACCTGCAGAATGTTTCAATAATTGGAGTTTTCCTTTTTTCGGTCTTAGTTGATTAAAATCATATTTAATTTAAAGAATGAATGCTTCAAAATTGAGGAAGCTCTTGGGTTCAAGAGGAATCAGGTGCGGGCTCCCTACGTCCTTCCTTGTTTTTCGTTTTTCGCTTGGTGATGTGTCGCTTTTGAGTCGGCGCCTCGTAGAGTGTAAAGGTCTGCTTCGTTGCGGGAACATTCTTTTCCTCGTTCACCTTGCACATTTGAACACTTTCGAAGTTGTAACCACTCGGACATACTCCCAAACTTCCCTGGATGCTGCTACTTCCTGAAAATTCTTGTTCGGCTGAAACAGATGTCGCCATCAACCCTCCGTACGACAAAGCGATTAGGCGAATGAACGGGAAATCCCGCTTGTGAGTGGCATCATTCCAGAAAGTGGCAAAGACATTTTCATCCTTGAAAAGATTTAACAGTGTTTCATACGAGAGGAGATTTCTATGTTCTAAATCACTATGGGTTTCACCCTTTCCCATCAAATTTTCCTTGACCAGCAATGCTTTTAGACGATGCAGTGACCATGCCTCTGAGGCTCTACGATATTTCCGTACTTCGATTTTAGCAAAACATTAGGAGATTGTTGAGAAATACCTAAATCAGCGTCCGAGGAATCAGAAGAGTACCGGCTTCGTTTCAAACCCGTATTGCTATCACTTTCAAGTGGAGGTTGCGTCCTTAATATAAGTTTGATGACCTCACTTCTCAATACACTTTTCAATTCAGACAGGCAATCTTTAACAATGAAGTAGATTGCTCCGGCTTTAACATCATGAGTATCGCCGAGAAAGAAATTATGGCGAGGATCTGTGGTTGAACTCAATCGCATGGTTTTGCTATTGACCATGGATATCGGAAACTGAATTTCCATTTGGTATACAAGGCGCATGCGTATAATTTTGATATCCTTCTCCAACTCATTTAAACCGATTATCTCAGACTCTCTCGGTACTTCAAAGATCGGCACGTGATTGCCATGTTTGGTTAGGTTAGAGACAGTCTTTGGAAACTGAGCACGAACTATCTTGGAACATCCCTTTTCGTTGAATTGAAAGCATCAATTGTCTCGGTGCGTAGGGCATGTCCAGAAGCTGATCTATGAGCTTCGTATCCACATGGTTGGACACATTATGCGCTTTTTGAACGCAGGAGGCATCCCAGATATCTTCTACATCGCCTCCTTTACCTCTCTACGGTGTTTTGCCAGAATAAAAATCCCAGAGAGTCTTTGATTTCGTTGCAACAAGGACAAAAAAGATATCCATTTTGTAGAGCAATCTCGAAAAGTATTTAAGCATCGCTTGATATCTATTTTATCATATTCCATCTTTCTAGCGACTTCGTCCGTACTAGCGGGCCACTCCTCATACCTCACCTCGCCCATGTCTAGCTTCAACAATGCATCTTGCTGACACTAAATAAGCACGTTCCTCAAAGTGCTGCTGTTTCTGAATGACCCATAACGTTGAACTACAAGATGGATTGTATCAAGAACCAATCTCGGTAAAATATCCCTGATTGTAGCGAGTTCAACTAAAGGAGGAATGATGCTGGAATTCAATTGCCTGTCAAGAGGACTCAAACGCGGCACTGAGGCAGACGCTTCCAGTTCCGAGTCGTTACTTTGAGAATCCAACTGAGAATCGCAATCCCTTCGTTCTAATAACGTCGAACTCAGAACGTTGCTTGATGCTTCAGGAATATTCCTGTATCGTTGTCTGAAGTTAGTGCAAGACTCAAAACATGCAGGGCAAATATTGTACTGGCAAGGACGGCAGAAGCCATACCGTCCTGAGGTTTCAAATGAATTTTGGCATATGCCACAATCGTTCTCCGCCGGTTGCTCTGCGTGGATAGATTTGCTGGCATCTTCAACTAAGCCTCCACATCGGCAATAGTTCAGCACGCAATCGCAATACCACGTTTCACAACATTCAAAATAATAAGATGTTAAACCTCTTGAAAGATAGGCCTGAGGACCATTGGTAGGCAAAGTTGGACAGCTGCGAAAGCGGCACTTCACTAATTCGCTAAAAATGGCATCTTGCGCATATCGAGAGCATGATGGCATTTGACACAATTCAATTCAACTGCTTGTTTCATAAACAGAGTTGCGGGTATATTCAACAAACTTGGCGAATGTTCTGTTGAAGCACGTAAGACTTCATTTTCTACTTCTTCCGCGCACTCCAACAGCAAATCTTCACTTTCGCCATACTGATGTATTTCGCATTCATCCAGTTGTGTGCCGACCTTCTTGCTTCTTCCGAAGTTTGTCCATTGAGCCGTGACAGTCCTTGCTTCTAGTACTGTTTGCTACCCAATGCGGCTTGGATCACGAGAGACATTCGATTGGCAAAGCCATGAACAAAGAACGTATTTCTAGCGGCTCTTTCATCAGCTAAAAGATCAGAGAATGTGCCATCGTTGCCTGCTCCACCAGCTAATACTCCTCGAATCACTGTCTTGAAGTTGTCACGTTCACGAGAAACCTTGTACTCTACACAAAATCGTTCTAGACAAT
>Ga0105055_10008571_pt1 | contig 13276 bp, 10 predicted proteins | sample BON03_FD_78090 | JGI IMG/M metagenome (GOLD analysis project Ga0105055, IMG submission 78090) | Freshwater microbial communities from Lake Bonney liftoff mats and glacier meltwater in Antarctica - BON-03 | ecosystem: Environmental > Aquatic > Freshwater > Ice > Glacier meltwater | place: Lake...
CTGTTGTACATTATCCCCTGCCAGTACTCCCCCGGTATTCATCATGCCGCCAATATCGAATCCAAATTGACCTGCTAAAGCGGACAGCATTGATCCGCTACCGCCACTTTTACTGTCATCTACAACAAATGTTACTCGTGAGGTGTATGTAACAGGTCGGTACCAAGCTAAAAATAGGCCAAGCAAAGCTCCAACAATTGCGACTGGAATAAATTTGAATTTATTTTGCCAAAGATACTGGATATCGGCCCAATGATTTAGTAATGCATTGCGGAACGTATATTCTTCCTCGTTTAGGTAATTGTAGTTTTTCTCATCCATAACTTATAGACTTAATATCGCTACCAGTCCTACAACAAGTGCGGTCAATACCGAAGAGATTGCGGATACTTCCCCAAAGCCAATTTTAAATGGTGCAGCTTTTTTCTCAGGAACAGTAATTTTACTGCCGGGTTCCACACGTGGATAATCTCTAAAAAATAAGAATTTCTTCACAGGCCGGTTCTTTCCGTTGGCATATTGTATAAACGCACCTTTGAGGCTGCCGTTTTGCGTTATACCCCCCGCTGCGTTAATGTAATATTTAAATCCTGAACGGGCATATCTCAAAAGCTGAGGAGTATTTACTGCTCCGCTGACCTCAACGAACAGATTTTCTCTTGGAACTACGATGCTATCTCCCGGCATCACTATTAATGCATTAGAGTTAAATCTATCAGTCTTGCCATCTTGTCCGAGTTCTACATCTACACGAACTCCTTTTCTGAATATCTGCGCAAAGGCTATGGAACCTGATGGAGTCAAACCACCTGCACGTGCGATAATATCATTTGCTGTTTCATCACGCTTTTGGATGGAGTAATCTCCCGGAAATAATACCTCACCGCTCACTCTTACATTGCCAATGACACGATAATTGACCAATCTGGGAACATAAACATAGTCCAATTGCTCAATAAGGAACGCTCCATTTGCCGGGCTATTCAATGTCGAGTCCAATTCAAGGGTAAACGTTTTCACAAGTTGATTGGCTACTACATCGCTGTTGTCTTTTAGAATCCTTGAAACCTCTATCCTGTGGCTTGCTGCTGCTGTTGTGAATCCTCCCGCCATTGCAATCACATCCTGGATATTCATCCCCTGGCGGAATGTATAGACGCCTGGCCTTCTTACATGGCCCTCAACAGAAATACTTTTCCCCTCGCGAAGGTCATTAGTAGAAAGTACCATAACTGAATCCTCTCGTGTCAAGAGAATGTCTTGCTGCGTACCTGTGTTAATTTTTTTCAGGTCGAATGAAACAATTTCTTTTTCTAGGCTCGGGCTGATCCGCTTGATATATCCTCGAGTAAGGAAAGCATCGTCACGCAGGCCATCGGCCTTTTCTATTAGCTGTTTAAGAGTTAGGCTTGGGGTTAGTTCAAATGAGCCGGGACGATAGACCGCCCCATTGATTGTTACACGGTTTGCGAATCGATCTAAGATCGTATCAAAGTAAACCGAGTCAGCGTTCATTGGTAGATATCGGTCAAATAAGGTGGCAGGAATATCTCGTAGATTTCGTTCCTTGTCACCAAACTGGCTCACCTTTCCAATAGCACGATAAGCACCATCTGCAAAGCCTCCGGCATAACCGAGTAAATCCTGCAATGTCTCGTTATCACGTAGTTCATAGGTTGCCGGACGTTTCACCGCACCATCAATGGCCACTCTTTTTGTATAAATCGGATAACGAATAACATCCTGATCCCGGAGAGAAATGTTATCTGTCATTAAGCCGCTTTGCAGATATGCGTACAGATCGATTATCTTAAATACTTTGCCATTTCTTATAAGTTCAATATTTCTTAACGATCCGATAAATGTGGGACCTTCTGATAGGTACAAAGCGTTGAATACGGTCGACAACGAAGAAAGAGTATAGGTGCCAGGCGAGTAGGCCTCTCCAATTATCGAAACACGAATGCTTCTAAGATTACCCAGATTCACTGCCACTTGCGTAGAGCCGGATGAAATGGCCGGATAAATTTTTGTCAATTTGGATCTTATAGTTTGGGTAGCTTGCTCAATTGAGAAGCCGTTAATGTATACCAATCCTGCATTAGGAATATTAATAGTACCATCTGGGGATATTTTTCGAGTTATGGTCGTTTCGTTAATCCCAGTAACCATGATGATAAGTTCATCCTCAGTTCCTAAAATATAGTTTTGTGGTGAAGCAATCCTTAAATTGGGTTCGAATGTCATTTTGGAATTGCTGAAAAAATCAAATCCAAAAAGTCTTGTCTTAATTTTTCTTTTTTCAGGTACTTCGGGAGTAATTGTATCACGAACTATCCTAGCACTATCCGGCATTCGATTTAAAGAAATCTTATCTCCTGTTAATCCGGAAGCCTTGATTTTACCTATCCTTTTTTTTAACTCTTCTACTTCTGAAGCTGGAAGACCTCTCTGTAAAAGTAATTGATAGGCAGCTTCTTCACTTACTCCGCTAGCTTGCATTTTTTCCAGCATCATCATAATCTGAGAGTCAGATAATTTATCGATTTTTAAATTCTGGACATTTTCTAATGAAAAGGTTTGTGCAATACCGACCTCGGGTCTTAAAAATGAAATGCTAAGTAGTAATGCAAATAAAATATGTCGTAAACGCATGTATAGATTACAAGTTAATGTACAAATATAGAATTATTTGACCTTTAATTGTCTCATTCCATTGTTTGCAATTTATAATATTTTGCCTTATTGCGTTGCCTCTAAATTCATATATTTGAGAAATTAAGTTCGTCTGCAGATGCCCTTAGGTGCAGAATACTTTCATTACTACCTTAATTAAAGATGAAATTTCAGGATATATTTGCAAGCTCTGACGCAACCAACTCTTTGGGAAATAGATTCAGAAATAAACGAGTCGCTGATTTCAGGAGTAAAGTCAATAGCCTTCCCAAGCCTGTAACGATACTGGATGTAGGTGGTTTGGAGTCGTTCTGGGTTAATAGCGGCTTTGCTAATGATCAGGATTATAGAATTTCGATTCTTAATCTATCCAAAAGACCTGTTCATTATGATAATTTTGAAAGTCTGGAAGGAGATGCAACAAAATTGGATGGGATATCTGACAAACAATTCGATATTGTATTCTCTAATTCAGTGATTGAACATGTTTATACAAAAGAAAACCAAAGTAGAATGGCCCATGAAATTGTAAGAGTAGGTAAGTATTTCTATGTGCAGACGCCAAATAAACACTTTTTTGTAGAGCCACATTACGTCTTGCCGTTCTTTCAGTACTTGCCATCGAGAATTAAGTTTTTTATTTTAACTAGAACAAGCTTGAGTCGAAGGAAAAAGTGGGACATTATTGAAGCGAAACAGTATATTGATGAAATTAGGCTTCTATCTTTCAAAGAAATAAACGAGTTGTTTCCTGGGGCTGACTTCTATCTAGAGAAATTCTATGGTTTGAATAAGTCTTTCACGGCTCACAATTTTCCTCAATAAGCATTCTCATCCCCTTTTAGGATGGTGATGATCGTTTGCAGAATTATCTGACAGTCAAGTCGGAAAGTCCAGTTATGGATATAATATAGATCACGATTAATTCTCATTTGCATATCATTAGGAGTGCGGGTTTCACCGCGGCTACCATTTACTTGTGCCCAGCCAGTTATGCCCGGCTTCACCAGATGCCGTAACATATACCGGTCTACCTTATGCATGGAGGATACATTGAGTGGGGTAACGTGAGGCCTTGGGCCTACTACAGACATATTTCCCAATAGTACATTCCAGAACTGTGGCAATTCGTCAATGTTCCATTTGCGCAAAAATCTTCCGAAAGGGGTAACCCTTGAATCATTTGGCGATGCCTGCATAAACTCTCCACTGCTATCGGTTTCCGGACTCTTATTGTACATGCTCCGGAATTTATAACAAACAATTAGTTTATTGTTCAGTCCCCAGCGCTCTTGCTTAAATACAACTGGACCTTTTGATGTTAATTTAATAAAAAGAGCAATAAGTGGTAAAAACCACCATCCAATAACAATGAAAAAACTAAAGGCAAATAGAATATCAAAAGCTCTTTTAATAATCTTGTTTGCTTCGCGGTCCTGTGGTAATGCGCGCAAATTGATTACAGGAAGCATGCCTATATTGTTCAACTGAATATTACTGGAAGCGTAGGTGTACAAGTCGGGAATAATACGCACTCTTCGTCCATAAAGATCACACGCTTCCATACATGTTCTAACTTCGGCATATTGTGAATTTGGCAATGCGATAATTACTTCGTCAACCAGATTGTCTTCAAGAACACTATTAATTTCATCAATTCTACCCAAGTAATTACACCCGTTTAATTTGTTTGTTTCGTTATCGAGAAAACCAATACACTGGTAGCCGTAGTAAAAATGAATATTAATAGTATCGTAGAAATCTTTGGCAGCCTGAGTTGCTCCTATAAGCAGTATATTTTCATTCAGTCTTCCTGTATAAAGAATTTTATGGAGATACTTTCTGAGCATATACTTTGTGGAGATCACCAGTAGTGATAAAACAAAGAGAAAAATAAGTAAAAATTTATCCTGTATATAAAGCCGTTCTCTCAACATAAATAAGAAAAAACTCAATAAAATAATAAACAAAAGAACCGTGAATAGAATGTAAATTATTTCTTCAGAAAACTTTTTCGATCGCAGGTCTGAATAAAGATTTGAAAACTGCGCAGCTATATACCAAGACACAACGGAAAACAAAAAGAGTATTGAAAGGAAAGGCCTCGCCGGGTAGATAAATTCCGGTTGGGGAAAGTAATGATGTGCTATGTATAACGCAATAAAAATGATCGGTGTATCGATCAGACAACGAACTATTTTGTATTTTAAATGCCGCTGATTCATTTATCCGATGTTAATAATTTTGTAAATTCTGAAATATAAAGATCAGTGATAGCATCCCAATTATATTTCTTGCCTAGCCCGGTTTGTACCTTTTGCCGGAAGGTTGATAAGTGATCTGGAGAGGATTCGATCATTTCTATTTTTTCTGCAAGACACTCACTTTGACGTTCAAAAAACATTCCAAATTCGCCATTATTTAACATTTCCTGGTTGAAAGGTGTATTTATTGCAAGTATAGCACATTGATTGGACATTGCCTTTAACATCGCTGGATTTGTTCCCCCAAACTGATGCCCATGAAGATATACAAAGCAATGTTGGTAGAGTGACATTAATACATTCTGATTCTTGACATAACCTACAAATATCAGTTTGTCGCTGGCGAGACCCTTGAGGTTTTGTGCGTAATGATCATGGTAAGGCACATCCCCAACAACAACAAGTTTCTTTGCTGATGATGAAGAAAGAAAACCTTTTATCAGTAGATCTGCATTATTATCAGGGACTAGCCTCCCGACAATAAGATAGTAGTCATCTTTTTGCAAATTAAGGTGTTTTATCAAGCTTAGTTCTGCGGGCATGAAGGGTGGTGCACCATAAGCTATTACTGTTGATGTAGCATTAAATTCATCCAAATAAACAGATTGCATTGCATCGGCATCTGTTATGAGTTTATCATAAAGCTTGGTAGCACTCCAGGCGCCAAAGTAAAAATATGTGGCTCCAAATCCCTTCCATTTTGGGCGCAACCATTCCATTCCATCAGTGTTAATCATTGTTTTTTTGCCCCTAAGTTTGGGGATCCAACCCATAGGCCCGGCGGCAAGATTTAGTACAAATACTATATCGGCTTTGCTAAAGGTAGCGTGAAACAGTGATAAAAAGCAATGAATTATTTGGTTCAAAGACTTATAGGGCAATGTTGGTATATAGTGGAGATGTATTCCATTTATCTGTATCGGGCGCACGTTAAATAAATGTTTTTGGTTATAAACATGAACTTCAACTCCAGCCTTTACCAATCTTTCGGAAAGTTCCTTAACGAAGGTTTCGTAGCCGCCGTACACATAAGGATAGCCTCTTGAACCGATAATTGCAACCCTCATTTAAGCTAGTTATTCTTTTCCAAGTATCAAAAGTATCCAAAAAATTGGTTAATCAATAGCCGTAAAAGGTATTACGTGGCAAATTTTTTAAATATACTATGAATGTAAAAAATTATTTTTTTAATTCTTTTAGTATTGCGCGCTCGAAGGCTTCGTAGGAAAACAGCTCAGTGACGCGCTCCATTGCCTTATTTCCCATTTTGGTTCTTAGACTCTGATTTTCAACAAGCAGCGAAATCTTTTTTGCTGCAAGGGTGGCATTGCGAATTGGAATAATCAAACCACTTTCACCGTCTTTTATCATCTCAGGCGCACCGCCATGATTAGTTGCAACTACTGGTTTGGCTGCTGACATTGCTTCTAGTATAACGGTTGGAAAAGGGTCAGGCTGTGTAGATGGTGAAATAAAAATATCAAGACCATTTAAAATATTTACAATATCTTCTCGGTATCCAATATTGAATATATTCTTAGAAAATTCCGAGGATTGTATTCGTTCGTTAAGTTTATCGACGAGATTTTCATTTCCGGGTAATGCGTCTCCTGCAAGCAAGAAATGAAGTAAAGGAAATTCAGTGTGAAGAATCTTTGCAATCTCAAGAAAGTAGTCCTGGCCTTTCCAGTGATTTACCCTACCAATCATTCCAATAAGAACTGCGTCTTCAGGAATTCCTAATTCGGCGCGTATTAACGATGATTTGTTTGCAAAAGGTGCAATATCTATTCCGTTATAAACCCTTGATATTTTATGAGTTTCGACAGTGTTTTCCCAATGTTTTTTTACTGCTTCTGAAACTACGATTACTGTATTGCTATAGTTGTTTAGCAAATAACCAATTATACGAGTGAATATTGCTGGTTTTGTGATAATTTCGTGCACATGCCAAATATGTTTTATGCTGTTTGTTCTCGCCAGGAACGCACCAATTATCACACCGGTTGTATTTGAATAAATGATATCTGGTTTCTTTTCTCCGATAAGATTTTTAAGTAATTTCCATGCTTTGAATGAAACATTTATCCTGTTCAGTAGACCTGTTAAATTAAAATATTTGCGCCTGAGGATGCCTAAGCGAATGATCTTAACTTCAACACCCAATTTTTGAATTTCATTAACCAAAGGCCCGTTCTCCGAAAGTACTACCGTGACCGAATAATCATCTTTTTTGAGGATTTGGATCACATTGAGGAGGATTTTACTTGCTCCATACATGTCGGATGCCGTATGTAAGATCAGAATATTCATTGAGTTAGTTCCGAGACTTTACTACTTTTGCGGGAATTCCCGCTACCACACTAAATGGGGGAATATCCTTAGTAACAACGCTTCCGGATGCTATTACGCAGCCCTTTCCAATTGTTACTCCAGCCAGTATCACGACATTTGAAGCGATCCAGCAATCGTCATTGATTTTCACGAAGCTCCTTTTTACCCCTTGCTCCCTGATAGGAATCTTAAGATTATCAAAATGATGATTTTCGGCGAAAATTCCCACTCTTGGTCCCATAATTACGTTATCGCCGATATCAATAAATCCTGAACAGCCAATATAGGCAAAAGGACCAATGCTTGAGTTATTACCTATGCGCAGGCCTTCACCGATTGCACCACCGTATGCGTTTGTAGGCCTGATTATAGCATGTTTTCCTATTGTAACCCGATCTCCAGTAACAATTCCCCGATTTGACTTGCAGTTAATCTCAGCATAATCTTCTATGATAAAATCCTTTCCGGTTTCAAGATAATGCGAATATCTTATCGAAACGCCTTTACCTGCCAGAACTATACCCCTTGAACGTTTAAAGAATATTCTCTTTAATGATCCCCGAACATAAAACATTGCCATAGCCCAAAGAGTGATTGCAATGTCCTTTCTGCTCCAATCTCCAGAAAATCTCTTCTTTATAAAGTCTGTCTGCATGTACAAATTTCGCTGTGTGCAAATTAACAATAATTACTGAACTGAGACGAGAGTTAGTTTGCTGCCTCTTTAAAAACAGCCATCAGATCCTCAGCTGCAGTTTTCCAACTAAACAGCTGCAACCGATTTTTACCCTTTTGCACTAAGTCTTTTGCCAGAGCGGGATTGTCCAAAACATATTCAATCTTGGTTTTGATATCGGAAACATTATGTGGATCAAAGGTTATCACTGCATCTCCGCCAACTTCGGGTAAACATGTATTGTCGGCTACCAAGACTGGAATTCCAGCTCTAAATGCTTCTAAGATGGGAATCCCAAATCCTTCATTCAGCGATGGGAAAATATAAGCAGTGGCTCCTTCGTAATATGAATTCAGCTCATCGTCACTAACATAACCGGGGAAGATCACCTGGTTTGTTAGTCCATTTTGTTCAATATAGGAGAGGATTCTTTCTCGGTCATCTATTGTTGATTTAGGACTAAATTGGCCCATTAGCACCAGTTTTAGGTCGGGATATTTAGGAACCAACAGGTGGAAAGCCTTTAGCAGATTGACTATATTCTTACGAATCTCCATGGTTCCGACATGCAACAGATAGTTTTCGATTTTTCTTTGGTGTCGGGGATCACGGTTAAGTTCCGTATTGAAAGTTTTCGGACCTTCATATATTACCCGGATTTTTTGCTGCGATATTCCTGAATACTTTATTATTCTGGCTTTTGTATAGTTAGTTGGTGTTACAATGGCAAAAGCCCTTTTTGCCGAACTTATACCAATAGTTTTAAAAAGGAAAAGCCAGAATCTGTTGTAGTGGTAAGGATATTCATAAAAGAAGGCGTCATGAAAAACTGTTATCGTTTTATAGCGGAGATGTATATAAGGTACGAAATAATCGGTACAAAAAAGGATGTCACATCCATCGGTCAGCATTTTTATTGGGAGCTGGATTTGTTTCCAGATAAGATAGCGGAAATGTTCTACTAGCTTCAGTGCTTTATTTCGGCCGGTATAAACTGGTATTGCTGTATCGTAAAAGATAAACTGAAACTCTTTACCTTGATAGTTCTTGAATTCCCTTACTATTTCTTCAAGGTAGGTTTTAGCTCCTGATTTAGCAATTCTCAAATCCCTGACGTCGACGCCTACTTTCATTTTAGTAATACTTTTTGATTTAGGGTCATCTTTTGTGATAAAACATTAATAAAAAGCCCTGAAACGAACCAAATGAAATAACTTATATAAGTATATGATTCAAAATCAGAAGTCATAAGTGGAATGATGCTTCCTACTTTTAAAAGAAAAATGGTAATGGCCAGTTTTCGTTCTTTTCCCATAAGTCTTTTTATCCATTTTAAAGGATAAGCAATAAGCATTATCTGAAGTGTTAAGTAGATCAGCATACCTATGATACCAACCTGAACACCAATAATTATAAACTGGTTTTCCCCGCCAACATTTAGTCCTAAAGCATTCGAAATTTTACCCGAACTTCCCAAACCCAGACCCAATGGGTTATTGATCATTGATTCAATGCCAGCGAGCCACTCAATTACATGTCCCATACTTGATCCGTTTTCAAACGTGATAGTGTCTACAACAAAATCATAAACATCTTCATTTTGCAAGAAGTAAATGAAGTAGAGAACCACTGCAATGAATCCGAAATAATAAGTATTTAGTATTGCTTTTTTTTTTGTTACGAATGCAAACACGTAAATAACAAAGAAATAACTCGCCAGTGAAGCACGTGAAAGTGCGAAAAAAATTGATATCTGTGACGCGATTAAAGCTAGTTTTCCGAACAGGTCGAGTTTAATCTGATTCTTATCGTTTGTGTAAAGACCAGCAAGTAGTGCCAGAGCAAGAAGCGTTGCGGCCGCATGTTCAAGAGGATTTGAAAAAAAACTAGCAAATCGTTTGAACCCATTAGCTTCAAAAGTCCAGGTTAATCCATAGTTACCACTAGGTTCTTGATCATACATGTAGAAATTATATTCCGCATAGCCTGAAATTGTTTGAAAATGTTGCCCAAACAGTCCTTCTCCCATCGTGACAATAGCAGCGCTGATAGTAATGAGTAGAGCATATTTAAAATTTTTGCTTAGGTAGAATTCTTTAATGTTAAATAGCCTTCCTGTTGAATACACAAAAACAAAGAATGACAAGCTTTTTAAAGCAGACAGACGTTCACCGAAACTAAATTCGCCGAGCGGTAAAAATAAGTAAATGAATGTAAGAGTAAAGAAGATTAGAATCATGTAATCCACTGGATGAATTATGAAGGGCTGCTTGAATTGCCATATCAGCATCCCTAGAACCAAAAGGATTATAAATTCTTTTAAAGGCTGAAAAAACACTATTAGATCCTGAAGTCCTAATACAAAAAGTATGGAAAGTGTTACGGGGTAAATGGAAAGGCCAAAGATGATAAAAAGTAACAGACCCTGTTTATTCCCATTTATTATCTCCTTTAATGAAAAAAGAAAGGCCAGAAGGTAAATTAATGGAAAAATGATCAGCATTTAGTTTTCCTGTAATATTGGATGCCAGAGCAATTACATAGGCTAAATATAGAAATATTATTTCCAGAACTGATAGAGGCCTTTTTCTAATTCATAGGAGAGCCATTCTTGACGAGGTCTTTTTGGCTGTTTTTTTGCCCATTGCCACATTTTGTTAAGCCCTTCCTCAAGCAGCGTGGTATCTTTATAATCAAGAAGTTCCTCTGATTTTTTGAATGTTGGAAAGGCATATTTCACTTCATGGCGAGCTTCCAAAAACTGAATCTCTGCCCCGCCAACGATTTTAGAAAGGATTTCCGCGGCGTCAATTATACTTGTCTCTATTGTACCGCCTAAATTGATGATCTGTTTTGAGCTATTTTCGCTTGTAGCAGCGATCCATAATGGCAATAAACAGTCATCCATGTAAGAAAACGCGCGTTGTTGTTTTCCATCACCAAAAATTGTAAATGGCTGATCATTTAATTTTTGAAACATCCAGATTCCCAGCACGTTCCTGTAACGGTCCCAAATATTCTGGTTATCGCCGTAAACATTGTGGGGCCTTATAATACACCAATCTAAGCCATGTTGATCACCGGCTATCTTTATGTCCATTTCACACGCATATTTAGCAACGCCATATGGATCAATCGGGGAAGGCTGATCATTCTCATCAAAAGGCGGCTTACCAGTTCCGTAAACTGCCATACTTGAAGTAAATATTAAACGCTTGACGTCAAATTCAATACATTTATTGATCAGATTTGCTGTTGCAACAAGGTTATTTGTATAATTATATTGACGAATAAAAGGACTCAATCCTTCAGCAGCGTATGCAGCGAAATGATAAACGTAGTCAATATTAAAAATCTCGAATAAATGACTTATGTTATCTCTTGAAATATCATTCTGATAAAAAGAAACTCCCTCAGGTACGTTTTCCAGATAGCCGCCGCTTAAATTGTCAATACCTACAATAGTATATTCAGGCTTATTCAGTAACAACCAGTTGGCCATCCTAGATCCGAGCAACCCGGCCACACCTGTGATTAATATACTTTTTTTCATTAGGTAGAATTCTTAAGTTAAGGGTTGCACCACACCATCTTTAATTCCCTTTAGTACAGCAGATAATTTTTTAAATCTAAATCTGAGCGCAAAGTAAATGATAATGCTCGTGTTAAGCAAACAATTATAGATAAATACTCCCGGAACAAAATACCATGGTGTATATTTCTTTAGTAACCAAATGCGGTTACGTACATTCAGATAATGTACTATCGGGTTTAAAAAACCCTCCTTGCCTTTTATATCATTTTTATTAGCCATGCCAGCAATGTGGTAAATAACACTGCCGGGATGATAGAATAGTTTATACCCTAAGGCTTTAATGCGGAACGAAAAATCGACATCTTCATAGTAAATAAAGAACTTCTCTGTCAGAAGCCCTGACTCTTTAAGTATGCTATTTCGCGTTAGTATGGCACAACCGGTAATCCAATCTACCTCTTTAATGATCTTGTCATTTGGATCAGACGGCTTGTTATATCCATTAGTGTATGTGTATCCCCAAAATCGGTTGTATCCCGAACTAGCATTCCATATCAGTGTGCGGTCATGATGAAAAAAAATTTTTGGCTGTATTGCGCCTGCTTCGGGATTTTCATTAAGGTAATTCACCAAAGGTGTAAGAAAACCTGGATCTACATAGGTGTCATTATTTAATAGTAATGAATAGGTGTAGTCATTTTCAAGGGAATATTGAAGTCCTAGGTTGTTACCTCCAGTAAAACCCTTATTAGTCTCAGACTTAATAAGTATTATCCTGTCATTTTCCAATTTCAGCTTGTCAGCGGATCCATCCACAGATCCGTTATCTACAACAATTATATCTAGGTTAGCGTAATCAACCTTGTTTAGTGACTTAATACAATCATCTGTAAGTTTGAAACTATTCCAGTTTATTAAAATAATAGCGACTTTTTCTCTCATAGCTATTTACCAAAAGCAAATTCCGCGTTATGTTTCGCAAGGATTTTAGTACAATATAACAAGGTGATTAATTCCATAATTACTGCGTAACTACCAATAACGATAATATTCTGTGAATAGATTACCACACTGCCTATTAGGACACTTGTTAACATAAGAAAAAGTCCAATTTTTAAAATTTCTTTATTTTGATTACTAATTAAAAGATGAATTATGTTCAGGGCGTTTAATGATGCTAGTAGCGGACTCAAACTCATTAATCGTAAGAAAAGACTAGCAGTTTGATTATATTCTCCGGTATATATTTTTATAATTAACGGAGCAAAGATCAATAAAGTTAATGATAAGATGCCAAAACAAATCCCAATAAAACGATTGTATTTAACTTTCATTAAAATAAAATTCTCTTTGCTATTGTTATAAATCACAGCAGCTTTTGGATAAATTGCATTAGTTACAGAGATTATGAGTATCCGTACTGACCAGATTATTTTATCTCCGATGGAATAAGCATAGAGCCACCCGCTACTTCCCCATTTTGCAACGGCAAAAAGCATAAAGGATTGCTGTATATGAGCCGATAAGCTACTAATAACTAAATAGAAATTATTTTTTAAAAGGATCTGATAGTTAAGTCTGCTATCCATCTTAGGAAATAATTCAAATTTAATAAAACCATAAATGATTAGAACGAAGTATCCAATAATATGAATGTTTCCAATGTAGAAATTCACCCATTCCGCATCTTCTTTTCCATTAACCATAAAGATAACAGTAAGCATAATCCCAATTTTGATGCAGACATTGATGAAGTTGAACATAGATAGCTTTTCAATTCCAATATATAGA
>Ga0105055_10008572_pt1 | contig 13274 bp, 8 predicted proteins | sample BON03_FD_78090 | JGI IMG/M metagenome (GOLD analysis project Ga0105055, IMG submission 78090) | Freshwater microbial communities from Lake Bonney liftoff mats and glacier meltwater in Antarctica - BON-03 | ecosystem: Environmental > Aquatic > Freshwater > Ice > Glacier meltwater | place: Lake...
CAGGAGAAATATAATGCGAATTCAGTGATTCCACATAATGTTCTTGCTTCTGATTACCTCACGGATTGCCATCAGGCTCTTTTCTTTCAACAAGATACTCTTTCTTGTTTATTAAGAAATTAGCATTTGATGGCTTTTATCCACTACTAGTAGTGCTTTAAAAAAATCGATTTTTGTTGTTTTTAAAATTTAGACGCAAGTGGCCTAGTCGCTCAAATCGCTTTCCAAAGTGAATTTACCGGAAGGAAACGAAGCGGTCCGCTAAAAAAGCTGACAAGCAAATAATTCCCTTGTCAGCTTTTAATGATTCATGGATAGAATATAGAATTTGAGAATGCGGCTGTCGAAAATAAATTGAGGGCATGACGAGGAATGTTTCATCGAAAATACTTCTATGGAGAAGCGATTGAGAATTGCTAAATGGCATTTGCAATGTAGATATCCGTTATTAGTATTCACTTTGCAAAACAAATCCACTTCATGAACTGAATAGCTTGAGATAATGGAAAGATGAATATTAATACATAATTAGAAACGATTTGTTCTATTCGTTTCGTGCGACTAAAAGAAGCTTGATACTGGATATGGGTTACGCTTTGCCCAAGAGGAAGTCCATTTCTCGACCCGACCGTTTTTGGTTTTAAACGGTATTTAAAATGGTGTCGATTTCAAAATCTAAATCGGTAGACCATTTTCCAGTTGGTGCCAGATGGTCATGGACACGCATCCCAATATGTGCGACAACTGCAAGGAAGTTTCAGATCAGGTATTTCAGCGGACATGTGAAGATCGATGGAGCTTGCGTGATTTTGACATCGGCAGCGCGTTGGGCCGTGGCAAGTACGGAGTGGTGTACGAAGCGACAGTTAAACAGACGAAACAAAAGGTTGCCTTGAAGGTCCTGGACAAAGAGCAACTGGAGCGTGACTCCATGATCCTTCAAGTAAAGCAAGAAGTGGAAATTCACTCTAGATTAAATCACCCAAACATCCTGAAACTATACGGCTATTTTTACGATCCTAAACGGATCTATTTGGTGCTCGAGTTCGCATGTGGCGGGGAATTGTACCAAGCGATGAAAAAACAACCTGCAATGAAGTTCTCTGAGCCTGTTGCATCAAGGTACATAGCACAGTTGGCTAGCGCACTTGCATATTGTCATGGATTCAATATTATTCACCGTGATGTGAAACCAGAAAATTTATTGCTTTCTGGGGATGGAGTGTTGAAATTAGCAGATTTCGGATGGGCAGCACACGATCGTAACGGATATAATGGATACCAGACAACAAGCCAGTTCGGTGAGAATATTCCTCCGCATCGAGTCAACTTGGGCAGTAGAAGAACAACCATTTGCGGTACTTTGGATTATTTAGCTCCTGAAGTTGTCAAGGGCAAAGCATATGACGAAACTGTAGATAACTGGACACTAGGAGTGCTGGCTTACGAGCTAGTGGTTGGAGCCCCACCATTCGAGCCCATCAACGAGCCGCTGGAATACTCGCCCTTCTCAACACCTCACCTCCATGAATCAACTCCGTCGAGTGTTCAATCTGATAACGAAGCCACGTTTAAGAAAATTCGGGCTCTTGATTATAAATTTCCTTCTGAAGTGTCATCGGACGTTAGAGATCTGATTAAACGACTTTTACACATTCATGCGGAGCGAAGACTTGGTTTGCTGGAAGTACTTTGTCATCCATGGATCACTAAAAATGATGATTCATTATAATGTGATCTATTTTCGAAAAAATAATGAAAACTATATTTTGTATTACGAGGATTCTGCTAGCAATTCCTTCTCTGCTTTAGCCCGCACTTTTTCTCTGTGTTCCAGCTCCACCCTCGTGATCTCCGCTAGTTCTTCGTTTTCTTTCTCCTTTAATTCTTGCTTTTTGGATGATGATTTGTTTCCTATAGAAGTGGTTTTCTCCATCGATGCTTTCAACTTGTAGGCCTCTGGAAAGATTGTTTGTCCCCATCCTGGTTTCAGACTATTCGCGATGGCGCCACATTCCTGAACCTCTCGTTGAACTAATTCCTTTGCATGCTCCACTTGCGGTAACAACGGAGTGGAGATACCTCTTTTATAAAGGGTCATTTGAGTTTGATAATCGCCCATAACTCGCTCATGAAGACCAATAACAGCCATAACTCGTTTGAAATGTGTCTGCACCAACTTCAAATGCCAGCCCCTCATGGATGGGACATCCTTTTCATCGGGTCTCTGCTTCACTAGCTCGTCCATCATTACCTTTTCTTGTGGCAATGCGAAATCATACTGCAAGAAGGACTCCTCGAATCTTCGTTCGCTATAGTCGCGCCACCATCTAACTGTGTATGAAACAACCACTACAATAACAACTAATACGATGATCAGTGCTTGGCTGGCAGACAGTACCTCTTCCACTATCTCTTCAGAGTCTGACATATCTTGAATGCACAATGGTACTATGCATAACTAAGAACTTTTTTTATGAACTTATTCTCCAACATAGTTGAACGAAGCCCCAATCAGTGGCGGGAATGGGTCCCCACGTTTAAAGCATACGGATGTTCCCATACAGCAATACTTTCTCAGGTATAGTCATTCACACGAATCTTCCAATTGCCATGATGTCAAGTAGATACTTTACAACAACAAACACTATTACACATAACAAAAGCTATTTGCAATGAGGGCACCATGCAGTTGTATTCCAGAAAATGATAAATAATTAAGTAGCGCGGCTGTGGATTTATTATGCTATGCTTTGTATTTTAATAAATGGCTGGAAATAGTACTTGCTTTTAGCCACTTGACGGTGATTCATTTGTAATTTTGAGCTGACATTATTTTGAACGATCAAGTGAGCATCTTGAAACTATTTTATTACATAATGGATTTAAGAAAACCCATGGAAGCACAAGATCTCACGAGTTCCATTGAACTATTAAATCCCTAATCATGATTTGTATCAGGTAGCGAACCAAACTGCGAGAATATGAAATCAAACAACGAATTCATGATTACCAATATCAATAATAGAAACTTTTTTTGAAGTGTCGAGAACGCCAGTAGAACTCTTGTGGGATACTTACTATGTACAAGATGTAGGGATAAGTTGTTCAGTTTGGAATTCGATTGAAAGCATGAGATAGTACACCAAAATAAGCGCAGCTACCTTTCAAATATATTATTACAATTCTATAAATTTGAAAAATGAATTCGAATAGTTTATAAATGTAGGATCACGAATACATATCAGAATGTGAAATTCAAAAACATGATTCTTGAAAGGGGGATGAATAAACGAAGGTTAGCAGTTTTCGGTAGCAGATGGGGTATAATTCCTGTAACGGCGAAAAGATCGTGATCGTAAAATTTGTTCGTTACACAACGGTGACTTTCTTGTGTCACCACAATTTCTTGATTTTGGTTGACATTATTGATTTGAGGTTCCAGAACAAAACACCACTCATAGGTAAGTGATACAGAACCTTTCCTCCTCATACAGACAGTGCTGCTACACACACGCTGATCTTGAGTCCTCATTGACATGCTGATACCTCCTTGATCTATAAAGGCATCAGCAAAGAAGAGGAAGGGGGACCATTACGTACGGTGTATACTAATTTGTGTTTTGGTGGTAGGAAATGGCTCATAAACGCATTACCAAAGAACTTAGTGATCTAGGAAAGGATCCTCCTGCAAATTGCTCGGCAGGGCCGAATAGTGATGATATCTTCCATTGGCAAGCCACCCTCATGGGACCAGCTGATAGTCCTTATCAGGGAGGGGTGTTCTTTTTGAATATCCATTTCCCACCTGACTACCCGTTTAAACCGCCTAAAGTTAAGTTCACCACCAGAATATATCATCCAAATATCAACGATAATGGAGGAATTTGTCTGGATATTCTCAAAGACCAATGGAGTCCAGCTCTTACTACCTCGAAGGTTCTCCTCTCCATTTGCTCCTTGTTAACCGACCCGAATCCTGATGATCCATTGGTGCCTGAGATAGCAAACATCTATAAGAACAATCGCGAAGCATTTAACAAGACTGCAAGGGAATGGACTCAAAAGTATGCCATGTAAAAAACAATAAGTTTACACCAAAGAATTATACAAGTTTTGATTTGTTGTGAATGGCGGACCTGTTCTTTACAGTTTTGGAAATATAAACATCACCGTAAAAGAATGATTTGCAACTGCTCAACGATATATCGCGGGTTGGGGAAACAATTCAGAACAGGACACAGAGCATCTTTCAATCAAAGGAATAACGCGCCCTATTTTGGTTTCCCGTTCCAACTCTTTGAGAATTGCTAAACAAGGGTCTCCGTCATAATCACCAGAACGAATATGTTGGCAAATATTTAAAAGCCTATCTCTCTGAATGTAAAAAACATACTATTTACACCGAATACAATTTGAAAAATAGGGTCTACTCTTTCAGTCAATCTATTTCGGAGCAACCGGGTGAGTGTGGATTCATGGAGTTTGATATAGGAGAGGCGCTTTGCTCTGTTTGCTTCGATGGAGATTCGACAGAGGAAGACCCCATACTAGGTTGTGACTCTTGTAGTGAGACAGTTCACCTCTCATGCTACGGTATTCCATGTGTGCCCACCAAAGATTGGTTTTGTAAGAGATGCAGTTTTAAGATTCAAGATAGCGTATCCTGTGACCTGTGTGGCCATTGTAATTTCCGAGGTGGTTTTGTGAAGGAGAAATTGGACGGTAAGAAGATGAATGTGCACAGGTGCTGTTGGCTTGCATATAAGAACGGTATAACACTAGATGAAGAGTGTGTAATCTGCAAAAAGCGCGGGAATACAACGCGTTGTACATCATGTCATAAAGTTTCTTTTCATTCTTTATGCGCAATGTATGATGGTATGTTCGTAGGTTTTACATTCCACTCGTGTCCCAAATGTGCTTTAAATATTAAGTTAGTCGAACAACGAAAGTATTTGATTGACTGTATTCAGAGAGATACCACTGATATAGGGCTTTTGAATATTTGCCAACATATCAGTTCTGGTGATTTTGACAGAGACCCTTGTTTAGCAACTCTCAAAGAATTGGAACGGGAAACCAAAATAGGTCGCGTTATTCCTTTGATTCAAAGATGCACAATGATGGCTGATATGTTTGCCAGTCGAGGTATTCGTGCGCAGCATGTTAGTGACTTGTTTCTGCGCAAAGTGGAAGAATTGGAGGCCAAAAATCTTCCTAAGCGAGCTTTGGTGCAATTATACCAAACCGTAGGAAACGCCGAGGTCTATTTATGTATGCAGAGGATGATTTACGCTATTGAAATAGTTCCCATGAGTAGCACACGTCTTGAGGATTCTCATGTTGAGGAACATATTCATGTATTGTTAGATATACAGGGTCTTCTTGAATGGGTGGATCATTCCAACGCTGGAACGAAGACCACGAAGAAGAAACTCGGAAAAATCATTAACGATTGTGCCACCATTTTGGAGAAAATTTTTGCAGTGTACATAAAACGCCTCATTATGAAGGTAAAATTGCAGTTTTTTGTACCAGATTATCAAAAACTTCCCATTTATTCTCTTTACGATGCGGATACCGATGAGATCCAGAGTGCTGATTCGTATGTAGGAAATACCGAGAAGCCAATATGCTTCTCAAAAGACTACAAGAAATTTCAGTTAGTTGAACAAGCTATCAAGCAAAATAGTATTTCAGAACCTTATTTGAGTGGTAAATGGAATAAGACAGCCTATCCAAGACGCGCTTATGAAGTTATTCCCGTATACGAACCTGCTAGGGACTTACCATTGGAATACCACCATGAATGCTTCAAGCTACTTTCCAGTGCCAAGACAGTTGATTGTTCCCAAGACACTGCCATTTGCGGCGCTCTTTGCAGATATGAGACAGAAACTGGTGAGTTTGTGGATGCCCCTGTTTGCAAAGCGAATAAGCTTGCTTGTGGTGCTGCTCCTTTGACAGAAAAGGACGGTTTAATCCTGGGGAAAGACGTTGTAGAATCAGATGTATGGGGCTTTGATTGCCATACGAGGAGTAATATTCAAGCGGTGCTGAAAGTAGCTGCTGGTTTTGAATCTCTCGACCAGCAAGCATTATATGTTAAAACGTTACTATCTGTCGTTAATTGTCAGCCAGCCCATCGCGCTTACAATATCCGATTCTCTCTGTGTTCTATTCTGAATTGTTTCCCCAACCCCCGTAAGATACACTGGGACCACGCCAGGTATTACACACAAATTGACGATGAAAGTGTTCATATGCAGGTAAACACAATTATCTCACAAACGGACTTGACTGAGAAATTGTTGGAAAAGGCAACGCTTTCCATGCTGTTCTCATCTCGTAATTGGGGCCTTTCGGAATTCAGAATTCATCCTAAAGGGGTTGGAGTTATTAGCAAATCGAGCATTGTGAAATCAGGCACCTTTATCACTAACTATGTGGGCGAAGTATTTCCTCCTTGGAGATGGCATGAAAAGCAGGAACTTGTGAAAAAGACTCAGACAAAACTGCATTTCAAACCGATTTTACCTGACTTTTATAACATCATGCTGGAGAGAGACAATGATGATCCAGAAGGTTACGGGATAGCCTTTATCGATCCTACCACTAGAGGAAGTTATGCCTCAAGACTGAGTCATAGCTGCGAAGCCAATTGTGCAACAGTAGTTATGGTAGCAGATGGAAAGTATACTGTGTCAATGTATGCGATTCGGGACATTCAATTTGGAGATGAACTGACACACGACTACTCCTCTGTGACTGACGACAACACTGAATGTGTTCGAGCAACTTGTCTTTGTGGCGCCGTTCTTTGCAGGGGGTCGTTCCTTGACTATATTGGTGTTGAGGCACTAAACACGATCATCTCGGATAAACATACTATTTTACACCGAATTGCCATGACCGTCAAATCTATCAAGGTACAAAAAATTCACCCTGTGGATCTTGAGTTGCTTAGTCGTCATGGGATTAAAGATGTTGTGTTGCATGGTTTACCAGCCTGGCTGGTGAATTGGGCCGCGCATGCTTTAAAATTTGCGGTTGACGAGGAGAAACAGCTGAGCAACCTATTGTTGAACGACAAAGCGAGATATCCTTGCAGAAAACAAGCTGAAGATGAAGCCCATGGTGTCTACCAGAACAGGAAACAAAATTTAGTTATATGTCTCAGCACCCTTCGTCACTACTTGAATACAATGGTGGACAGCTCTAACGTCAAACCAGCCAAGTTGACTTCGAGAAAAGTGATTTTGGGTGAACTCTGGAATAATGATGGGTCATTGATCGAAAATCTGTTGATGACTGTGATCAAGTTGATAAATGGGTTTCTAGTCTCCAATGGGACTCAGGATTACTGGGAGATTCTTTTGAAGGTGTTCAAGGATCTATTAAGGATGCAACAGGAAAACAGAAACTTGTCGAATATCTCGGAGTTTAAATCTATCTTGTTTGTGGTACGGAATTTCTTCTGGGCCATCAGACAAAATCAAAATGCAGTGAAATTCAACTTCCAAATGGCTGGGGATATTTTGACCATGATATTGTTTACCAAAACGTATTTCACTCCAACTCAACTATCACCTGTGCGCTCCACATTCAAAACCAATATTCGAAATATGGATATTGGAAGAGACGGTAGTGTATTGGAGTCAGTGAACGGTAAGACATCTTCTATGTTAGAACATCCGCATGGCTCAGTGGAAGAGACTATCAACAAGTTAGCAGCTCCTTATTGGTACAAAGGGACGGTTGATGCTGTCACGCTATCTCTGTGCAAACAATCTCATTTCGTAAACGTTTCTATTGCTGTTACTAACGGTTTGGTTTCGAATTTCAAATTCGATGCACGTGATCACAGTGAATTTGAATCATACCAGACCCTTTCAATTCCGATGGTAGGTTGTTTCGCAGTATTTGTGTACGAGGACTTGAAAGGGATTTCGTGCTTTTCACAGGTGGAGCCTCAGGTGACCAGCCATGATTGGAACTGCACAGGGATCTTTTATTCGTTTTCGGCACATCTGCCAGGGTTGACTTGCCTTGAAGCTCCGGCGTTTGGAGGTAGATGTTTTGACATATTTGTGTTCAAAGATTCCTTTTTCAAAACTGCTGTGACTATTTCGGAGAAACAGAATTACCGATGTGAGATCGATGAAGAAATCGGTGGAGACAGTGTGGATCCGATGAGAATCATCTGTTCGGAGAATATGGAATATCGCCCTACTTTCATGTGGGAGCAGCTCACGACTTGGTTTCGACAGGACCCGTGCATTGAAAGCGATGATTTGTTCACCAAGTCTTCAGTTCTGTGCATGCCACTGCTAGTAGAGTCGTGTATGAGCGACGCAGCGCCTAAATACAACTCGAATAAGCTAACCGGCTTCATGAAATCCCAAGTCAAGGATCAATGGTCTGAAAGCATTCACGGGTTTCAATACCAACACGAGCCCCTAATATTCGGATCTCCTTTCTTCGACGATTTGATGCATTCTGGTAATTGCTTATTGCAGTGCAGGACTGCGATTGAAAATGCGTCAAAATGTCTCCTTCCAAATTTAGATTTAGAAATCACTGAAAAGTTGCCGGCATGGTTTGTTGCTGAATTTGAAACAATGAATTCAGTGTTCCCAGAAATCCCTGATGTTTTTATAAATGAAATTGTATACGAACTCATTGAGATGGTTGCAGCTTCACCTTCAGAAAGAAATCAGGCGGGAATTTCAAATCAAATGGACTTGGGTGTTGCATGCGAGAAATCCGTTTTGTCGCTGTTTCTTCCTCCAGAACAGATAGGACATAACCCTCCATTTTCACGACCAGGGTTGTTTTCGGACCCTCGTCTAGTAGAATCCTGTTTAAACCTTTTTAACTCCAGAATGATACCCGAACCGCCTTTTCGTTTGGTCGAGCTTGATGGCGAGAACGCAGTAATATTTCCAGATCCAATAGTAGATCAATATAAATCGATGCTGTTCAATAGCGAAGGGACCGATATATTCCCCTCTCCGCAGTCTCCTGATATAAATGGAATCGTCGAAAGTGTGCCAGATTCAATTTCAAAGGTTACTTCGAATCTCAAGGCCTCTCCAGTTGAATTTTTTTTCAAGTGGTTGAAATTCACTACATTGAAAAAATTCCCATCGTTTGGAAAACCAAAAATACACCGACGAGAACACAGCAAGAAAAGAAAAAAAAGAAAAAACGAATCAGTTTTAAAAACCGATGCTCAGAATAAGAAAGTCAAGGGTGATCCAACTGAAGCTATGCGCGAATTTGTTCTGAAGACCTTTGACGGGCACTCGTTTCATGCCGACAATATGTTTATGCTCCAAACAAATTGCGTATATGTTGTTGAATGGGGCAATCTGGGAAGCAATGAATGCTACACGAAGTTCACTCAAAAGAAATTCATATGCGCAGTTCCCTGCGATGCTGTGTTGGTTATGATGCTTCGACAAGAGAATGTTGTAATCAGAAGTACGCTGATTGATACTCGGCTTCAATTGAAAGTCGTTGGCCATGGTGCAAACGGTACGGAATATGATAAAACAAAGTGGGGTGATTGTCTAGAGGACATGATACATGCAATATACGAGTCATGTGCCGGGCGTGTACTTGGATTCCCTTGGCATTCTCGATTGATTCAATCAAGACTTCTCGAGATATTCCCCGACCTCCGAAAAACGTTCAAATTTATTCATCGACGCGAAGAAATTATGACATCAGAACTCAGTCAGCAAGTGGAAGAAATAAAGATTTTAGGAAGCGATTGAACTAAAAAGAAATATTCTAGAAATGAAGTATTTATTTGGTAGTGAGTGATTCCAACTCTCGAGTGAGTTTGAGCACCCATTCGTCACTTTCTAATGCCTTGGCTGTTTCTTCTGCAATATCTGTCTGCAGTGACGTAATACGCTGGGCAAGATTTGCGTTTGCGGCCTCTAAATCCTTCACTGTCTCTTGGTTGTCCGTTCCTGATAATTTAGAAGGGATCACTTCAGATTGAGTTTGTTTGCTATGCATTTCATTCACGATAGACTTCACGCTGATGCGCTTCCCTTCAGATCTAGCTATTTGGGAGGCAATTTCGTGCCCCAATTTTGCTGTAGCTGCGCCTTTACTAGCATCTGTGACATCTGCTACATCAGCCACTTTATTCACTGGGGCTTTCTTTGATCGAGCGACCAACTCATCGTAGCTAGGCATCGATACGTGGTGCTTTCCTGCTTCCTTCGCCACTTGCCTCACGCTAATTTTGCCTGATTTATTCGACTCTTGAAAACCTTTTGCTGAGGCAGCAATAGTAGCACCGATAGAAGCTGTCGCAAATCCGGAACCACCACCGCATGGATCTCCATTCGCTGACAGAAACATCATCCTCTCCTTTAAATCCATTGAGTTATTATGACTTTGAGCGCTGCTTTGAGCACTACTTTGATCACTCAAACTACGCGGAATTTTGCCTGAGGCCAAACCTGGTAATGCCATGGGAGGATCGTCACTGGTCTGACGGCTAACAACTGAAGCTGTATCAGCCGAATTACCGCCTTTTGCAACTGCTTCATACTGTGCCAAGCGTTCCTTCAAACTCATCCTACAAGGTGAGTTGAATGATTTTGCACCTTCTTATAGCATAAGGGGGGCTTTGCGCATCGCGAGTTCACTTTTACCAGGTATTCGGGCGTGGCGTGCATTTAATAAATATCCCACTGCCTATACACTGTGTGCATTTAGACAGCGCCTCGTGATACTGGTTGGTGGCATACGCCGAGTCTGGTATGTACGGCGAGAAGAAGTAAAATGTGCGTGCTTTTCTAATGTAGATAATGCTATATCATCTAACCCAATGTCTATATTGCGCTACCACCAAGAATGTGATAGAGTGTCTCCCTGATTCAGAGGAGTGTCAAATGCGAGAATTCTTTGCTGGTGCGTTTTGCATGCAAATAGTCCCTATGAATAATCTTTCTAAGCCTAATCGCAGGTATTTGGAAACTTTCGATTTTAAAGTTGACTGTTTATCAGCATAAATTTTCTTTCTTTTTCTATTTTAAAAAAAATTCAAACCAATTATGCTCTTTGTGCTCAACTCCAGGCTATTCCTCCAAAAACCTTCAACTGATGCATGCTACAAATACAGTAACGAAACGCAGTTCCCAAATGATTCCTTCCGTGTCCAGTGCTGATCTCCACAAATATCCACAAAATTGATTTTGGTTGTGTTTTGCTATTGAAGGACATTTAATTGACATTTCAGTATCGGTGATGTGAATAGCTTGTTTTGACAATGTTTCACTCATATCTCTTGCTACTGAGATTCTCAGTATTTCCAGAACTTCAAAATAGTTAATAATGATTTAATTTCCTGACAAACTGATAACAGACACGCTATGTCGTAAGGGAGATTTTTCACTAACCACTTCCTCGGCAGTTTGCGTATTCATTAGCGTTTTCAGGGGCATAAATCTCTGTAGCAACTTGGCTATCAATGGAGAAAGATTATTGATGTCGTTTTCATAAAAATACATCAAGACTGACATGGCTGCCGAAAACATCAGTATTTCACCATGAGGTAGTCTGAAGGCCATCTTATGGTCATATAAAATCATATACAGACTGTCCAGAGCCCTCGGAAAGACATAGAGTGCCAATTCCGATCGACGACTTTTCCTTTCCAACAAAATTGCAAATCCACTGAAGAGAGCTGCAACATAATACCATAATTTGTGATCAGTCAACTTGAAACGTTCCAAAAACATTCTCTGAATCACTATAAATAGTTGATACCCCCCACAGAAAGTTCCTAAGAAAAGAGTAGATTGAAAGGCTCCTGCAATTGCCTTGGCGAATATTGACACAGGGGCTTGAGCGAAATGTCGGAAGCGCAATACCACTGCAGGTACGAGAGCCAGCGACAAGTATACCGGGAATATCTGCTTGACAGTTCCTGTGAAAGCGCCCCATGCACTGATCCATGCCTTGGCTGTGTAAGGATGCAAGGCTCTTGAAGGAATGATCCTAGGTGTGTTGGAGCTCAAGTACGACTTGCATGCCTCCAGGGCTTCTTTTCCACCTGATTTCTCAATGTACGTATTTACCGCTGACAGATTAATTGGTCTACCTCGGTTGTTATCTCTCACTGCCTGAAGCATGACCTCATCAATGGGTCCTTGACGAACAATGAACTTATAATAGGACGGTGGTAGCGTTTCAGGCCTCATGACATATGCGTACATCACCTGCGCGGTGGAGGCAATGAACAGCAGCGAGTCGCCATGGCTCCAGCTGCTCCCCCAAAAGTGCCAATAGCCGTTCGTTTTCGCATAATTGTACATGCACTGAGCCATCCTTGTTGACATATACAAGGCCAGCGTTCGGTGCCAGTTCGGGTTCATGAATGCAAGCGACAAGCCTGCAAGATAGCCTCCCGCTACACTATGCCATCCAAGTCGCTTGCCACCAGATACGAGATGAGTCAAACTGTGTGTCACTGCCGCATAAATACCAGAGAAACCTCCGACAAAAAAACCAATTCGAACAGCTTCCACGCGAAACGACAATCCAGACTCGCCGAGGATTTTGTCCAGTGAAAGTAGATCTTTCGGTCGTTTCGCTGCCATTGTGATGGCTCTTAGTAGAACAGATATGCCTGCACGGATGTTGTATGCCATGAGAAAATTAGTAACAAAAATACGCAAGGCCTTTGACTCTACAAACATAATGCGAAACACCTGCAACATCGATAACTTCCGAATCACCGGCTTTGTCCCATCCTCTTGCTCCATCGATGGTCGGACGATCGTTTTTTTAAATTTAAATGTGACCACAAATCGTGATTTGTGATGTGACGTAGTTAGCAGACGTATTCCATGGATAACCCCCCCACAACATACTGCTCTACGGGTAATCCCCCTCATTCTCGTTTTATTGTTTCGATTGCCTGAAGGTCAAACTGATTCTTTCGTGGCCGAGAATATCTGATGGCGAGATAGCATGTGTCCATTTATATCGTGCTTCCGTCGTGACTAAATAGGACGGTTATGAATTAGTAATGAGTAAATGATTCAAGAAAGCATATGACCTACCAATGGAGAGAGACTTTCTAGGCAGCGATACTTTCACCTCTTTTTCACTGTTTTTGAATGTCATTTCACAATCAGAGAGCATCGACAAAGTGCACAAAATAGATCCTACATTTATAATGTTAATGAGGAAGAATTCAATATCTGACATTAAAAAGAAACTCTTACCCGATAATTTAC
>Ga0105055_10008574_pt1 | contig 13274 bp, 10 predicted proteins | sample BON03_FD_78090 | JGI IMG/M metagenome (GOLD analysis project Ga0105055, IMG submission 78090) | Freshwater microbial communities from Lake Bonney liftoff mats and glacier meltwater in Antarctica - BON-03 | ecosystem: Environmental > Aquatic > Freshwater > Ice > Glacier meltwater | place: Lake...
TCAAAGCGCCTCTTTCGAATACTTTGCAGAACCTTCTAATTGAACACAAAAGAATACTAAATATAATATAGTATTTCAAAGCGCCTCTTTCGAATACTTTGCAGAACCTTCTAATTGAACACAGAAGAATACAAAATATAATATAGTATACCCTATTGAAGCAGCGGTCGTTCTAATGTATATTCACTATTTGAAGTGTTGAGCAACCGACTTTTTTCCCTAGCAACAGGAAGTTCGTAGGAGTAAACGCGAACTGGTTTCTTACTTGCATCCTCCAGTAGTGGGTTATACAACGGGTGCATGACGTAATTTGGTTGGTGCTGCGTTAAAACATCGTATTGCAAAGCGGAAGATGGACATATCTCCACTGTGGAGGAATCCGTAAACTCGTCTATTTGAGAAGCTATATCTAATGGAATTTCGAGGACTAGACGTCTGTACCTGAAATCTATTTGATACATTGCAAATATAGTACAAGGAAATAACAACAGAACAACTGATGAAGCAGTAGCGGCTTCCTTGAGCCCCAAAAGACCTAGTAGTGTAAGCTGTGCTGCGAGAATAGAAGAGCAGTAACACCAGTAGAAAGTAGGCCACATATTCCCTCCAGAATCGTAACGCTGCATTGCAACAGTTGAGAATATCTTGATGTATGTGAGATAAGCGCACCCAAAGAATAATGCAGCAAGTGGTAAGATGAGAGGCTGAATAACCGCATAACATGTAACAACGAAAAATATCAAAAGCATTTGACTGTTGAGCGCAGATAAGTTCACATGTGGTGGGGTTTCAATCCAGTCCATTCCACAACGGGATCTTTCTTTGTCACGAGAGGTGAAGCTCCTCCCAAAGAAAAGAATTCGAATAGAGTGAGTGGTCAAACTAGACACACGAAAAAGATCCATTACCAACGAAGTCACGAATTTTGTCACAATGAACTCCATGTAAAACGACGCAATAAAAGGAATCTTGGCTGACAATACTGAAATAATCATTGGGGGATTGTTGAGAATTTCCGTTAATGTCTGAAGAACACTGGAGGATATTCCGTAGACAAGGAATACCTGAATTACAAGAAACCAAAAATTCCATACCGTGGCTACTCTTTGACTGTTGCTTTCGCTAACACGAGACTCCCATCTAGCAAGAAGACATATCAGAGGATTCACAATAGACAACAAACTACTGAGAACCAAAGGAGAAATTCTATCAAGAAAATCAACAAGAGCAGGATGATCATCCAAGAATTCAGGAATAGCGGGGAAACTATCTTGGAAAGCATCCTTAATACCCGCGGCAGATGTCATCGCTCCAACGAAAGAAACAAATGCGGCCCAGATGACTATCAAAGCAAACATGCCTACTCTTGCACTCACCGTACGCCAAACACGCCACTTCAATCCCGCACCCGGCGACGTCCAACGAACATCTGCAGGTTCAGGAGCACCTTCCAGTACAACATTGTACCGTTGATCCACTATGGCTTGTGTTGCTACTGCTGCTACCTTAGCCGATCGAAATGTGATAAACGCGGCCACCAATGGTAACGAAACAACATCTTGGTTCATCAGATTATAACCTCGTGCTAATTCTTCATAATGATCATTTGCAATCTCAAAATCATTTTGCAATTGTGAGAGATATGCATTCGGGTCTCTAACGGTACAGCTATTTATGCAGCACGAATGATATTTGGGGAATTTATGAGGATATTGTCCCATTAAAGCTTGCAACTCGTTTAATTTGTCGAACACTTTCATTCGATGGTTTCCAGCTCTACGAAGTTGGTGAAGCAATAATGGATCCCTAAACTTTACTGGTTCTACCTTGTAGACTTGACCAGGAAAGAGCTTATCGAAGTGATCAGCAACAGTGGTGGTAGAGTTGAAGTCCAAATGGGAGGGAATATCATCAATTAAAACAGTATAAAGCTGAGGTGGATTTGATCGCCAATATAGTCCTCGAAGTTTAACAACATGTTTATATTCAGTTTGCAAGAACCATAATGTAACTGCTGTGCAAAACACTAGGCCCAAAACAGACAACCACAAAAGAAAATGTTCGTTCTTGTGAACCCCGGCAAAGCTAGATCTCTCCAGCCACGAGCAAACACAATACTTATAGTTTGTATCATTAAACCTGAAATCATTGCAAAAACTTTGACATTTCGGTGTCATCTGGGATGTATGATACATAGGAAGTAAAATGGCACAACCAAAGATCGAGAACATACAGGAAAGAGAAAACATGAGATAAATACCTCTAAGTGATAAATATGCATCCATTCCACATCTTTCTATGAAACCATACTCCGATAATCCACCGCCTCGGAAACCACTATAGCTAAAAACATCTGAAAAACGTCCCTCTTTTGGTTCAAGCCACCATTTTAACTTGTTGCTTTTTATCAATACAAGATATACCACTAAACATACAAGTGCGAATGACCCATATACTAAAACTGAGGATCCTAACTCCGCTTCATCAGGAACGCTCACTGTTGTTGGAGCCTGCGACATACTTTTTTTTTTCGCTCTTTTCCAAAACTAAAATAAATATGAAGGACAAGTCACGAGTTACAAAGATAATGGAAAAAGTTGGTTTGTGGGAGCAAGATCCTAAGGAGCAACTGAAAGAATGGACCAAGAGTATAAGATCAGAACAGCGTGCTCTTGATAGACAAATAAGAGGTATTGAAAGAGAGGAGAACAGATATAAAAAAGACATTGAAATGCTTGCGAAAAAGAACGAAATGATGGCAATTCGGCCTTTAGCAACTGCATTAGTTCAATCTAAAAAGGCTAAAGAGAGAATTCATGTTGCTAAGGCTAATATGAACTCTATTATTCTGCAGTTGCGACACCAAACAGCACAACTTCGAATTAATGGAGTTCTTGAGTCATCTACAAGCATGATGAAATCAATGAACCAACTAATGAATATGTCAACTATTAGTAAGAATATGGGGAGTCTTGCTTATGAGATGGAAAAGGCAGGATTGATTGAAGAAATATTGGAAGATACCTTAGATACAGAAGCCCTAGACGATGCAGTAGACGAAGAAGTCGATAAAGTAATTGCTGAATTGACGATGGGTGTAATGAAATCTGTTCCTGCTGCTCCATCTGGTGCAGTTAGACAACAATTGGCTGAAAGTGGTAGGACTTTATTCCAACAGTCGATTAGCGACGGACAAACAATGGTTCCTGGCTAGTTGTTTCTTTTTAATTATTATGAATTATTTACAGTCTCGAACTCCTTTCTTTGTTATTATAAATTTCGCTTCTGAATTAGGTAGTATGTGTGACTTCACTATGCGAGCAAGACGAACTGTACTAGTTATGTTGGCGTCCGACCGCGTTCGCTTGGCAACCAACGAGGCATCATTAGTACGGGACACTAATACTCTACATGTAACCATATGAGCCCATGCTTCACCTAGTGCAGGAATATGAAAGGTTTCTCCGTTAGAAAAGCTAGTGGTCATTTGGTTCGTCACAACAACGCCGACACTGAAGTCCATGTGAGTCCTATGAAGTGTCTGTCCGAGCTCATTAAGTACACGATTACGCGTCCCCATGTCACTCAAATCTTGCCTGAAGTGAAATGCTACAGAATCTACAATAATAAGTTTCACTTTTGGATGGGTGCAGAGAAATTCGTGCAACCTTTTTACACAAGCCATCAGTTCTACACAATCATAAACTCGCCAATAATATATTTTGCCTAACAAACTATCTAATCCTCCCAGTTGATTCAATGCATTCCGTTGGTTTTCCCTTAATGATGGATTTCCATTCGGGGAAGAAGCAACAAGACCAAGGTTTACCAATACTCCATTGGCAATCTCTGAAAGTCGCTCGATGCTTAAACTACCCTCACTATCGATATACACAACTTCTCCTTCAATTCCTCCAAATACTGCTGGAATAGTAGTATCAATGGCCAACTGCATACATAACTGTGTCTTACCAACTCCAGGTAGGCCACAGAACTCCGTAAGCTGACCAACAGACACACCACCTTGCATCATTTTATCAATAGCCTTGGAGTACGTTACAATATAATTCAGCTGCTTCGTTCCATCATTCATCAGACTCAATGCTGTTGGTACTGGAGCAGTAGGTTCGGTCATCGCTGCATTAATCTCTTCCAAAATGCTTATTACTTTTTCTACGGACATTCCCATATCTCTTGCAAGGCGGACAGGCTTTAAGCCTTTAGCGTCACTCAGATTTAGCAGACCGGCATTCCGCATCAATGCTTTCGCCTCGGGTGACAGCGTAATATGCTGCATCCAATGTATTTTCAAAACAAAATGGTCTACCCACCGAATTCAAAATGGAATTGCAAATTTGAAATTTCACTTTTGGAATAACAAATTGAAAATACTTAGTTAATGATGAAATAAATTCTTCTTCTTGACTGTTTTCTTTGGCTCTCCAGCTAGTTCTCCTGCTTCTTTTTGCCGTCGCAATTCCTCTTGTCTCGCTATTTCTTTCTTTTCGCCAATCAACTCTTCTATTTCTGCCAAAGAGTCTTTGGGCTCCTCTTCTTCTTTTACTGTTTTCTCTTCAATAAGATTACCATCAAATAATAAATCTTCCTCCTCTTTTCCTTCTTCGCTCTCTCGCATTAGACGTTTTATCATTAACGGAACAATGAACAACGACTTTTCGTTCGATTGCTCCTGTAATATCCGCTCATATCGTCTTGCCACTAAACCAATTCTCTCTTGTTGTATTCTTTCAAAATTCTTTTCCAGCTTTCCTAAAACATTCAAGACCCACAAAGCCTGTTGAAAAACATGTTGATCCGCTTCTTGGGCACATTTGAGGTTTTTTGATACCAACGCAATAGCACCAGATCTTCCTATTAGACTAGAGACCCCGGCATCAGACTTTGCAAGAACACATAGAACTCCGAAACCTTTTTGTTGGATCTTCGAGTTCAGTCTATGGTTCTTCAACGCCATCAAAATCAGCGGAATACTTTCTTCAATATCCAAAACGTTAAGAGCTGTTTTCGTATCTTTGCACAGTTCCCATAGTGCGTTTAGTGCTTCTTGTTGGACGTTGGACTGCTTTGGTTGATTTTTCATGGCCATAAATATTTCAGTCAATGATTTGGTTTTTGTTCGAGAATTCAAGATATAGTTTATCCCCAATTTCGTAACCGAAGCTTTGAGTCGTTTCATAATTTTTTGTATATCGTTTATGATATATTCATCGTCAGGAAAGTCGTCAACGTATTTAAATAGTAGTGTTTTAACATTTTCCTCTCTCATGATGTCCCCACAGTTTGCATCTGTTGCCAAAATTCCCATAACTCGCAAAGCTGATCGGAGAACAATCTCGGACGAATGCAATCGTAGTATTGCGATGACAGCTCTGACTCCATCGTTGTCGTGTACCACCTTCATATGAAGAGTACGCGCAGCAGGCGCTATGACTATGGACAAATAACGCGCCATGAGATCAAGTTTTTGAATAACAACGTCTGTTGCCATAGGAGATTCGCGCAGTTTTTCAATGCATTCTAACAACTTGGTTTCGTGGCGAGTATAGGCATGCCATCCTTTTACCACTGCACCGCCCATCAACAATTAATAAATATAGCCGTTACGATTTTGATCTATGCAAGCGATTGCTCTGTGTTCTGAATGGGGGCATGTACTTGTGTACTGTGGAGATGCCGATATAAACAATCTAAGGCAACATTGCAAACTAGCAGCACTTGTATCGCAACTGGGTTGCACGCAAAACAACCAAATCTCTTCGTGTACGTTTTCTGATGTTACGATATTCTCTCTTGCCGCCCATCTGAAGACTGAATCTATTATTTGTTCCTTCGTTACCATCAGTGATAATAAATGGGGTATTCAAGAGCAAAACATCGAATTCGCTTTAACGGGAGAGTTAATCCTTAAGAACATTGTTGAAGATGATGGGATTTCGAAGGAATTGAATACTAGGCTGCAAGAGCTACGGAAAAATATCCAAGAGGATACAAATAGCTATACTTTTGATAATGCTGTATCGCAATCAGCTGCACTCAATTTTAATATACTTTGTGAAATCCGTGATCGCGTGCTGTCAAGATTTTTAGCGGAGGGAATTGTGAAGCAATGCTTCGTGAGGAAGTATGACGGAGGGTTTGTGTTTGATCGAGACACGAGTGAATGCGTATTGAGTTATCGTGGAAATAATTTGGAATTGGAATCTCAATTTGTTAACGCGCTTGTTGTTTGTTGCTCGTTGGGTTCATGTGAATTGGTCAAGGAACTATTTCCTGATGAGTTCAAGGATTTGATATCTAGATCATGTATTAAAAACAGCTTTGTTAACGTGGGCGAAAATCTTTGTATTTGTTTTGCTAATGTTAAACGACTATGCGTGTTTGTGATATGCGATGTGGATCAAAGCACCGATTGTTTGCGATGTATAACCGAACAAACGATCCCTATCATCGAAAGCGACTATTACAGCCTATTGTATACATTCAACGCATCGAAGGAAACGCAAGGTATGACTCGAGAGTATGAAAAGATTCATTAGTTTTGATTATTCCTGAATAGAACGACAGCCACGATAGCAGCAGTGAGTGCAACAACACCTGTTAATGCAATGCAATTGGTGCTGAATGTTTCATCTTTCGATTCTTCCCTACTAGCGGCAGGAGTTACAGCAACAGGTTCGGCAGTATCTAATGCAATTTTAGAGGTCGCTACCTCAACAGCAGGAGGAGCAGGAACAGCAGCAGGTTGTGCTCCTTCTAATTCTTCGTCAGATGGGAATAAACCACATACTTGCATTTTATTTCTCAGAACTTCTACCAGAGCAGCAAGTTTAGGAGTAGGACAGACAACAGAGCCTTCCAAGTAGAACTTCACAAACTCCTCGGTTTCATCTCCGTACTTTTCTTTAATATCAAAGTAGGAGGTTTGAAACCTGACATTCTCGAGCATGATCTCCGCTTGCCTTGCATCAGAGTCAGTAGCAAATGGGGCTATTCGATAGTCAGGCAACAACTCTATGACATCTTTAGCAAACCTTTCACACTTCTCAGTTGGAGAAAGGGTTCCCATGAGCTTTTTCTCCGCAACAGCGTTTTCGTCGACAGGTGGAGTCCCCCGCTTCATAACAACATATGCAGGGCCTTCAAAAGTGGTTGGTCGCTCTTCTGGAGATGTCATGTATGGCGAACATAAGTGCAACACATCCTCTTGATCGATCTTAAAAATATGTTTAACTTCTGGGGCACTCGGCTGACCGGGTTCAGTTTCTACCAGCAAATCAAGCCATCCTGGACTAATGGAGGTATTTAATCTGAGGCGAGCAAGAATCGCTCTGCCAAATACGCTAACCATGACTTGTGATTCTGAGCGGAACTCAAAAGTTTGAATATATCCTCCTAGTTCAGGAGATACTCTGCCAAACCAATTACCTTTGAGTTGGGCAAAAGCTCTTTTGTTTCCAATCGATTCAACCAATTGTTTAATGTTCCTGTTGTCTGGTTCAAGAGAATGAATCATATCTACCACCTTCTCGCACTCTTTCAATTCACCAAGACGAAGCAATGTCTGTGCAAGTCTAATGTAGCCCTTGGCCCATTCAGGAGCTAGACGAGTGCACTCCCTGGCATCTGCTACCGCTTCCTCCAGCTTACTCAGCTTTAAATAAGCAGCAGCTCGGTTCGAGTACAGGAAATGGTTCTCCTTATCCAGTTCAAGACCTTTGGAATAGGATTCAACCGCATTACCAGCGTCTCCTCTACCAAAATAAGCATTGCCTTCTTCTTTGAGAGAGTTCACTCTTGCAGATATGTCCTCCATCTCTCTTTTGGATACAAATCAATGGTTTAATCTGAAGTCAGGGTCTACCATGAAATCCAAAGACATTCCAGAAAGACGAGTGAAATGAGTGACGTTGAAACTGATGAAGAAATAGCATTAGCTTCCTCCGAAATAGAACGAGAGATAATTTCTGATGAAATAAAGAAAGATAATAAAGAGGAAATAGTAACTTCCTCTGCAAATGAAGAGACCTTATTATCATCCTCCGATAGCGATGATGCATCTTCCACCGAGGAACCTATGATTGAAGAAAAGTTAGTTCGTGCAGAAAGCTGTAAGGAGTCTGGTAATGAATACTTCAAAAAACAGGAGAATGCAGAAGCAATAAAATTTTATGAAAAGGGGATCAAAATTGTCGGTAGACATTGCAATGATGACATTCCACTTCACGATGTAAAAGTGAAACTCATTTCTTTGCTTGTTTCTTTGCAATTAAATAAAGCTGCAGCATTTAATAAGTTAGAAGATTGGAAATCGTCAATCCTTAGTTGTGATCAATCTCTTGCTCTTATTGAAAAGAACGAAAAGATAATATCCGACGTTGTCACTTGGAAAGTCAAAGCATGTTTCCGTCGAGGAACTGCTCATTCGAAAAGTGGTAATTTGGAGAGCGCTAAATCAGATCTAGTTGCAGCATTGAAACTAGATCGATCGAACAAAGGAGCTCTAAAAGAATACAACTTGGTAAAGAGGAAACTGTCGGAATGCAAGGCTGCAGAGAAGGCCAGTTTTTCGAACATGTTTTCAAAGGGAATGTACGATGATAAGGAAGCTGCCAGAAAACGAGCTGCTCTAAAAGCAATTGAAGCGGATCGATTGCTTCGTGAGCAATGGAATGAACAAGTAAAAGATGGTTCTACTTCGTTTGACGACTGGTGTAAAGAAAATGAAGAAAAGAGATTAAAAGCAGCACAGTTAGAAAAGGAAGAAGAGGAAGAGCGTGCTAAATTACGCGAGGAAGAACGAAGGAGGAAAAAAGCGGAGCAGGCAGATGATGATGATCTAGATTTAGACGAAGAGGACCTAAAAGCAATTGCAGAGACACGAAAGAAAGGCTATTGCTATTTCCGAACTGAGAGATCTGCCAAAGACTTAGAATTGATAGGGTCTACAACCCCCGTAAAGATTGATACATCCAATGATGCTTTGAGTACCACTGGGTCTTCAGCGTGGAATGCCAATGGTACTACGTGGGAGGAAAAAGACATCACTGTTCTTGCTAAAGAAAAGTTTCATGTGCACTTGCATGAACTCAAAGTTGAAAGTGAGATAATACCAGGTCACAATGTTGAAATGACGACTAGTGTTTCTGACGTGGATGGACACGCGCAACTTGTGGTGTCTAGGAAGAAAGGCGGGGCTCCAGTGTTTGATCTGTCTGCGAAACTCAAATGGAGCTTAAAATACAATGAAGAAAAAGCGACTGGAACGATTGCTTTCCCAGATATTCATAATGGCGTGGATATTAATTCTGTCGAGAGAACTATTAAAGTGACAAAGTCGTTGAAATCCCAAGATATTCAATCAGCATCTCTATTGGCCTTAGAGCGTGAGTGCTGTGAAGCACTTTCTCGCTTCGTTGGCGCATTAGAAGCTGTCGAATGATAATAATACAAGTCATTTTTTTAATACTGCTAGATCAAAGGAAATTTCTCCCGTCTCTCGATTATAATAACACGTCTTTCCTGTTTCCGGGTCCTTGGTTCGCTGCCAAGATGACTTTTCTATGGGATTACTTTCTACGAAATTAACTGGTTTCTCGATAGACACTTGCTTGGAAACTTGGTTTATGTAATAGTGCTTCCTTGTCAAAGGATCGATGTGTGATTTCCATTGAGCACTAACTTCTTTACTTACATTTACGTGGGGTTTTTGTGGCGGTAAAACAGACTGGTTGTGTAATGCTAATGCAGCTTCTACCTGATCCATAGGATTTTTCATTTGCTTATTTGAGCGCTTCTTAGCTTTAGGTCTTGATTTTGAATCTCCTCCGCGTTTCTTTGATTGAATGTCTTTTTCGTCCGAATTCTTTGTTTCTGTCTGTTTTTCAACTGGATTTGATTTCGGTGCTTCTTCTTTCTTTTCTCCAATACCTACTGCTGTGTTCGTCTTCTCTTGAAAATCTTCTTCAACCAGATTCGTTTTCGGTCTTTCTTCTTTCCTTTCTCCAATGCCTACTATTGTGTTCGTCTTGTCTTGAACATTTGTCCCAAGTTTAGGGAACGAAGGAGTGTGTCTGGTGCTGCTATACAAAGCAGTCGTTTTCTTGGTAGAATTGTTATGCCATGATTTCCAGTCCTTTTGACCGTCGGTTTGCTGAATTCCCTTTGCGACCATACCGTCAACTTCATCAAAGGCTTCCATAATAATCTTTTTTTTACATTTCCTTTTTTCCCTTGGGCTTGCTGGTGATGTCAGCCAATCCTAATCTCCTTGTGTCTAGGAGGAATCCACAACCTCCTCTAATGGAACCTTTATATGAGTTTCAAGACATTCCCAGGTGCAAAAAAGATCTAGATGGTTCTGTTGTGATTAAAATACTTCACCGTGATATTTGGATGAAATGTCTGGCAGAACTATTGCTTTTATGTAATGAAGCTGGAATTAGAAATGAGATTCGTGCGAATGAAAAGATAGAAGAGTTGAAACGGCATGCTTTAGAAAATGGTAATGGACATGCTGTGATTCCTGTTTCGATCAAACCTATTCACGAGGTAAGCAAGAAAGAATGTATTTACGTATCGGTTGAGTTGACATGTATTTTGTATAGGGTAAGCCGTTGTCTTTAGAGTATCTTGCAGATCGCCTCGATTTGGATGATCCCATGTATGGTTACATGGTCAGAACAAAGGAGGAAGGATGGATGCAGGTAAGTTCCTATTGTGGAGGTTGGTATAGGTTTCTGACATATGAAATAGGGATTCATAACTGTTACGCAATTCACTACATGGCAGCGTTGGTTTCGATGGGATAGCCTTGCTGACCAAGCAGGTGTTATTCAGTTTACAAATGAGGGTGCTGGGTTCGATGCTTTGACAACCATGGGAATGCACGATCCTCTTAATATGGATCACCATGATACCCATTGGTGGCTTGATCGCAAAGTAGATGGAGATGGGTCACTTGCTGCTTGTTTAAATGGGGAAATTAGAGACGGTGATCCTGATGGAGAGGGGATAATGTGGCCTCACGTGGCAGAGCTATCATTGTTAGGTGGTGTTGGATGTGGCAGTTTTTTGCTGAAGCATCTATTAGATGAGTTAGAAAATGAATCCGACTATCATTACATTGTTCTTCAAGCGACTGAAAATTCGGTGCCCTTTTATGAGTCTCATGGGTTTATTCGTGTTGGTGCTGTAGCTAGATATTTCCATAAAGCAGACATGATTGACGGAGTACACACACATACCTCTCCTAGTGATGTCAATGGTTCCTCCAGTAACTTTAAGATTCACACCGTGGAGCAAGGAACGGAATCAATCGAAGACATAATTGCGTTGCACGAAGTGCCAATTGGAGATTTGATATTTATGAACAAAAGAGCCTTTCCTGAAATTCAACCCAAGACACAGTTCCTGAAAGGCAGCCGTGTTCGAGTTCCTGTGTATCCTCATTGGACCAACCCAGTAGACTTTTCTCCGTTACCATGCAAAGAAGTTCTCGCTGGAGATACTAAAGACTGGGTTCGGTGTTCAGCATTACCTGGATCCATATGTCCCAGTGGACTTTGGTACGTTGCATTAGAAAATGAAACGCCGTATAAGATAGCGAAGAAGTTGAACTTGGACGTGAAGGAGTTCATGAACGCGAATAAGAGTGTTTATAAGGATCTCCGTGACTCGTCATTGCTGTTACAGAAAACAGTACTTCGGGTGCCTGGGACTCTTGTGAAGGCTGAAGATAATTCAAAAGCTGCATGGAGGATGGATTGGGGCTGGGGAAGCGACGATACAAACACGAATGGTCTTGGTGAAGTTACTACATATAGGCACTGGGCTTTTTCCGATGACCCGATAAGTGCGTCTGTCGGCAGCTATATGATGGCTCGACCTATAAATAAACGTTCCAGTATTTCAAAAGTTGCGACCATGCCTGACAATTCAGTACCTTCACAATATGCATACCAGCTATCAGGAATTAAATCACCACGGAAACTAACAGCGTCTGGTGCTGAAAGGCTAATTCGACAAAGACAAGGAATGCAACCTTGTTCTCGTTTGGTGAATGTGAATATTAAATGTACCGGTGCAATTTCCGGCCCATTAAAAGCTGCTGCGAAACTGGTGGATGTTACCGGAGAAGAATTTTTGAATAATACCGAGAAACGACATAGGAAACGTCGAGGAGAACACGAGTATTCAGAATTAGATTTTACTAAAAAGGTTTTGGTATCAGAAGATGGATCTACACTCAACATATTCATTAAACATGGTGAGTTATTCGGTCCAACATTGGAGGCTGAACTGCCTGCATCCAAAAAGGAAGGAATTAAACCGAGGCAGTATGGCACCCCATTGTCGTTCTTTTCAACAGAGGTCGCGCCTGCATTATTATCACAATATCCCAAATGGACAAAAAATCAACTTGATACAGAAATAGTTAGTCAATGGAAGTCACTACCCGTCAATGCAAAAAGTGTATATGAAATTGCGAGCGCGGATGATCATGATAGATACGTAAGAGAAGTGAAGGAGTTTGAATTGTCTCATGCTGCTCATCATTATCTAGTTAATAAAGTTGTCAAATTGCGACCCAAATCGTCCCGCGCTGACCGCAGTCGTTTTCTAGGAGGAGATATTCCAGGCCACGTTACACTTTACAATCATATCAATTCAAGAAAGGAAAGAAAGGACGAGGAATTTGAATATTTCTTCGTATTGACCTATATCCCTGATTTGTTTTGGTGTAGATTGTGCCCGATGAAGAAGGAAGGCAAATTCACCGATACAAGATTTAAAAAGCGCCTTGGTAAAGATCGATGGATTTTGGTTCCTGAAGGGATTACTGAGGAATTAGATGTCTCTGCAGTAAGATGTATTCCTGTAAAGTCAGTTGCTGTCAACAGATGCAAAGATGCTGATAAAGAAGAGTGGGATATCCAATAATACTGTCAAGTAGAGTATTCTGATTTATTGATTTTGAATTTTAAAACAACTAGCAATGATTATTTTAATATACTACAAGTAGTGGACAGAAGCCATCAAACGCTAATCTCTCAAAGAACAAGAGACAATCCGTGAGGTAATATTATTAGTATGAACGAGCCGCTTCGCAGCTCTCTTCGCGTGCATTGTTCTAAAGACTCTAAAAAAAAAAACCGATTTTGTTGTTGTTTAAAAAAAAAATAACGCGACCAAAAAAAAAGGGATTTTCATTAGGCAGACCCTGTTTTTACCACGGTCATAGAAACAAATCAGCA
>Ga0105055_10008576_pt1 | contig 13273 bp, 16 predicted proteins | sample BON03_FD_78090 | JGI IMG/M metagenome (GOLD analysis project Ga0105055, IMG submission 78090) | Freshwater microbial communities from Lake Bonney liftoff mats and glacier meltwater in Antarctica - BON-03 | ecosystem: Environmental > Aquatic > Freshwater > Ice > Glacier meltwater | place: Lake...
ATATATATATATATATATATATATATATATATATATATATATATATATATGTATATATATATATATGTATATGTATATAATGTATATATATATATATGCGTACAAGTGTATACAATTATATATACATGAATGCTGAAAAGTGAGCTTCGAAATGCATGAATCAGGCTATACATTGATACATTGATATATATATACAATTGTGTGTGAGATTGAGCATGTGTGTGTGAGCGTGCGTGTGTGAGTGTGTGTGTGTGCTTTTGACATGTATACAGACATCATTATTAATATGTATATCCATACATATATGTATACACATATGTGTATATATACATTTATACGTACGGCACAAACGTATATACATACGTGTTTACGTATATACATACGTGTTTATATATTCAATTGGTATGTGTGCGTGTCTGTGTCTGTGTTTGTGTGGCTGTGGATATGTGTGTGTTTTCATGTCTGTGTCTATGTCTATGTCTGTATCTGTGCCCGTGTCTGGGTCTTGATATATGTATTGCGAGAAGCAGGTCAATGGCTCAAGACAACGCTACACGTGGCGGAGAAGAACAAGATAGATGATCTAAAATTGGAGTCGCTGATACACTTGGCGTGTCTGCACTTTTACACGGGGTCCCTTTTGCATCTCGCCATGGATGCAGGGGAGGAGAACATGGCTCTTGGTTTTGTCAGACTGCCGCTGCAAGAGCAAGGTGTGTGTGCGTGTGCGTGTGTGTGTACTACACACACTGCCACGGTTAGAGGGAGTCGCATTTGCATATCGCCACAGATGTGGGCGGAACAAGATGGTACTTAGTTTTGTCAGAGTTCTGCTGCAACAGCAAGGTGTGTGTGTACGTGGGTGAGTTCTGCACATATTGTCATATGAAGTCACATTTGAATATCTATATACGTATATATCTATGTGGACGTGGGGAGCCTGCAGGTCTAGATGACATTGATAGGGGACGTGCTCGAGGGGGGCGGTCAGTGCAGAATTCTGAAGGGGGACATGAGGAATATTGACACGAGGGGCATGAACAAGTTGGGCTAGACCGGGGCCAGAAATCGTTCACACCCAAAATCGTTCACACCCTGCAAAGCGTGCGTGTGTTGTTATTTGTGTGGAGTGCAAACTTGCTTCTTCTGGCTCTATATTACGACTCTCTACCTCTCAGAATCCAGCAACCTCCTTTCATCCACCGACCCCTCATCTGCCGCCCCCATACATCACGCAGGCGTCCATACAAACATGCCGACATGCTCTCAAAAACGAATGTCAAAATGTTTTTGTCAACCTTCAAGATCAGGCATGTGGATGGTTCGAAGGACCTTTCCCAAACGCTCGACTGCGGATAGAAACACTTAATTGATTGCCAAGTGCGCCAAAATCAATACAACGTGACACGGAATATGAAACTGATTCAAGTTGAAATTTGTATGAGTCTACATAGCCTTTGTATTTGAGTGCATGCATTTTAATGTGTGCGTGGTGCAAACTTGCTTCTTCTGGCTCTAAATACCCTGCAACTGCCCCCCCCCCCTTCAGCGTTCAGCCTTCCCCCCAATTCCCTCCACCGACCTTGCATCTGCCGCCCCCGTACATCGCGCATACAAAGCTCGGAGTCTGTTACCCCACGGATATGTCGCCCCTCTTCCAACAAACTTGTTTCCCAGCGCACCTCTAGCCCATCCTTCCGGCGCACGCACCCGTATAGGGCGCACTGAGAACTTAGTTTCGATGCCAACATAATGACAATGCCCTTAAGAAGGAATATCAAACTCTTTTTGCCAGGCTTCACAAACTTCACGAAGAGGGTAGTCTAGGGCGAGGAGGACTTCATTCAAACGCTTGACTGCAGATTCGAAACGTTCCACTGTCTTTTCAGCGCGCTTAGTGAGCAACTTGGTGTTTCTCGACACGCCAGATGACGTTCTTCTGCTGGATACACGGCTTCCAACGCTGGACGAATCAGACCCTTCTGACACGACATATGGCGTTTTTTTGCCTGAGGCCAGGTCGAGCAGCCTTTTTGGCTCTTGTAGGTCACGCAGCTCTTTCAGTTTTGTCTGTTTTTCCTCGACTTGTTTTTTGACGAGCGCTACAGCGTCAGAACTCTTGATGTTTTTGATACTGATATCAGCGTTCTTGAGAATGAGCCATTTCACGCATTTGAAGTGGCCATTAATGGCTGCCTTTATTAAGGGAGTATTCCCGTTTGTTGTAGTATGATTGATGTCAGCGCCAGCTTCAGTCAAGGCCTGCACGCAGTCGATTTCACCATTGAGGGCAGCCGCAACAAGAGGGGTGCCGCCATACGCGTCGAATGTGTCCACATCAGCCCGGAAGTTGATCAATTCCTGGATCACGTGTGAATGTCCAAAGTAGGCTGCCTGGTTGAGAGCAGTGAAGCCGATCTTATTCTCCTGCTGCGCCTCCACATCAGCTCCTGCCTCGAGAAGAAGCAAAGCACTGCTGGCGTGACCGTCCGCTGCCTCCAGGATAAGGGGTGTTTCGCTCATTTCATTGCGCTCCTCCAACCTGGGATAGGGTTTAGTGTTTAGGGTTTAGGGTTTGGTGTTAAAGGTTTGGGGTTTGGAGCTTAGAGCTTAGGTTTACCTGTCCATCACAAGACCAACCGTCTTGCAGGTCTCCAACGCGACACGCTTGCGCTCGTCCGAATTGCGCTTCTGATCGCGAATGGAGCGCTGGCGATCTCTGCCCACCATGCGGTCTGCTTGGCGCAGGAAGGACTGCTTGTCTTTCCACTCATTGTACATTGCCATTGTGAGACGCGGGACCGCCTTTGCATTGTCTTTCATCGACAGCATCTCAATCACAGCAGAGCGATATTTGCCGTCGTCGTTATACCAGCGAGAATCACGATCTTTGTGGCTCTGCAAGACCTTATCAAACTCTTGAACAATCAATTGCACAATATCGTGCTGTTTTTGCGGCTGTTCATCCGATTCGCGAGCGCCTGGTTTAACCTCGCAGCAAAACTCAGAATCACCTGTTTGAATCAGCTCTTCGAGCTCGCGCTTCAAGGCCAGTGCTTGATTTTCAAAAGTCTTGATGTGTAAATCCTTTCGAGAGGAGTCCGACAGCTGCGCTTTCTGCCAATCTTCTGCGCGAATCTCCTCAGGTGTCAAATCCAAGGAGCGAATGCAGTTAAGGTGCTTTTCCAAGTCATTGGCGCCGCCAGTCAAGGTCACACCAATCGAGGAAAGTGCAGCCCGAGTCTCTTTCGATGTAGCCTGCAAAGTGCTACCTGCGCCCCTTTCGATGTCCCGCTCAATCTTTGAGTTTGTGTCCAGACACCAAAATGTCTTGGTCGAAACGAGGTAGCTCACGGGGCAGTCGACGTTATGCGACCTTCCTGGGTCTTTCCGAGACCCAGAGCCACGACATCTTGCTTGTCTATGCCCGTGGCCAGCACGAGCAACCTTGTGGCGTTCCACAAGACGCCCAACGATATTGAATACCCTTCTATGCCGTCCTTTTTTTTGTCCAACAGGATGACGACTTCTTCCCCGTTTCCGGTGTTGACAATAGCCCCCATATTCGGCACAAAACCAGCGCAGCGGCCGTCGGATCCAGCTTCGAGCAAAACCACGTCAAAGACAGGCAGTCCCGCTTCCACCCTCACTTCATCTTTGATTTTTGCCTTATACGTTGACAAGTCATGTTTTGAACAGTCGACAATTCTTTCGAGCATGGCACGAGACATTTTGCCGACTGGAACCTGCTTGTCGTGGTGCGTCAAAAAAATATTGACTGATTTCAAAGGCGTGACATTTCTGTTCCATGACGTCTCTAGGTGCTCCTGGAGCACCTGGAGTGCTGCTCCTGGCGACACGAGCAGATTGATTTTCGTTTGCTTCTTTTCCTTCTTTTTCGCCGCCACCTGCAAGTTGGCACAGAATGTCAACACTACACCTTCAAAACTACACGCACAAAACACACATGCTGGCTTGTCTTGAAGACACGCCACTCCAATCCATATGCTTCTGCGCATGGTTGGCAGTCCATGTGCGTGCGCGTAAACATACGTACACATGCAAATGTGTCCATTCGTGTGTACACACAGGTGTATTGGAGTTTACATAGACGAGATACCTCGGCCATGATGGTGCAAACATGTCGAGAGACTGAGTCGACAGGAAAGACGCACTCAGCGCGGCCGTCGGTCTTAGTGAAAGAGCGGCAACGGAGCAGTGAAGACTGAGCAAGATCCATGGCGCTTTCTTTTTTTTTGTTTTTGCACTTGGTTTCGGCGCCCGCCACAATGAGCATCCGCACCACCTGTCGTGTGTACGCGTTGGCAATGAGAGTGTGCGCATGTCATGGTTGTGCGAGCGCATGCGTGCGTGCATGCGTGTGTGTGTGTGTGTGTACGTGTGTGCGTGTGCGTGCTTGTATGTGTGTGTTTCTGTATGTGTTTGTGTGCGACCATGTGAGAACACGCAAACGCACACACACACACACGAGCACACACACCAAGCCAAGTTGTTTTTGAATATACATAATGTATATGGTGGCAGTACATTCATACATGCCTGCATTACATGTATGGACACATGCTCTACACCGATACATCTTCTACACTCGTACGAGCATCTGTGTAAATAAACACACATGAGGACAAGGTATGGTGGTCATTGAGTGCCGCGTTGGAAACATCAAGCACTTTCCCTGGAGCTCATACGAACACAGCAATAGACAGAAACAGAGCCAAAGAAAAGAAGAGATAAGGGGTGGCTACGACTAGTAGGCTCCTTAAAATGATAGGTCTCTTTTGCAGAATATCGTCTCTTTTGTAGGGCTCTTTTGCAAAAGAGACCTATAATTATAAGGAGCCTACTAGTGGTAGCCACCCCATATCAAAATATAAGGAGACGATGGGCAGAAGCAGACGAGGCGGAGGAGAGAGAGAGAGAGGAAAGTAGAGAGGCGGAGGACGCACAGTATCATGACAGTTGAGTTCAGCCTTCATCAAGGGCGAGTTTTGGTTTTCGGTCAAGGTGTTGACGTTTGCTTGGTGTTCTAGCAAAATCTTGACGCATTCGACTTCTCCATTCAGTGATGCAGCCACTAATGGCGTGCCTGCTCTAGCCACGCCACGTGCACACGAATACGAACACACGTGCAAGAAACAGTTCAAAGTCAGAATTTAGATGACAAAGAGACAAGAAGAAAATCACGGTCTCAGCAAATGAAGCAGAAGTTGATGCCAAAACATACGAACATGCACAACGTTGCTTATGCGAGCTTGCGCTGTCCTTGTGTGAGAGTGTTCCATGACAGCAGTGTCGGTTTGTCGTGTTAGTTCTTGTTAGGTCTGCTGCCTGTGCGTTCTTGTGCTAGCAAATATGTATGCACGCACACGCACATGCACATGCACACGCACATGCATCCGTGCACGCATCGACCATAGGCATGCACACGCACTGATGTAGGAACGCAAACACACCCACGTCGCCACGTACACACATGCACGCACGCACCGCCATAGGCATCAATGACGTCAACATCGGCCTTGAAGTCGAGGAGATGACGGAGGCAGGTAGAATGGCCGAAGTAGGCTGCCTGATTCATGGCAGTGAAGCCGATTTTATTCTCTTGCTGCGCCTGGACATCAGCCCCAGCCTGTGTGTTGGTACATCTAGTTGCTTAGCGCTGCCTTGTAACATGGGCCACGTGCAAAACGAGGAGTCTGAGAATCGACTAGGTGCGCAGTAGTTCTCAGATCTTGATAGATATTCGAGACTTGTCTTCTCAAGATATTCGAGACAAGTATTGACAAGATATTCGAGACAAGTGTCCGTTCGAGACTTATCTTCGACAAGTCTTGACAAGATATTCGAGACTTGTCTTCACAAGATATTCATTCGACAAGTGTCGAATGTCTCAAGTCTTGAATGTCTGTTCCATGCCTCTATGACATGCCTCTGGGGCGTGCATAAAGTCAAACTAATCTGCAGAATGCTGGGGTGGAGAGAGTGACCTCGAGGAGGAGCAAGACATTGCGGGCGTCGCCATCAGCAGCCTCTTGAATGAGCGGCGTCTCACTCATTTCATTACGTTCTTCCAAGTACTCCGCTACAATACCAGCGGCCTCACACAATTCAAGAGCAGCTTTCTGACGTTCCAAACTGCCTTTTTCGTGCTCACGCGGCGTGCGATTTTGCTCTTTGTTGACCATACGTTTGGCCTGGCGAAGGAACTGCTGTTTGCTAGTCCATTCCGTGTACATCGTTTGACTCAGGCATGGCACAGCACGTGCATTTTCTTTCATACTTAACATTTCACTCACTGCTGAACGATACCTGCAAGGGGACACACAAACATACATTATGAGGCAGAGCGAAGGCGAGAGAGAGAAGAAGAGAAGATAGAGGTTCTTGCAAACTACATGTGCTCGAGAGACAAGCTACAGCTTCTCACAACCTCCAAGTGCTCCACTTCCTTGATGCTACCACCACGTAAAGCCTCTACACATTAGGATTCCTTCCAGTCATACAGTTCTCTTTCTAAAAAGAGCCTGAACCGTAACAGTTGACCCTGAAAAGAATCTCGAAGCGTGCGACGCGAAAGACGAAGCTGCCACTCATTGTGCACAGACAAATTGTCATGCTTGTACAAAAACGAACCTGCCATCATCATTGTACCATGTCGGCTTGCGTTTGCGGTGTTTGTCAAGGACCCTTTTAAACTGGTTTACCACTTCTTGTGCCACTTCCCTCCGTTCTTCCTTCAGTTCCTCGTCATCAAACCTACATGTGTGTGTGTGTGTGTGTGTGCGTGTGTATGTATGCGTGTGTGCGCGTGCGGTTGTGTGTGTGTGCGTGTGTGTGTGTGTGTACACATGTATTGTGTATGTGTTTGTGAGGAGGGGGGGGGACTGGAGGGTCGAATGGATAGATAGAAGGACAGAGAGCTTGATTCAACGGAAAGCAGTTTGCATAAAAAAGACGGGTTACATGTACTACGGTAGCAGCATGAATACAAACAGGCTCTAACATGTATGCGAACTTGTCGGTCATGTATCGAATAACGGTCATGTATCGAATGATGGAGGCCAAGAGCCTGGTTCTCGAAGGCCTTGATATGAGAATCTTTGCGGCTTGTATCAAATTGTTCAACCTCGTACGAATCCTCCTCGCGAATCTGATCAGGTGTCATAGACAGAATCTGCTTGCATTTTTCATGCGGCCCGGTATCAATCTTCTTCTCGAATTCCTGGAAGCGAAATTCCAATTTTGGAATCTGCCCTGTCACGATCTCTTTCGCACTACCCTCCTTGCTTGGTAAATCTGGCAGTAACATCACGGTACGTCAGTGCCACCGTTTGTGTGTGGAACATACACACCGTTTCGAACAGGAGAGTGATAGAGAGAAGAGACGGCAAAAGGACGCAAGAAAGACAAAGAGAGAGAGAGGGACATGAAGCGGGAGTTTGAGATTGACAAAGAACTGGAAAAAGAGAGAGAGAGCGCGCGCGCGTGCGCGCACGCGAGAGGGAGAGGGAGAGGGAGAGGGAGAGAGAGAGTGCGCGCGCAAACAACAGAGAGCGAGTGAAGGAGTCAGTGCGTGAGAGAGAGAGAGTGTGCGCGAGCAAGACTGTGAGGGATAGCTCGCTTGGCCACGTGCAAGTGTGTGTGAGGGAGAGGAAAGGAAAGAGAGAAGGGGGGACCTTTGTTGGCACCAGCAAGAATGAGAAAACGCACACAGGCAAAATGGCCATTCAAAGCAGCTTTCATCAAGGGAGTGCTGCCATTAAAGGTTGCCTTGTCGATGTATGGAGTTTTTTTGTCTCCATCTTTTCCTTCTTCTGCAGATTTGCTTCCTTCGAAAAACTTGCCGTCGGCAGCTTGTAAAAGGACTCGAATACACTCCAACTCGCCGTTGAGTGCAGCGGCGACGAGGGATGTGCCGCCATACGCATCCATCACGCAAGAGTCGGCCTTGAACTTGAGAAGCTGTTTTAAGCAGCCAGCGTTTCCAAAATAGGCTGCTTGATTTAGCGCCGAGAACCCCATTTCGTTGGTCATTTTGGCATTCACGTCAGCACCAGCCTCGAGAAGCCACTCGACATGGCGTGCATCACCATCCGCTACCTCGCGGATCAGGGGCGTCTCTTTCATCTCATTGCGCTCCTCTAACTGTTCCGCCACAATGCCGTGCCTCTTACACACATCGAAGGCAGCTGTTTTGCGAAGCGAGCCGTCGCTAAAGGCTTGGCGCAGCGCGCGTGATCGGTCTTTGGACACCATTCGGTTTGCTTGCCGCAGGTGCTGCTGCTTTCTCTTCCACTCGCTGTGGGTGTGTGACATGACTCCATCATATGCTGCTTCTGTTTGCAGCTTGCTCCTGCACTCACTGTGAGAGTGACAAGACTCCGCGCGGAGTCACGGCCAAGAGCCTCACTCAGTGTGTGTGTATGTGTGCACATGTTCATGTCCATTCATTCAATACTTGATATGAATTTATTTCACAAGATTCCAAGCATATTTGGAATTGTATATGCACTTGTAGATATACCTGGATGCTTATATTAGAGATGTGTATGTGGAGCATGTCGCGCAAACACAACATGCACACTCGTGCACATACACACAGATAATTACACAAGCAGATACCTGTACATAACCATGCTCAAAAAGGGAACGGCCATAGCATTTTCTTTCATACCAAGCATCTCAATGACAGCAGAGCGGTACTTGCCATCGTCGTTATACCATTTTGCGGCACGACCCTTAAGTTGCACAAGCACCGTCTCAAACTGCTCCACGATGATCTTGATCACGTGCTCCTTTTCCTCATTTTTCACTTCGGTGCAAAACTCAGAGTGTGTGGTGGCGATCAGGTCCTTGAGTTCGCGCTCCAGGTTGTGCGCTTGGTGCTCGAAACTATCGATGTACAGCTTCTTCCGCATCCCAATCAGGTCCTGTTCGTGTGTGTGTAAGAGAGAGACAAAGAGAGAGGGAGAGAGAGGTGCTACAAATTTTGAGCAAGATCATATATCAAGACAATGTGTGCTAGATATCTCGAGTACGCACTCTCTCCCACACACACACACTGTGCCTGTCTGTCTATCTGAGAGAGGGGAAATAAGGGCAAGGTAGGGGGGGGGAAGGGGGCGAACCTCAAAAGGGGCGAGTTGAGATTGGCAATGATTTCCAAGGGCACGACTCGGACAATCTTGTTGTCCTTGGTTGTCATGTAAGTGATTTCTCCGACAACTTCTAGGAAGGAAAGAGGCGGGAAAAGAACCTCCTTCTCTTCGGGATACTGCGAAAACTCATCCAAAACAGCACCGCGATTGACGGCCCCGATGCCGATTTTGAAGACAGTTGGCATTTCTTTTCCGCCAGTGTATTGGATGGCAACACTCAGCTCCGTCGTCGTCGACATCTTTGATTAAAAAAACACAAAAGTGAAGAAATCAGTCCGTCAGATCTGAGGGGTTTTGTGCAGCGCGAAAACTGTTCCCCCATTCATACATTATCCCCGGTCAACACCGACTTCGGTTCGTCTCCCGTTCCGATTCGCTCGCCCACCCAGAATAAATGCAAATTGAAACAAATATTCACTTGCACATTCACAGACACGCTTACACACACACAGGCCCACTTACTCAGGGTACAAAACGCACAACAGTCCACTGCTCACACATACTCACCATGCCAAATTCCGTGCCACCGCGCACGCCATACTCATTCTGCTTGAAGAAGGTCTCGGGCAGGTTCATGCCGCCTAGACCGCGATAGACAAACCTGTCAATAGGCACCGGCGCCACCCACATTAGCTTGCGCATGCCACCCAGCAACGCGTTGATGGTCGTGGGGTAAAGATTGTACGTGCCATCCTTCATTCGGCAACTTTCATACGCCTGTATCGGAAACTTGCGCAGAACTGCATTGTACTTGCAAAACATGGGGCCAGTGTAGAGGGAAATGGAGAGTAACTCCTCCTTCCACAGCTTGGCTCTCACAGCCAAGGGTAGTTTGCGCATGTAATTGAGCGACCTTACATTGTGCTTGCTGCCCTTAACAACGGGCCACGAGATGTCTCGTCCTCGTTTCGGCTCAACGCACACAAGGTACTCGTCGTCCAGCCAGCACTCCATATTGTAATTGCCGGGGTTGAACTTCGTTTTACTATCGTCTTTTGCCGTGTGTTCCTTCATAATTTCGTCCCACACTTTAGGATGGGGAGCGCCAACGAGCTCGCGAACGCCCTTTTTGAAATCCTCAAGACCTCCGTATTTGGCTTCAAACAAGAGTGGGTCAACACAGAATGTGCTGTTGTCCTTGTTTTGGCCGTCGTCGGTGCTATCAGCCTCGGCTTTGAGGAACTCTATCTCTTTCCTCAGGCACTCTGTGACAGCCTTGCTGACGTCGCCCTCCAAGAGTGCTGTGATTTGTTGCTCGTCGAGCACCTTGATGCCTGGCAGAGCCTGCTGTGCATTTTTTACTTTTGGCAGCGCCTTGGCTATGTCTCGCAGAACATCGTCTCTTGACAAGAGGTTGACAAGAGGCTGTCAAGAGGCGATGTTCCGGCGCCACCCACATCTGTGCATGCATTCGAATGACGTCAGAATGACGTCATTCTGTGCATGCATTCGTTGAGATGTGTTGATTATACGTGCAGGGTTTATATGTATATGCGAAGGCTGGAGGCTGTTCCCCCACGGAAAATATGTATATTAAGTGTGTATGCGTGTGCGTGTTTGTGTGTGTGCGTAGGTGTGCATATGTGTGTGAGTGTGTGTGTACGTGTGTGTGTGCGTGGTTTTGCGTTTGTGTATGTGCGTGTGGAAGACATGCGAGTGCGTACTTGCAAGGGGGGGGGCTTGGAAACTGGGCAAATGACAGAGAGGAAAGATTACTTCTTGTGCATTGCAGTCGCCCAAGCAGGAGGAATGGCAGTAGGAGCACAGGCAAAACAAAGAGAGGTGTGGGAACTGTGTGGTTGAGAATGAGTGCATAAGGACCTTACCTGTGTGAGACTTGCAGTTCCTCTAGCACCTTATCCTTGAACTCGTCAAAGTGCAGCTGCTCATCCTTGACACCGTTTGAATTGAAGAGATCTTGAATGAAATCATCAACATTGCGCCCGATACCGAGCGCCAGAAGACCATCCGCCAAGTTTGTTTTCGTCCGGTTAGGCTTGATGTTATCCTCGGTCGTCATGTCAATCTGTCGGAAAGAGTAGACAGGGATGGATGGGGGAAAGTAAGAGACAAGCGATGGCGACAGCAGATATGCACAATCGGGGGTGGCAAGGGCGAGGCAGGTGGTGTCAGTGGTAGCCTGCGACAGGCCGCGGCGCCTCTCGAAATCTCGAATTGGACTGCCTCCTTACAAACAGTGCACAATGGAAATGTCTCCCGGACCCCTTCCACTCTGCGGCGGGGGCAATAGTTAAGTTCGAGATCCGGGCTCTTACAAGGTCGTATAAAACATAGGTCTCCCAGTATATGTCTACCAATCCAACCTGCCACTTGCTTCTGCTGGTGGGGAGGCGTGGTAAAACTTTCTCTCTATCTCTCTCGTGGTAGCCACCACGGTGCAGGCGAGGGGAACGCCTACCTTTTTCAGAACATGAGGCAGAACATCAACAGCGTTGTCGACTCCCACCAAGACTGTGAATAACTTGTCGAGCTGCTCGTCGAGGCTCGCATCTTTTACTTCCGTGTCTCGCTCCTCCTGCGCTGTTGCTGCATCCTCCGCTTCCGTCTTCGAGGCGTTTTGACCCTGTTCCAGCGTGTCCCCATTTTGTGTTGTTTTTTCAGGCGTGGGTTGAGTCACGCCAGTTTTACTTGCACCGCACCCCATTTCTCCTTGCTCCCCCCCCTCTCCCCCCCCGAAGGGGGGTGCGGCTCCTTTTTCCTCCTCCTTGCTGATCTCCTCTGCCAATGGTTCGGAATTCGTTTTGTCCTGCTGCAGCTGGACCCGGGGTTTCTTTTTTTCTCTCCCTGCCAACCAAGCGTCAACCCATATGATTCATCCAACGCACTACAGGAAGGATACCCCCCTGCCGCTTGGCACAGGGAGAAGCCGGCCCTGGGCGCGGGGCCAAGAGTTTAGGCACGTCCCTGGCTGCATTAAGGACTAACATACACGAAACACTCAAACACAAGAAACTCTACAATACTGCCAGGCACGACAAAAAGTTCCGCAGGGCACACACCTTCAACTGGACCGGTATTTCCAGCGCCATTCTCAGTGGAGCTGAGGTGTTCCGCACATATTGTGCGCACCGCGTCGAGGAGGACACCTTGTTGGAAGCGAACAGATTTGAAGGAGGGCACCACAGATAACACAATGGCAAGACGGACGATATCGCCAGATTTTGCACCACCATAAAGCGTACGCCTGTAAATCTTGTGGTGTAATATGGTCCCCGTCAGAATATGGGGTCAGGAACCTGCTCATCACCTATGGACCTCAAATCGTGTGATGCGCGGGGTGACCTGTGGACCATGCGGTTGTGACTCCAAGTTCTGGCGGGGACCATATTACACCTCAAGATTTACAGGCGTACGCTTTAGGGCGGTGCAAAATCCTGGCGATATCGTCCGTCTTGCCATCGTGTTATCTGTGATGCTCTCCTTCAAATCTGTTCGCTTCCAACAAGGTGTCCTCCTCGAAGCGGTGCGCTCGGTATGTGCGGCACAGCCAGGATTTTGCGCCTCGAGCACAATATATGTATACAAAGCACTGTCACGATGCTAAATCCTGGCCGCTCTGCTGCATAAGCCCAGCACCCGCGCCGTCCGCCATCGTACTCCTTCATCGCAAGTGGTTAGAAAGAATCCACCAAGTCTTGAACTTCTGAATTTCCAAAAATCTGGTCACACAGGACGGTGTAACTCAACTATTTAGGACGGTGTAATTCAACTATTTATTACAAACTGCTTCCCACAATTAGCACGGAAGAACGCAGTCCTTGCACCGGCTCTTCCGCCGCTGGTGTACGCAGAGGACGCTGCCGCCGCAGTCCTTGCACCAGCTCTTCTGCCGCTAGTGTTTGCACAGGCCGCTGCTGCCGCAGTCCTTGCACTGGCTCTTCCGCCGCTGGTGTTCGCAGAGGCCGCTGCCGCCGCAGTCCTGGCACTGGCTCTTCTGCCGCTGGTGTTTGCACAGGCCGCTGCCGCCGCAGTCCTTGCACTGGCTCTTCTGCCGCTGGTGTTCGCAGAGGCCGCTGCCGCCGCAGTCCTTGCACTGGCTCTTCTGCCGCTGGTGTTCGCACAGGCCGCTGCCG
>Ga0105055_10008577_pt1 | contig 13273 bp, 15 predicted proteins | sample BON03_FD_78090 | JGI IMG/M metagenome (GOLD analysis project Ga0105055, IMG submission 78090) | Freshwater microbial communities from Lake Bonney liftoff mats and glacier meltwater in Antarctica - BON-03 | ecosystem: Environmental > Aquatic > Freshwater > Ice > Glacier meltwater | place: Lake...
CAGACAAGTGCCCCAATGAGCTATTGAAGACAATGTCAGATGAGGAATTTTTGATCGTGCAAGCGTGGGTGAATGAAATATTGACTCTACCCGAGAAAACCATTGACACCGCGCGTCAGAGTCGGTCCACCATGAATGGCACCATCTCTCAACTGCACAAAGGAGGCAGCACCAACAAAACGCCTGATCAAAGACCGGTAGTGCTGCTAAATAGTGGGTACCAACTGCTCAGTTACATCATCAACGAAGGGCTGAAGAGGATCCTGGAACAGACAAATGTGTTAGAACCAGGGCAGGGTGGGGGCAGGTAGGGTCGAAGTGTCAACATCAACATGCAAAAAATGCATTTTGTCACGCTTGAAGCCCACAGACAAGGCAAACGAGTCTATCGAGTCGACATCGACTTCAGAAACGTCTTCATCGCAATGTCGCAGTCAGCTCTCTGGCACGTGATGAACATGTTTCATATACCAGACGTTGACTTATTGGAGCAGATTTACGATAGTACAACAGTCCGTCTGGCTCCAGATGACACAGAAAGTGCAACAATCACAATTGATACAGGCCCAGTGTAGTGCAAGGAAGCATCACGTCTCCGCAACTGTTCAACATCTATATCAACGCTCTGTTGCGGATGCTCACGGAGACTGGGCAGAATCAGGGGATCAGCCATTGTTTGCAGATTGGCAAGGACCAGGAAGACAGTATTCCAGACGTTGAACACGGCTATCAGTTTAATGATACAGGTATCGTCGACGACATCTCGATCTTTGTTGAGACCCCAGAAGGAGTGCAAACTTTGCTAGACGTGGTGCAGGAGTTCACAACATAATGTGGTATGGAGATCAAGGTGAAAAAAACTTGTTGGCTCGTAATTGACAAGGATTGGAAGCGAAGGGAAAGCAAGCCGGTACCAGATGTGAGGATAAATGGCAAACGTCTCAAATGCTAGACATCAATGACGCTTGCAGGTACCTAGGTTACTGGGGCACCGGATCGGGTGACATGAGCGCCACAAGAGAAGTAGTCCGTGAAAAAGCAAAAGTGGCATGTGATGTAATCGAAAGCCATCTGCTGACGCCAAAAAAATCTGCCAAACTCTTTGCAAAGAAAGGGGTCAGCGGCGACTCAGCGCCTTCGGGTCCTCGGCAGCCCTCATCGAACGGTCGCAGAGCGAGTTGGAGGGTCTGTAGAAAATCTGGGTACAAGCGTATAAGAATGCATGGCAAGTACCATGGTCAACTGCAAACTCTCTATGTACCCTCTCAACTGCAGAGGGTTGTCATGAGTGCCCACTGCCGTCAGGAGTACTTACGTTGGCCTTGCTGCAGCACGTTGACCAATGCATGCGGCATGAAGATGTCGTTAAAAACAATGCTAGTGCAATTAGCACGCACATTGACAGAGTGGCACTGCAACAGAGTGGCACTGCAACTCATTTACTGACTTGATGCTGTGGGACTGGAACGTAACAGACAAAGACTTCTGGTCACGATTGGCAAAGTCATTGCACAGTCAAAATACTATAGTAATACATCATCAGACAGTACCGCATCCCAATTGATCACAGAGCGGGAGACTCTCAGATAAGCTGTTCGTGTTGCCTATGCAAGGGCCCGTGTGGTGCACTCGGTCTCGGAAAATTTTCTCCAGCGCGAGAAGATTATTACGAGATGGATGACGCCCATTTCGCAAAGATGCGCTCCAGAGAGTCAATACACCAAGCAATTACATCAAGGCAAATTTACCGTAATTTTTTGCCCAGATGGGTGAGATGAACACAATGCAGTAAGTAGTGATGGTGTGTTTTCTCCCAAATTCACTTCCTTCTGCGAGCCTCTTTGTGGGGTTTTTACACAAAACCACACAAAGAGGCTCGCAGAAGGAAGTGACAAGTCTGGAACCAGATTCAAAATACACAGTGCCGGGGAGTCAGGGTTGTGGAATGTGGGATGCACACGATTTACTGTTGATTTGCGGCCATTACAATTTGCACTGAACCGCATAAAAAACTGGATGTACACTGAACTTGACACTGATACAACTAAATAAGACACAAGGGAAAATTACCCGTGGAATGTCTAGGTAACACAAAGAGAAAACCATTGCGGGCTGTCGTGACTGCAGCAACATCAAACTATGGTGTTCCCGAACCGTCGAGCAGCATGTCCACATCCATCACGACCTTTAGACTATTCAAAGACAGACATAATCATACCTGAGTAATGGGAGACTGAAACTGCATTTTTGAACAGTAGTTACTGTAAACAAGAGTATACGTTGGAAAAGGTTGTGATGAGGACAAGATTCACGGAAAATGGGATTCGCGGACATCGGCATACCAATATCCGCACGAGCGCTGCGATGACAGACATCAATGACGATGATAATGACTCGGCGACATTGGCGACGACGGTGATTATCACCGTCGTCTCATCATGACACTGCTCCCCGAAGGCTTCACCTCTGCTGTTCCCTCCCCCCTCCTGGACCCTGAAGTTCGAGTACTAGAGGGGCCGGACAGCGATCCAAGGTCTGCAACGGAGGCGACCGGGAAGATGCCCCATCATGACAGCCACCTGAGTGAGAATCCCTGCAACCCCCGCCCACAGACGGTCAGACGAACCAGGTGGGGGAATGCCGCAAGGGATTAGCGCCTTCTGGTCCTCGGCAGCCCTCATCAAATGGTCGCAGAGCGAGTTGGAGGGTCTGCAGAAAATCTGGGTACAAGCGTATAAAAGTGCATGGCACGTACCATGGTCATCTGCAAACTCTCTATATGCCTTCCCAACTGCAGAGGGTTGTCATGGTTGAGCCCTGCCGTTAAGAGTACTTACGCAGGCCCTGATGCAGCACGTTGACCAATGCATGCGATATGATGATGATGAAGATGTCGCAAAAAAACCATGCTAGCGTAATTAGCACGCACATCGACAGAGTGGCACTGCAACTCATTTACTGACTTGATTGAACAAATAGAGCTGTGGGACTGGAACGTAACAGACAAAGGCTTCTGGACACGATTGGCAAAGTCGTTGCACGGTCAATGAGGGTCAGTCACATTAAAAAAATAGACCAAAAGCTCGCTTCAGTGCTTTCATTGTGCATGATGGTTCTTGCGTGCTGCTCCCTTAAGTACTGTGTGTGTGGTTTGATGTTGGCGATCCTGCCCACCCCCATGCAGCTGAAGTGGAACTCGTCGGCTGACAAACGCAAAAAATCTAGACTTAACCCAATAGGGAGTAAGCCGATTCAGCGAAGCCGACCATCGGATCTGGCTCGATCAAGCATGGACTCCTTTTTTTAAGACCACCCAGCCGGCCCTCACTCCAGGTCCCACAGGTCCATCCACCTCACTCACGATTTCCTGACCTGCGCGCAGAGATACTACTTGACTTCGAGGTAGGGGAACTTTTATATATCACATCTACATATACGGGCCAACCTATCCTGGGACCGACCAGGACAGAGTTCACGGTCCACGATATTGCTTATCCTTTACAGACCTCTTCTACTGCCAGGTCGAAATCAGGGGTCAATGGGCCATCGGGCTACCTGTCCCTCACAGGCACCAATTGGGTGTGTGGGGAGACCATTACCTCCACGTTGCATATCATAGCTAGGGCGGAAAGGTGGGGGTTACAAGCCATGCCTCCCTAACCTCACCAGACAGTATGGCTTGGCCATTCTTTCTGGTCCAAAAACCTCCCGACTCAAGGCTCGGGCAGGACCCCTTATTGACCCGGTACACGACGCAGGTATCTCAGGTTCTTTCTTTGGGCCCAAACTCAAAGAGATAAAGAACGCAGCACACGCGACGTGCACGGCTCTCTTTCACCGAGCTCTCCAAGTCAAGGTGATACATATTCCTTTCAATATACATAGCAACCACTGGGTCTACTTCAAAATTGAACTGGCAACTAACACCATCACGTTGCATGACCTGCTTCCCCCACAACTGTTGATCCAAGCGATCGATGCCAAGAAGATTCTCCATATGTTGGCAGAATGGGTGGCCCAGGTCAAAAATACGAGGAAGCTCAATTGTCAGTTGGCTGTCCAGACCACAGAGGCACCTCCTGCTTTCTCCGGGCTAGTAACCAGCGTTCGCACTGTGACATCAATCACCCAGAGGGATGGTTTCTAGTGCGCAGTGTTCTGCATTAGCAACATTGTGGCTGACGCGTCGAACAGACCAGGTCGAGTCCGCCACCAAAGCTGCGAGAACGTTCGTAAATAGGTTGGTTTGCTGCTCTGGTTGAACTCCCAACGGGCTGTTACCCTCTCCTTGAAGCAGAAGATGAAGATCATCAGAGATTTCCCGCTTGGGGCAGTAGTCGAGACAGGGCATCCATTATCACACAGCGTGATCCCAGGCCCCTCGGCTAGCGAGCTCATTTGCATTATCATTATATACATGATTTCAAGAAACCGGCAACACTCCCCCGGTGACGACAGTATTTCTGCTCCCAGACTGGGGGCCTGGTGGATTGACAATGCACAACATCCTCAAACTCCAGGGAAGTGCCGCCACCATGACTTGCACGAAACCTTCCCCATCCGAAGAAATGGGCCTGAACTCTTCAAAAAGGTTGGCGAGTCCTGGGGCCGGACCCGTATTGGACTGACAGAGGCTAAGCGGCCCGGCAAGACCATGTAGAAAACTCAATTCTCTGTGTACATTGATACCACCATCAATGCGCGGAAGAAAAGTTACAACCTACGTCAACCACCCGAGCCTCAAGTTTCGTGGGATCAAGTTCATGAGAGGTACCCCAAAGCAAACCCGGTAGGAACCACCAAATGTTATTACTGTAGGCAGCTTTTCTTGGTATGCTAGACATGATACACCAGAACCTAAGAATGGGAGACCTCACAGACAAGATGGCCGAACGTGGCAAGAGGTTGCCAAGGTGATGAGGGGTGGTGGTAGAGCCCACTGTGCCTCAAACCCCGAGCGCGAGATGGACAGCGAGGAGGCTAAAGCAACAACCTACAAGACCCCAGTCCAACCCACGGTGCCGGTAGAAGCTCCCCTTGTAGAAAGACAGGAGGAGGGGGCGACGATGCAAGAATTTGGTAGAGGATCGACGAATGGCCTGAAGGAAGAGATCTGAGGCATGGAGAACTCCCCCCCGGTCCCCACAGACCCCCCCCCGGCCCTCCACTGGACTGATACCGAGAGCATTGAGGATAAGGAGGCCGAAGGGCAGAAGTCTATGGACAGCCCCTCTGAGGGAGGAACAGAGAGTGGACCCCGGAACCAGGAGAGGCCAACCCCTTCACTCTGGTAAGGCTAAAAACAAGTACGGAGAACAGCAAAAGACTTAGTTTGGGGAAATTGGAGCATGTAGGGCTATTGCTCAGCGAAATCGCACAGTACCCTCTGCTGCCTAAAGTTGTGAAACGAATACTCAGCTTTAAAGACGGTACCGTGAGACTCAATCGACTCCAGAGACCTTCACTACCTCCCAACTCTCCACTGCCATCCTGGACTCAGATGACACTAGAACTCCTCAGTGGTACATCGAGACTCTAGGGGGCACATTCAGCAGCTCCAACACGTCTCTGATGTTATGAACAGCATTGGACCTAAATTGAGGGCCTTGCATGAGAGCACGGAGGGAGAGGTAACAACGGCAGGGCTTTTTCTGGCCGAGCTGGCCCTAGAGCCAGACAGAGGGAAACCACTCCCGAATGGTATGAAACAGCTGCTGCTGAGGAGTGAGAAGGGAGCACAGAAATACTCATGACCCCAGCTAACCGCATGCCTTGCTAGGTCCTTGGACGTCCAAGACACGGCAGCCTCCATCTCCCGAATGTTAGAGGAACTCTCACCGTCCACGACCCAGGCAGGAGCGGACATCCCACCGCCCCCCCAGGCTGTATACACGAACATGGACCCCTCTCAGCTGAGGACAATCCGGTGCTCACGCTCGGGGATCCAGCGGTGGAGGGCGATCCTCAGAGAATGGCGGATGGAACAGGAAGAGTTTGAGGCTATCCCTGATATCGCCACCCTCTGGGAGGACCCAGCCACAACATATCCTAAACGAGCATGGTTTATCATCAGAGCTTTCTATGATACACTTAGCACTAACGTCTCTATCTGGATTCATAAGCTGAGAAAGAAGGGGCTCTCCACCCTGGCAGCCCACGGCACATCTCTCATGGGATGCGATGGGGCCAACGCCAAACCCAGACAGGTCAGGAACGAAAAGCTTCTCCTCAACCGAGAGGCCTGGAATGTGGTGGACAATGCCGACAAATTTGCATGGTACACTCCCTTGTCAACAGTTGGCCACCTCACTCAAACCATCTCCGACCCGAGGATCTCTTGTGGAACGTGGGACCCCATGGGTTCCGAGGAGGCAGAGAGGAAATCTTTGCCTTATTCGAGAAAGGGGAACCCATCATCTGTTTACAAGACCTGAGGATCCCGGAGAACAAAGTGGATGCGGTCAAAAGCAAGCTACACGCCCTTTTCCCCCACTATTGGAATCGATCCACATATCCACGGCGATAATCAATGGGGTGGGGAGCCAAGATGAACGGGGTCGGCATTACAAATTCACAACGCTGACTGCCTTAAACTCTCACTACTTCACATCGGCAACCCACCTCTCTCTCCACCCGGGGTCCTCCAAAGGCCCTCAGAGGGGAAGAGCACGAAAGCCGCCAACTACTGGTAGGTCGATCTCCATTACACCAAGACAAAAAACGGTAGCAATCTGCATATCATCAACCTATACAGCTGGGGGTCAACAGGACGTGGTTTGGAAACTGATAAATGCCTGGATCAGCCGACACCCAGGTGAACGAGTCATATTGATTGGGGATATGAATGGCTTCATCCCGGGGGGACGACACAACCACACTCATCCTATGGAAAAGAGCCTAGCGGAGGCTGATGATAGACTGGCGAAATTCTGTGCTAAGTCCAAGGGAACCACCTCGTCGCCAGCGAATCTCACATGGAAACGGGGGGAGAAACAAGCCAAACTAAACCATGGCATCTCCTGGAATTTCCCCCTCACATCTCCAAGAGCAGTATCCAATGACATAGCGCACCAAAAGTTCGACAACACCATCATCAGCTTTGGTCTGCCCGCGGAAGAATTTTCCAGAAAACCGCAGCCAGCCAGGAAACCGCTGGCTCAAACAGATAGAGTTGATGCAGTTTTCTTCCAAAACCACATACGGGCATAGCAGGAGGCAGTCCAAAGCAGGATGCTTCCAGCCTCGGAGGAGACCGATAGCGATGCACTTATGGCGATGAAACGGGCAGATCAAGAGGTGATGAAGGACAAGGTGTTCCGTGAGGCCAAAGCCAGACAGCGAGCCAAAGAGCGTCAGCACGGGCGCAGCAAAGAGCAGACTGCCGTTAGGCATAAGCATTCCTTCCTCGCAGCCGCCTACGTTGATGCAGTGGACCACAAAGATGGAGAAAGAACCACCTTTGCCACCAACAGGGTATTCGAACACATGGGTCTTCACTCCTTGTCTGATGGGGCTAGAAGGGTTATAAGAGGAATGCCCAGGTGGGCTGAAACCTTGAGATCTGAGATCAAGAAACACCGGGATTTCTTGACAAAACTTGAAGAAAAGCAGCAATAGTAAAGATAGTCGTAGGAAGGCTAACATGCAACAGATTGATTGATGTTGCTTTTTCTACTTCGTCAGAAATAGTGTAGTAGCTTTGCTGGAAGCTCTACGTGCGTTTATTTCCGAGTTCAGAATTTAATGGGTGCGAAGGGTCCTCAACAAACACAACAAGGCCACTACCATGAGTGAAGTGTACTGGGAATGCCCAATAGGATTCAGATGGGCCTAGAGACAAGGACACCCCCCGTGCCGATAGAATAAAGGCGCAGGATGTTTTCCCCAGCCTCCAAGAGCAGATGGCAAAGACAGGGGATAAATACACGCTTATAGTGGACTCCGAGGGTATCGCTGTGAGTACAGAGACACTCACCCACATGACGGGCTTGCTGGACTGTGCCACCATATTCAAGGGTAGCCAGCAGCTCCAGCAACCCGCTTCGATTCTATCCACAGGTCCATGGAGAGATGACAACCTCCTTGTAGCAGCGGAATCCTTTTTCCAGACCAACGCAAACCGACTCTTCGCCACATGTGTACGGGAACACATGGGACCGGTCACTGTGTCCCGGAAGGAAGCCACACCCGTGGGGGGGAAAAACACAGGCGCGCACGGGAGCATAGCCCACTTCTGACCCCATGTAGAATGCAATGTCCCCCAACACTTTTGCTCTAATAAGAACACTGTCAGGGACACCACGTTCCTGGAGGAGGCGGGTATCTTCTCCTACAGAACGATTGGCAGAGAGGAGAGGCTGGGATACCCAGTCGCCACATTCAAGGAATTTAACCTCTTCATAAACAGAATGGCTAACAGAAAAGCATCGGGAGAAGACAAAATGCCCGCTGACCTCTTTAAAAAAGCACCCGAATTTTTTTGGAAGCGGGCGATGATTATCATCTACCTCATCCTTACCGGACGACCGCTCTCGGCGGCCATCATCATCTACAGTATGTTCACATACTGGACCCTTTATCCCGTGCGTGTCGTGTGCAACAACATGTATGAGACACAAAATAAAGCACATGCATTTTTAATAAAACAAGCAAAACAGACTGTGTGGCACCGTCATGACTCGGCTTGCACCGCCCACCGTGCGCAAGCACGTCGACATTCACACGATACGACACCGAAACGCGTATGGACTGCCTGATTGTGTTGTGAAACGAGTGTCGTCAGCGTCGACACCGAAACATCATGTACACACACCAATCGTGTGTACTACGCGTGTAAAAGTCGTCGCAAAACCACCTCGGCTTGATGGGTGTGATACGGTAAAGTCGGTCGTAGTGGTGCAGCATTGAGTGTCGTCGATACCATATTTCTGTCACAAATCTCGTGAATACCGGTGGAAATTTTATTGGTGCATCGTTCGCGTGTGTGAGCTTCAATGTCGATTTGTCGAGGCATGTTGATTTATTTTGCTAGCTCTACCGTTTAGTACCATCCCATCTCCGACGAACTTTGCTGTGAGACCAAACAGTGTCAAAGTGTCGACATTTAGCAATAAAGATAGAAATATGTTTTTGGTAATTTGAACAAAATTCGAATGTGCGTTTGCGCCGTTGCAATGTGTTTCAATGACCCATTTCTTTGCCGTGTTCTGCTTGATGAGTGGGATCATCGCTTTGAATTGGGAAGGTTATGCATCCATCTGCTGTTTATATTGATAATGCCCGTGTATAAAACCAGCCCTTGATTGTCTATTGAACGCGTCGCGAGCATTGGAATCGGCGGGAGCAGCGTGGGAAGAGTTACGAGAAACTGAAGAGTAATGCGACTGGCTTGCGTTACCACTGCTATGGACAGAACCGTTCTCGGATACATCATATTCAATGCGTTGGGGAAGCGATGCATGATAAGCAGCACCAAATCGATCGCTGATGTAGCCGAAAGCACCCTGAATTGCCCCGTACGATCTAGCTAACCACGGCACAATCTGAAGCAATGCTGCGTTTACTCCATCTTGGGCGTCGACCAGACCATTGTTTATCAGCCCAATGACTGCGGGCGGCACATGTGCCGCGGGGTGGTCTTCGGCATTGGGTAGCATTTGCGCGTCGTCTAGTTCATTTTGTGCATCGACAATCAGTTCACGCAAAAACGTGGAAACTCGGTTAAATACGTTCGCACGTTGTTGCGCAAATATGAACACAGCTTGCACGATATGGATTTTCACCTTGACTTTTGTGATTTGCAATAAGTTGTTCGCAGCACCGACAACAGCACCAACAGCATGTGCTGCACCAATACCGACAGCACCAACAGCATGTGCCGCACCAATACCGAGAGCACCAACAGCCTGTGCCGCACCAATACCGACAGCACCAACAGCCTGTGTCACGCCAATACCAGCAGCACCAACAGCACTAACAGCATGAGCAGCGTGTACGGCCTCAGCACCCATCGCTATGCCTCCGGTATTCACCACCAAAGCACCCACAGCATGAGCAGCGTGCACGGCACCAACACCAACACCCATTCCCATGCCTCCAGTATTTGCCACCACCAAGACCAACACCCATCGCCATGCCTCCGGTATTTGCCAGCAAGGCCTGAGTGTGTGTAACTAATGCATATGCTTGCTGAACTTGAACATCTGCTTGCTCAATAATTGTGGCCGTACTGTCCACCGCAACAGCAGCAGCCGCCATATTGAAAGCTAACAGATTATTAGCAACAACTCCAGCAGCCAATGCCTCAGCAATCAGCTCTTCTTGGCGGGTTCCAATGCACCCCCTTGTGGAGTCATTCGTGGACAACCAACTAGAAGCTCATTGGGCCGAGATAGAGGAAGCCAACGTTCCCCTTCCCCCTCTCATTGGTCAACTTCGGACAATGAAGGAGGGATGGGGCGACCAAGGCAGTACTAGGCTGAACTCTCGCCAATCACATATAGGGCCACTGCAAGGGAGAGGTTCTCAACATCTCACATAGCCAGGAATCCTTTCAAGCTTCCAGAGATTGAACTGGATGATGAAGATTTCTTGTCCATGATCAAGAACCCCCCAGCGGGCTTCACGGCGAGCACCTTCCAAAGGGTATCCACCCTGATCACCCCGGCAGGTCCATGCAAAATGGAGGGGGCGCGCTGGCACCTCCTCTCGAAAGTCTTTAGTTCCCCGGAGGATATAAAGACTGACTTACACAAAGAAAGACTGCTCCAAGAAACCATGGACAAAGACCCCAACTGTAGGTCGTTTGCTTGGAAAGTTCTTCGACAGGCCAAACTAGTAGTGGGTGCTACGACCTACATAGGAGATACGGCGCTTAAGCACCTCCCTTCTTCGACAACGTCGTTAGAGGGGACTCGACAGCGTTAGAGGGGACTCGACAGCATGAGGCTCCAAGTCCCTAGGACCGCGAGTTATCAACTGGACCGGCCTCGGCTATGAGGATCAGGCTACTATTCTACCAACACTCCAAAGCACCAATAATTGAATAGTGTTGGCCCTAGCTGGCAAATCGAAACTAGGGACAACTCCTCTTCCAGTGGAGGGCTCTGTCATAGCTATGACAACGAGAGAACAGGCCTTTAGGAAAAGACAATGGTGATTAACAGGGGAAGATGAGCTGGCTGCGTACGACAGGAAATTGGAAGTATGGATCAGCAGTCAACACATCATCCCCAAAAATCTACCGCCCGCTCCTATGAATCACGTAAAAATATTCAAGGGCTGCCCCCCCCAAGATGCCCCTTCGAAACTGGTACAACTGTGGTACAAAACATTTCCACCTGACAGATTTCTGTCAGCTGGAAATGAACAAACCAACTATTTTGAGTAATCAGTTCAGTACCGCATGGTCTTGTGCGGAGGATCAGATTCTGGAGAATACACATCTCCGGAACATGATTTTAAATATCTGTACTGAACGACAAGTAAAATACTTTTTTGAAATCTATTTACCTGTAAGGGAACATACATGATTGATTGGGTCGGGTGGCTAGATGACCTTGAGTCACTGCTGAACTCCATCTCAGTCAAAGATGTTCCGCACAATGGAGTCAAGGGGGTCGAGGGTATATACTGGGAAGGCACGGAGGCGGGCCTAATTGGCATCCCCTTCTTCCTGGGGGGCCTGATATACGCTACAGACGGCTCACAAGAGAAGGGCAATATGGGAGCTTCTATAGGCACGAAGGCGAAATGGGAGGCTTCTGCAAAGTGGGCAAAGAAGAGGAATGCTTATCCTCCAACAGAGCGGAACATGAAGCAGCATGCATCGCCCTCGAAGATGCGATACAATATGCCGGGAGTCAGAGGCTACTGATCCTGCTCACGAACTCTACATGCCTTCTGATGGCAATCCAGAAATTGATTGGAGAAGGAATCAATTCGACCATCAAGGACACCCCAGACGGAGACATCCTACGAGAAATCCTCGAATTAATCAGGGTTAGGATTGACCTAGTCCTTTTCACTCTCTTTGTCAAAATTAAATCACACAGAGGAGAGTTCTTCAATGAAACGGCAGATAGGCGGGCAGATAAAGGTAGGCACATGGAGACAGAGGCAAGATGGACAAGCCTGAGACAACGCCCAATATTTACATGGAAAGCTTCTGGCATAGTCCACTGCAGCACCATGAGCAAGGTAGGCAAAACTCGGGCCTACATCATGGCAGCTAGACTCCAGATCCATGAGCACGACAATCTCACAGCCAAATTCCTGAAGAGAGAAGGTAACTGCAGGTCGGTACTCGGAGATCACTGGAAAGACAAACGAGTCAGTTTCAGAGCCAAGTGCCGCCTTTAGCTTCCAGTTCCCGTGTGCCGCGAATTTCAAGAAATGGGGGTGACAAGAATCAGACGAATGCAAACAATGTAAGTCACTGTACCTGGAACAACCCAAGAACACGAAGATGGATGTCGGAAATGGGCCTTTCCCACATCTGTCAGTGCCGTCAAGCACGAGGAGTGGGAAATGACAGAGATCTTAACGCATATGGGTCTGATGACTAACACGCAGCTAGGCCGCTCGGCCGTCGGACACGAGATGACAGAATTCCACTGCGCAATGGGGTACTGGGACGCAGATGACTGCAACGACACGACGCTACAAGCATTTCTCAAGGTCCGACCGGATGGGGTCGCCTTTAACGTGATGGCCAGGATATGCGCCTTTCTCGAATTCACAAGGCCAATGGATTCTAGAGATGGTGCTTCTGACCAACCCAACTGGAACACGGGGGCCGACTGGTCCCTAGACTGAGCAACGGACAAAGACCTCGAGAAAAACACCAGATACGCTCGCCACCTGGAATATATTCAAGTTTAGTGGGCGTCGCAGAGACAGGGAACGACCTGGACCCGAGTGTTCTTGTTTGCGATGGAGTCAAACCACAAGCAGTGTGGACATTTTTCAAAAATCTCACCAAACCAGAATTCAAAGTCCACGATGGTGCCCAAGACACCGACAAGAATGACTGCAAGGTCGATTTCCACGTCTGTCTCCTCGGGGGAGTCAGAGAGCAGATCTCTGCAGCCACTGACACTGTAGGAGGTGTGCTTTAAAATTCACACTGAGTAGCAGTCGAAAGTGACGTCTTGGTGCTAAGGGAGAGAGAAGCGCACAAAAGAGACCAGCATGTGCAAGGTGCCCAGTATGCGTCTACACCACATTATAATTCGAGAGCTAAGAGGAGACAGTAGATGGTGCAGGGTGGCAG